>Ga0209018_1000115_pt1 | contig 73741 bp, 51 predicted proteins | sample YNPBryBLVA2012_FD_185814 | JGI IMG/M metagenome (GOLD analysis project Ga0209018, IMG submission 185814) | Anoxygenic and chlorotrophic microbial mat microbial communities from Yellowstone National Park, USA - YNP Bryant BLVA 2012 (SPAdes)... ...
TGATGGAAGAGCAATATTCACTATTCAATCCAAAGAAAAACGCGGCTACGACGCCCGTCCTGTGCAACTCCAAATCCCAGTCCGCCACCTGGATAAACCCGTCCTATCTTTTACGAGCTTCACTCTGAACGATGGCACCTCTGGCCTGGCAAGCGGGAATGGCAACGGCATTGTCGAAAATGGTGAAACGGTGGAGATAACCGCCTTTGTGAAAAATACTGGCGTTGGAGCATCGCTGAATACGACAGTAAATTTGAATTCAGTGAGCCCTGGTGCGGAAATTCGTCAGGGAAAGGTTCGGCTGGGAACGATTGCGCCGTCGGAAACGAAGCAGGCAAAAGTTGTCGTTGCTATTCCGAGAACTTACAGCGGCAGCGATCTCAGGCTTGCCTTTGCAGCTCGGGACACGATTGGCGCCAGCCAGATTACTAAAGAACATATTCTCCCCATGAGCAAGCTCGCTCCAATTCTCGCCTTTGACAGCCGTTTTCTGGATAGCCGTGGTGTGCAGGTGGATGAGGTCAGCAATGGCAGTAGTTATATTTTGGAGATTATGCCTCGCAATGAGGGCCAGATTGCTGCCAGATCGGTCCAGGCAAATGTCACTGCTTCAGCAGGTGTGACCATCAGTAATCCTTTTTTTGCAGTTGGTGATATGGCGGCTGGCGCAAGTGCCGCACCGATCCGATTTAATTTTGCCCTCCCAAGAAATTACAACTATGGCATCCCGCAGTTCAATTTGCGTCTCAGTCAGAGCGACTTTGCAGATATCAATCAAAAGCTCGATATTCCGTTTCGATTGAAATCACCCAATTTGATCGCCAGAGAGGTCGTGACAACCACGGATGGGAACGTGGATATTCAGCAGAGCGAGACGGTGGATATCGATATCGTGGTGGAAAATCAAGGCGACCTGGATGCTGAAAATGTTGTAGCCGATCTGAACTTCACGCATACGGGCATTGATTTTCGGGAGCGAACCAAGACATTGGGCCGTATTCCTGCTGGAGGGCAAGGACGTGCGAGATTTAGTTTTCTGGTCAAAACAGGGGCGACAGTGGGACCTTTGGTTGGGCAATTGCAGGTTCGTCAGGCTGATGGTTTTGCTCCTGTAACTAAAACGCTGAATTATACGATCAACGCCATTGGTGCCCAAATTGTCATAGTAACGCCAAACGAACAGACCACTGCTATGCAACGGGTGACGCCAGTTCTCCGTGCCAATACTCCACCTGTGGTTTTTTTGTCTTTAAAAAATCTTGGTGCCGAGGGGAAATCCTATGAGCCGTATGTCAAACTGGAGATTCAGATAAAAGATGATAAACCGCTTTTAGCTATTGAACCCGAGATTCGAGTCAATGGTAGGCTGCAACCGAAAGAGCAGGGCTTGCGCGGGATCGGTTTAGAAGAACGAGAAGCCAAAGAGGATGAGCTGAAAATAAAAATGTACCGTCTGGTGGAACTGAGCGAAGGTTTCAATGACATCGAAATTCGTGTTTACGATGCCGATAATGAGATGGGGATGGAGACCACTCAGGTGGAATATGTACCGCAGCGCACCGACATCTGGGCAATTATTATTGGTGTGGGCGATTATCAAAATGATCAGATCGATGATCTGAAGTTTGCCGCGGCCGACGCCCAGAGTTTTTACGATTTCATTCGCAGCCCTGAAGGGGGAAATTTGCAGGCGGATCATGTGAAGTTCTTGCTCAATCGTGATGCCAATCGGGAAAACATTTTACGGGACATGGAATGGATCACCAGCAAAGCCTTTGAAAACGATGTGGTTTATATTTATATGGCATTGCATGGGATGGTTAATGAGGTTGAATTATATTTCCTTGCCCATGATAGCGACCCACGGAATCTATTGGCAACTGGCGTGAAGAAAACTGAATTGGAAAATCTCTTACAACGCCGCATGAAAAGCAATAAAATCGTGTGGTTCGCCGATGCCTGTCATAGCGGCTCGCTGGGTGAAGATACCCAGGTGAGTATGCGAGCCAGTCGTGCCAGCGCAACCAATCGATTGTTAACCGAAATCTCCAAAGCGCGTAACGGGCTGGCGATGTTAATGTCAGCCACCGCCGCAGAATACAGTCAGGGAGGAATCAAATGGGGCGGTGGTCATGGTGTATTCACTCATTTCTTGCTTCAAGGATTACGTGGACAGGCCGATCGCAATAAAGATAACTTTGTGAGTGTACCCGAGCTCTACGATTATGTTTCCCGACAGGTGAGCGAGGCAACAGAGGGAAAACAAAACCCGATCTTGCGTGGCAATTATGATCGAGAATTAAAGCTGTCGACAGTAAAATAAATTTGTAAATACTGACCGGTCGCTGCCAGCGACCGGTCAGTCGGGTTGCTGATGCGCATAGCGACCAATCAATATTATATTTTTAAAACCAAATATGAAAAAATCCAATTCACTAATTCTCATTTTATTTTTCTTCTTTAGCCATTTGCCTTTATTAGCAAAAGATGACCTCCCTGATTGGGTTAAAAATCGGGGGGACACTCGCTTTTCTAACACATCTTACCTTCAGGCAGTGGGACAGGCTGAATTAGGAAAGAGCTCTGATGAAGCAATAGCCCAGGCAGAGCTCATGGCGAAAAATCAGATCGCCGAGCAACTGCAGGTGCACATTGCGTCCCAATCACGAGTTGTCAAATTTGAGAGTACCTCAGCCAATATCTTCACCGAGCAATCGGCTGAAGAGCTGCAATCGGCGACGCAAATTACGCTCTCGGGTTTGCGAATTGAGGCGAACTATATTGACAGGAAAAACAAAATTTGTTATGCACTGGCGGTGCTCGATCGTAAGGTCGCTGCCAATGCGATGTACCAGGAAATATCGATTCTCAAACAGGGTGCGCAAGTAGCATTGGAAACTGCCATCGATTTGATTCATTCAAGCAAGCCCCTGTCAGCGCTATCCAATATCCGCCGCGCCTATTTGATTTTAATGTCAGCAATGGAACGGGAGCAAATTCTTCATGTGCTAAAGCCATCCCCTGCGCCGCTGATGGAATTCCCCTCTCAGCCAACGATCGAGCAGATGTTAGCAGAACTGCATCATGCTGGGGCTTCTGTTCGGGTGGTGCCATTGCAAAATTCAGTTACCCTGCAAAGCAAAAATGAATTGCCCTACCGATTAGCAGTTACTGCCTTCAGTGGCGACCAACCGTTAGCCAATCTGCCTCTCATCTGTCAATTTCGGAAGGGCAGAGGACAGGCAGAAGCGTCGAATAAGACCAATGACCAGGGTCAAACAATCATCTGGCTCCGCGGGTTAGGACCTGCGCCCCATGGCGAGTATTTGATTGAAATTCTGCCTGATGTAAGTCCCTATTGGATTACCGAAGGAGGAACAATAGCGGAAACCTGGAACCTGGAAGTAAAGCAACTTTTCCATCCCGCGATATTTTCGCTGAAGCGATTGGATCTTGACCTGGATGATTATTGCGCCGCAGCAGCCCAGGATTTAGCCACGCAATTGCTAAAGAACAGAGGTGAATGCAAATTAGCTGTCGGAAATATAACTTACGCAGAGACAGCCGTTGCCAGCCAGTTCATTGCTTATTTAAAAGAAAAAATATCCGCTGAAATTGCAATCCAGCCCAATATGAAATTAATTGCACCTGATAAAATTGAGTCCAGTATTCATCAAGCAAAAGTTAGCTATCGAGGCAGCAAGCGTCCCGATTCGCCTGAAGTTCTTGCCGCCTTAATTGATGCGGATGCGATGGTGACTGGAAATTACTGGGATCGTGAGCGGGTATTGGAATTTAATCTTTACGCAGTGCAGAGTCATTCAGGAACGGTATTAGCCTCATCCAAAATTTCCATTCCCATGACCTGTATTCCCGCCCAGATGGCTTATCTGCCCAGTAATTTCAAAAATTTTTCTCGGGACCAACAATTGGGCGATGTCCAGGAAATCCAGGAAGATCTCAAAGTGGAGGTCTGGGTCGATCGTGGTTCTGGTGCTGTTTATCATAAAGGAGAAAAAATTGCGGTCTTTGTCCGATCAACCAGGGATTGCTATCTTTATCTGATTTATCATGACGCGGAAGGAAATGATATTTTGATTTACCCCAATGCGCGCCAGGCGAATAATCGAATACTGGGTGGAGTTATTTACCAGATACCCGATGCCCGAGATACCTTTGATTTTGTCGTCAAGCCGCCCTATGGCAGTGAGCTGATAAAAGCGGTCGTTGCTAAAGAAATAATGCCAGAGCTGCCTGGAAAAATATTGGCCAATGGGCTAAAGGTTTTGGCGGGTTCATTTAAAGATAATTTAACCCAGCTTCGTGGGATTAAGCTGCAATCCCGACCAAGCGGCTATGCAGAAGCCAGTTGTGTCCTGACGACGATGGATTGATACTTTAATTCTTGACGCTCAAAGTTAGAGTGAGGCTATGGAGTGAAAGTAACAAGAATTTTTAAAAACAAAATCAGGAGCGCAAAATGAAATTAAATTTTTTAGAAACCTTCGAAGAAAAATTCTACTTCAAAACCTCTCATATTTTCTGGCATCTATTAACGGGACTGGCGGGGTTAGCATTGCTGGCGGGCATAATTATTTTATTATGGAGCCTGACACCTTCTTTTAGGCCTGGAGTGAAGAAACCAGTTTATCCCGAGCCAGTGAAAGTGACGGCCGAGGAGATTAAATTAAGAATTCAGCCGCCCGCTAAAGCCAGGGTCATTGTACCGACACCCGTTGAAACCGTCCAACCTTCGCCGACGGAGGTAAAACCAATAGCGCCAACAACGGAAGACCCCGCCGAAAAGGCTTATCTGGCGGCTATGGATAGTCTCAGGCTGTTGTTGCCACCAGAAAAATTTAAATGGGAGACCCGAGGCCATTGGGAGGAATCATGGTATGAACGGCGCTGGGTGGTAGATTATTATGGCATCTCAGACCGCTTAAAAAGCGTCTTTAACAATCTGGATGCGGATAACTTCAAATTGAAGCAGCAACTTTTATCAGCTTATTTGAAATTGATCTCATTATTCCCAGAAGACCAGCGGCTTACGGTTTTTAGGGCGGCCATTGATTACAGCAAGGAGGATGTGCCCACTTCGGTTGCCAATATCGAATTGCTGAGAGCTACCGTGCCGAATTTTAATGTCTATAATAGCGATTTTGTCGCTGACCTGGCCACTTTTGGCCGAAAGAATCCTCGGGACGGACGGGCATTTATCAATTATGTCAATACCATCATGCCCAAATTTGATCGGGATATTCGGCCGCAGATATTATCGAATATGATCAGTTCGTACTACAATCATTTTAATTTGATTGAGCGGCAGCAGGAGGCGACCGATCTATTTTTAGCCATGCAAGCCAGTTTCACAACGGAAGAACAGCCAAAGGCTCTGGTGGAATATTATCGGACCTTTGTGGGCAAAAATTATGAGCGGGAGAGCCAAATCAAAGAGCTTGACAATCAATACCAAAGAAAATTAGAGGACGCCGAATCGGTTCTGGCGCATAAGAAAGCTGTCAAATCAAAATATCGGCTCAATGGCTTGAAAGTGATCGGCGGGAGCATTGTGTTCATTGCGTTTCTGGCGTTGTTTTTGGTGGTGCTGTCGATCCAGCGGAATGTGAAGTTGCTGAGGGAGGAGATGGCTGCTAAATAGCATACAATCTCAATTAGCCAATTTGAAATGAAAAGAGAAATTGATTCCATCCGCCAGTGGGTGGATGGAATCAGTCTAAACTAAAATTATTGTTAAAGATTTTGATTGTGGAAATTGACAGGTTGGCACCAACCTTTTCAGAGAAAAGGATTAATTTGCTTTATTAACAACTTATTTGGAGAAAAAAAAAATGAAGAAAGATATTTACTGTATAATCATTTTGGCTTTTGCCTTCCTTTTGCTGATAGGATTAGAGTCAAACGCCAACGATTCCAAATCAAAATTCGATCATGGAAAAAAGATTATCAAGATATTCGATAAATTTCAAAAGAAAGAGGTTGAAGTCATTGAAGGGGAGATACTGGTTAAATTCAACGAATCTAAAGCTAAAGCTACCATCGAAAATTTTCATTCTAAATTAAGGGCTGAAGTCATAAGCGAACTACCAGAACTCGGACTTCAACTGGTTAAATTGCCTGAAGATCTTGATATTTTCCAAGCAATAGATGAATATAATCAAAACCCGAATGTTGAAATTGCAGAACCAAACTATGTAGGACATCAGTGCATTGTCCCAAACGATCACTTCTACAGCCAACAGTGGTACTTGCCTCATATTAATGCCGAACAAGCATGGGATATTGAGACTGGGAATGCGAATGTTATTATTGGAGTGTTAGATACAGGAGTCGATACTGACCATCCAGATTTGGCGTCTAAGATATGGACCAATAATGATGAAATTCCAAATAATAATATTGATGACGACAATAATGGATATATCGATGATGTCCATGGGTGGGATTTTGTCACCGTTGGTCATAATGCTCCTGCTGATAATGATCCAAATCCCGAGCCAAATGGAATTGATGATGATAATAAAAACGGTATTGATAGCGGATGTACTCATGGTACGCACGTGGCAGGCATCATTGGAGCCGAAACCAATACAAATCAGGTTGGAGTCGCTGGGTTGGCCTGGGGAGTTACCATCATGCCAATACGAGTGGGCGATGATGAGGGAAGTTTTGCATATTGGGACATTTTTCATGGTATGGTTTATGCCGTTAAAAACGGAGCAAAGATTATTAATTGTAGCTTTGGTGGCCCTTATGATAACGCTTATGATATAACATTGTCATATTTATATAACAATTATGATTGTGTTATTGTAGCAGCTGCTGGCAATGAGGATATTAATTTAGATCTTACTCCTCAAAGTCCAGTTTGTAATGATTGCAATCAAAACATTGTCTTAGGGGTAGCTGCTACTAATTCAAATGATCTTAAATCATCCTTTTCAAATTATAGTAGCAACTATATTGATGTTTGTGCACCAGGAGAAAACATATTTAATACAATGTTCTATGGTCCGAGTTTTAATTTTAATTTAGCGTGGGATTATAAGAATGGCACCTCAATGTCAGCACCAATTGTTACAGGAATAGCTGGCCTTATCCGTTCAAAATATCCAAATTGGAATAACCATAAAGTAATAGCTCAAATAATTAACTCTACTGCCGATATTGACAATTTAAATCCAGGCTTTGAAGGACGCCTTGGTAGCGGTCGTGTCGATGCTCATGCTGCTTTGATAAGCTACTCAACTGCAACTCAGCTTAGGTGCTCGGCTCAACCTACAACCCTGCAAGCCAATGGCACCAGTACATCTTCCGTAACAACTCAAGTGTTGGATCAAAATGGTAACCTGGTTGTCGATGCCACCAACGAAATTACTTTTACCATTACATCAGGCTCTGCTTCAGGTCAACTCATCGGCACCAATCCAGTCAACGCCGTAAATGGAATTGCTACAATTACCTTACAATCAACCACTACTCCAGGATTAGTTACGATTGCAGCATCCTCACCAGGCTTGACCAGCGGATCGACTATTGTTAACGTCTATAATAATCCGACTGAAGTGGGTGGACATATCAACAAAGATAGCACCTGGCCATTAACTGGTAGTCCTTATGTTGTCACCAACGATCTGACCATAGATGCTGGTGTAATTCTGACCATCGAGCCAGGTGTAACCGTAAAATTCAATCGTGATCGGGATATGAGTATTTACGGCGCTCTGGTAGCCAATGGAACAGCCAGCGCTCCGATAACTTTTACGGCGAATGCAACGATTCCGTATCCTCGTTATTGGGGTGGTATCAAATTTTATGACTCGGGACTAAATAACGTTTCGATACTAAATTTTTGTTCTATTTCTTACGGTGGACAGGGCGGCTATGGCAATTTTGATAGACCGCTCATACTAAATGGCTATGCCAATCCGACTATTACGAACACAACCATGAGTAATAATAATCGGAATGGCATCGATCTTGAAACTGGGACTTACTCATCTGACATCAATCTGAATATTACCACGCTGCCTTATATAATTCGAGGAGACATGGCAATCAGTTCTGGGGCAACGATGTCACTGCAGCCAGGAGTATTAATAAAATTAGAAAGCGACAGCGACATCATTATTTATGGAGGTTTGAAAGCCCGAGGCACCGCCACCCAACATATCATTTTTACCTCTATCCGAGACGATGCGCATGGCGGAGATAGTAATGGTGATGGAGTTACGGCAGGAACGCCAGGTGATTGGGGCGGCATCTTTTTTGATCACTCCATAATAGACGCTAATACCATTCTGGATTACTGTGAAATTTATTACGCTGGTCAGGGAGGTTATGGTAATCACGATTGTCCCCTGGAGCTTCATGCTCTTGCTAACCCAACAATAACGAATACTTATCTGGCTAATAATAAATTCAATGGCATTGATCTGCGTACGGGAAGCTACTCTTCAGATATATTGTTAAACATCACCAATCAACCTTATATGATACGGGGCGATCTTGTCGTTGAATCCAGTGCCACGCTCACAATTAGTCCAGCAGTAATCATTAAATTTGGAAACGAATGTGATTTTTATATCCGAGGGGCTTTAAAGGTGCAGGGCAATAACAGCGACCATATTATTTTTACCAGTCTCCAGGATGATTTCCATGGAGGTGACACCAATACAAATGGTGCCAGCGTTGGCTCAAAAGGAAATTGGGGCGGGATTCGTTTGTACGATTCGATAATCGATAACACTACAGTGATGGATTATTGTGAAGTAATGTATAGCGGTTGCGGCGGTTACGGAAATAATGAGAGTCCAATTGTTCTAGATGGTCGTGCGAATCCAAGGATTACAAATTCCCTTCTTCTAAATAATTCTCGGAATGCTATTGATTTAATAACAGGAGATTATTCGTCTGATTTCAAACTTGATATTTTTAATTTCCCTTATTTAATTCGCGGCGATCTTGTTATCAAGTCACCAGCTAAATTAACAATTCTGCCAGGAGTTATTTTAAAATTTAGCAGCGAATGCGATTTCTACATCGACGGCTCTTTTAGTGCCGTGGGCACATCTTCAATGCCAATTATTTTTACCTCGATTAAAGATGATTCCATCGGTGGCGATAGCAATGGCGATGGCGCATCAGTCGGCACGCCAGGGGATTGGGGAGGAATTGGTTTTAGGGATGCCAGCGATGACAATTTATGCTTATTGGACAATGTAAAGATTTTTTATGCAGGCTGTGGCGGCTATGGGAATTATGCGGCACCTTTAGCGTTTGATAATGCCAGCCCCAAAATTCAGCGGGTTACCATTGCGAATTCAAGATCGCATGGTGCCATCTGCTACAATGCCGCCAGCCCTGATTTCGGTGGCGGCATTCAAGCCAGCCAGGGCCAAAATAAATTTTATGATTTTAAAAACAAATCCAGTAAATATGCTCTCTATAATGATGGATCAGCCGATATTTATGCTCGAAATAATTACTGGGACACCAATGATTCCCTTCAAATAGAAAAGCTAATCTATGACAAAATTGATCATAGCAGCAAGGGTCGTGTATATTTCTATCCCTTTAATAGTGCCGCCGATATGTTATCGCCCAAGGTTACCGTAATCAGCCCGAATGGAGGTGAAAATTGGATCATTGGATCTAAACAAACCATTACCTGGTCGGCAATAGATAACGATGGCATTTCCAAAATTTATTTCTTCCTCTCCAGAGATGCAGGCGTAACATATTCTAAGTTTGATTCCCTCTCATCCAATCCAGGGGTTTTAAACTGGACGGTTTCAGGCCCCTATTCCAACAATTGCAACATAAAAATTCAAGCATTCGATTTTTCAGGAAACATGGGGTTTGATGTCAGCAATGGTAATTTCGCCATCGTTGATACCTCAGGAATTATCAATCATCCGCCAACATCCCCCACCGTCCTCCTACCCATCAACGGCGAAGAAGCCCGTCCTGATGACTATCTGGTCTGGGCGAAAAGCACAGATCCTGACGTAGGAGATGTCATTACCTACACGTTGGAGCTTGATAACAACGCCAACTTCTCCAGCCCTGAAATCCGTCAATCAGGCATTTCAGGGGATAAAATGAACAATGAGATGGGGCTGGATAAATTGGTCGAAGATACTAAAATCGAACTGGCAAATGCAGTTTACATCCAAATCAAAAGTTTTCAAAATTTCACCAATCTCAAAGACGATTCCACCTATTACTGGCGGGTCAAAGCAGTCGACAATTATGGAGCCGAGTCCAATTTCACCAGCGGCACCAGTCGTTTCTTCTTCAACAAAACCAATACGGCGCCGCAGGCTGTGGTCGCTGGCTTCTCGCCCAAAGACGGCATCGAAGTGCGCACCAACAAGCCCGAAATTAGCTGGCATCCTGCCAAAGATGCCGATTTGAGCGATCATGCAGGGACGCTGCGCTACAAGCTGCAACTGGATGACGACAGCGAGTTCTCCAGCAACTATAAATATCAATACACCACGGCCATGGGATTGAACACATTTGAAGTGCCCGATCCGCTCAGCGAAAATGTCAGGTGGTATTACCGAGTCCAAACCGTCGATGATGAAGGTCTCACTTCACCCTGGTCCGCAGTTCAAAATTTTTGGGTCAATGCCATCGATGAAGCGCCCAGGCCGTTTGCATTATACCGCCCTGCCAATAGCAGCACGGTCACGGCCGATTCGATTACTTTTGCCTGGGCCAGCACCAATGATGTCGATCCCAACGATAAATTCAGTTTCACGCTGGAGTATAGCACCAGCAGCAGCTTTCTGGAAAATGTCGTCTCAGTTCCCAATTTGACCGATTCATCTATTGCCATTGATATGAAGGGCATGGCGAAGACAGCGTATTACTGGCGGGTCAAAGCGGTCGATAGCGACGGGCTGGTCACCTGGGGCAGCAATAGCGGCTCAGTTCCCTGGCAGTTCCAATTCAATCCAACATCGGTAACGGCACCCGAAGCCAATACTCCCAAAGAATTTTCATTGTCCCAAAACCACCCCAACCCCTTCAATCCCGAAACCATCATCGAGTACCAGCTTCCCATCGCCTGCCATGTTGCCATCACCATTTATAATACCCTGGGTCAGGAGATCAGAACGCTGATCCATGGCGAGCAGCAGGCGGGCTATCATCAGCTCGTCTGGGATGGGAAGGATAATTCCGGCCAAAAAGTGGGATCGGGAATTTATCTGTATCAGATGCGAGCGAGGGAGTTTGTGGCGATGAGGAAAATGATCTTGATCCAATGATAATTCGAAGGGCGGTAGCGCCAAAGTATCCGCGTGCTACCGCCTCTCCTTTCTGGCTTGCTCCGTTCGCCCCTCTTTAAATTTTCGACATATCCAATTATTGCGTTCGAACCTGCTGAGGTTTGACGGTAAATTATGGTGTCGAACCATAATTTCGCAGAAAGGAACTACTATGAAAAGCCTATCCCTCAGTCGGTTAGTATCTGGTTTGTTGATCCTTGCTTTTTTTTCCTGCGCGCTATTTCGCACCGGCCAAAACAAAGAATTAAGCCTAAAGAAAGAAATCATCAAAGGCGTGACGACCGAGGCAAATGTGATGACCCTTTTGGGGATGCCCTCTTCTGTGGCTCCTAATAGCATCGGGGATGAAGTATGGTTCTATAAAAATCTCACCTATTCGTTTCAGCAGAGCAACAACGGCAAAACCCTCATTTTGTGGGAGATCGCCAATTCGGATTCCTCGAATCCCACCCGATCGTATAACTTGCTCATCACCATTGATCAAAATGACATTGTGAAAGATTTTAAGCTCGACTGGCTGGACCTCGACAACTTGTGAGCTTTTACAAGTTGGATTTTAATTTTTTAGGCACGCGCTTTTCCATCGCTGCCAACGGTTTGATAGTGATTTCACGAAATGATGGAATGCGATGGTGCCAGCTATGATCCGCAGGCCAATCTCGTGGCGTGACATCCTTTGGGCAGCAGCGAAAATTTTTGGAGGGCGGTTTTAGGGAGGAATCCTTATTCTGTTGAGCCATCCTTCTCCCAAAAAAATGCTTGTTTCTTACCAATTTTTTGATTATTTTTGCCTCAATTTGTTTTGCATTTTAATTCGGATCTTCCAATTCTTTTGTGAGAAGCTCAGGAACGAAAATCAAGGGGACGGATTATGACAGCGAGTTCCAGTCAGATTGAACAAATTTATCAGAAGCTTGAAAGTTGCTTTTCTTATTGGGAAAAACTGAAAGATATGATCGATCAATGTATTGATATGATGCTGAATTTAAGACAGAGTGGTCATCCAGGGGGATCGCGGTCCAAGGTGCATTTCTTTTTGGTGACGATGTTGAGTGGGGTGATGCGATATGATATTCGGCATCCGGAGAAGCGCTTTGCGGATCGATTCATTCTGGTGGCTGGCCATACGGTTCCATTGGTATATGCGACGCTGGCGGTGTTTAATGAGGCGCTACGACGAAAATACAAACAAACTGGTGATCCGAAATATCAGATTCCAGATGAAGCCGAGCGAGCCTTGTATTGGGAGGATCTCTTAACGCTACGCCACAATAAAGGCTTACCGGGTCATGCGGAGATGGGTGGCAAGACGTTATTTTTGAAGTTCAACACCGGGCCATCAGGTCATGGGTCACCAGCAGCCGCCGGAGAAGCCATGGCACTCAAATTAGCTGGCGCAGATGATATTCGGGTGTTCGCCGTCGAAGGCGAGGGAGGTTCGACCGCTGGCTGTACTCATGAGACTCAGAATTCTGCCTGGGGCTTGGGGCTGAATAATTTATATTACTTGTTCGATTGGAACGACTATGGGATTGATGATCGGAGTTTCAGCAGTGTAGTGGCGGGTACGCCGGCGGATTGGTTTGGCGCTCACGGATGGCGGGTGTTTGGGACCGAGAAGGGGATGGAATGGCCATCGGTTACCCGAACCATTTTGGAGATGATCTATTCTGAAAACAAAGAGAAAAGGCCAAATATCTCCTGGTTTAAAACTCGCAAAGGCCGAAATTATGGGGTCTACGATAATAAATCCCATGGCACGCCCCATAAACCGATGAATAGCCCCTTGTTTTGGGAGACGACCAAAATTTTCACCGAACGATACGGCATCGAGTTCGAGGGTTTTGGTAAACCAGCGCCAGAAACGCATGCGGCCCAAGTGGAGCAGACCAGGAACAATTTGCGCCGGGTGATGCAGCTTTATGATCAAGATCCTGATTTATTGGATTACGTGGCCAACACGCTGGTTGAATTGGGTGATGCAATCCCTGAGCAGAAAACGACACTTTATTATGATTTCAACAAAAACCCATTTAAGGACCCGGTGTTTACCGATTATCTAAATTATCCTTCCGATATTTTTGCCAAGCCGGGGCAAAAAGAGCCCAATCGGGCAGGTTTGTCTAAATTCGGCGCATGGATCAATGCCAAATGTTATGAGAAATATGGCCGTCCCATGTTCATCGCCATGTCTGCCGATTTGGCGGATTCGACCAATATATCCGGATTTGCGCATGGGTACGGCAATTTCAAGGGCTTCGGCGTTTATGAGCGGAATACTAATCCTCAAGGCTGCCTGCTGCCGCAGGGAATAACCGAATTTGCAAATGCGGGAATCTCCGCTGGAATCGCTACAGTCAATTTATCCGAGCGACCATTTGAGGAATTCAATGGTTTTTATGCGGCTTGTTCCACTTATGGTTCATTCATTTATTTGAAATATGGTCCCATGCGGCTGTTCAGCCAGCTAGCCCAGGATTCGGAAATCAAAGTGGGCAAAGTGCTGTGGATTGCTGGGCACTCTGGTCCCGAGACGGCTGAGGATTCTCGGACCCACTTTGGCATCTTTGCTCCGGGCATCTCGCAGTTGTTTCCAGAGGGCCAGGTGATCAATCTTTATCCCTGGGAACATAACGAGGTGGCGCCCATGATTGGCGCGGCATTAGCCACAGACAAACCGATCATTATCTTGCATCTCACGCGACCGGCCATTGAAATTCCAGATCGCCAAAAGCTGGGTATTGCCTCCCATTTTGAAGCAGCTAAAGGAGCCTACCTCATTCGAGACTATAAGCCCGGCTTGCCCAAGATGGGAACCATCTTCGTTCAGGGAACCAGTACTACGGCCAATCTGATTAAAATCCTTCCCAAACTGGACGAGGCGGGATTGAACGTCAAACTGGTGGCAGCGGTCAGCTATGAGCTATTCAAATTGCAGCCGGAGAGCTATCAAAAAGCCATCGTCTCAGAGGCTGATTGGATCGATTCCACTGTCATAACCAACACCGCTCGACGAAATATGCATGATTGGATTTACTCGAAAATTTCAGAAGAATATGCCATGTCCTCGGATTGGGATAACCGCTGGCGCACCGGCGGCTCCGTAGAGGAGCTTTGTGAAGAGGCGCATATCTCACCGAACTGGCTGTTCAAAGGCATCGAACGATTCGTGAAGGAGCGCGAGCAAAGGTTGGCGCGGATCAAAGCAATAGTGGCATGACGGTTGAATGAAAAAGGCGCCTGATAGGAGGCGCCTTTTTATTTGGCGAGAGGAGATCGCGTTGTCCCGCTGGTGGCCGGCTCACCTAAATTGGCGGCCCTTTCATTTGATCAACAGACACCTGCCCGATCGGATAGTTCCTTCCCAATGTAGCTGATAAAAATATGCGCCAGAACTGTTTTTGCTGCCATCCCATGATAGAATATGCACCCCTGGAGATGGCACATCACCGCCAACGACATCGACCAATTGTCCCATCGCATTGAAGATTTTTAGACTGACGGGTGCCGAATAGGGCAATTGATAGACGAAATGCGTGATCGAATTGAACGGATTGGGATAATTGCGCACCAAAAAATAGCGGTCGGGCTGGATGATTGAATCGTTCACACCAACAGTCGTTTGATGCAAAATTTGGATAATTTGCTTGAGCATCAAATGCAGACCATAGAGGTGCTTCATGTGATCGGTAGCCGTCTCGCCGGCATAGCCCTTGAGATGGAAATTGCCGGTATCGCAAGCGGATTGCTGGAGCCCAATTTCATCCATTGCCGAGACGAAAATCCGCTGGGCGCCGATGCCACTGATGAGATAGTTGGCGGTCTGGGTGGTGCTCTCATAGCCGCTGGTAGGAATGGCGGAATGGGTGAGGCAAAAGATTTTCGTCTGATCCCGAGCATCTTTGGCGAAGCGGAGGAAATCTCGCATCTGCTGCTCTTTCAAGGAGGGATCAGAATTGCAATGGAGTCCATCTGCCAGTGCCAGCGCTTTGATCTGATCATAATAGGCGGGCGTTTTGAAAATCTCCCGTACACCCGCATAGCCTGCGCTGAACGAAGTGACGATCAGCGTGTCAATGGTTGGGGTGATGATGATATTGTGGTTCTGGAGAACTGCTTTCACTTTATCCAGAATGATGCGAAATTTGTTGGCATCTTGGAAATAATTTTGATAGGGACTGGAGAGCGCGCCCAGATGGATGTTGAATAACACGGCATTGGCCTGCGCCTTATAGACCGCGTCGTCGGCGGCCCAGGAGGCACTATGGAGATGAAAGACCAACAGAAATGTTCCGTTTTCCCGAGGTTGGAAATAATTAGGCACAAACACTTGGGCAAATTGCCCAGTGGTGCCTTGATTTAGTTGCAGCTCCAGCGTCAAATCGAATCGTTGGCCAATTGCCACACTTTGCGCCAGAGTTGCGGTCGAGAAAACGGACAACAGAAACAGCCCAGCAAGCCAGAATTTCATTGGTGACGTCCTCATTATTTTTCCCGCGAATCGGCGAATAGCTACGGATAGCTTTTTATCGGCCTCGCGGAGGTTTTATTATTCCGCAGGAATTTCCAGAGCAACTGACCATGGGCTCGTTGCAATGCGTTGGAATAAGATTCGGATTAAGCTTGTGGATGCTTTTTAAGGACAATTGTTCTCGACACCAGCTATGGCTGTTTTTTCATCCGTGGGAAAAACGGAATAAGCATCCGGCTATTTTTCATATAATCTCGATAAGCATCGCCAAATTTTTCCAGATTCTCCTTTTCTTCTACTTTCGCCATAGCATGTAGAAATGCGCTGACCAACAAAACCATCACTGCGCATGAAATTGAGATATGTTTGAGCGAAACGCCCCAGGCACCTGCAAGCAGTGACGCATAGAGGGGATGACGAATGAAGCGGTAGGCGCCCACTTTGAGCAGTTCGGTCGTGTCTTCAAAATTCTGGCGCGGTTTTCCTACGGTATGCAACAGATAAAACCCATGAACGGCCAATGCAGCTGATGTCACAAGCAAAAGCCACGAAAGAATTTGTCGCATGGAAAAGGGCCGTTGAAACCAGTCATCCACATGGAGCAAAACCAGAATCAATATACCCTCGAACGCGAAGAAACGATAGAAGCCATGATTACGAAATGACCTCAGAGAGTTCCACGAATATCGCAGGAACAGAATAGAGAAAAAAACTGAAAATGAAATTTTTGATCATGACATTCAAAATTCAATGTCCAACAAGGGACAAGCTTACAAATCCCGAATCCCAAAGCAAACGGCCTTTTTTTGATCACACGGTGACCAATGCCTTCTCGTAGTTTTCCACCATAAATTTTTTGCCCTTTTGAACCACCTTGTGACCCTCCTGTTCGAGGAAAAACTTCACATTTTCGATGCCGCCGGGAAATTTTTCATTCAGCACACCGCCTGCCTTCAGAGTTCGCCAATATGGCGTAATATCTTTTTTCCCCTGGCGGGCCTCTTCGTCGGCGGCATGGGCGGCGATCCAGGCAAAAATGCCTGTGGTCAAGGGGCAGCCGATTGTTGCCCCATGTTTCCTAGCCAGCTTAGCCCGAATTTCATTGATGGTGATCAGCTTGCCCTCAGGAACCTGGCGCATGATTTCGTCCACCTCGATTGGTGCCGGGATAACCATCGTGCCCGTTCCCAATCGCTGGCTCATCGTTTCGGTGATGCGCTCGATTTTGGGCAGCCCTTTGCTGTCCAGCAGCTTTTCTTTCCAGGATTTTTGTTTGTTCATCAGTGTCCTCCTAATGATTGTTTTTGAATATCAAATTGGGGCAACCTTGGCAATAGCTCCAAAGATCCTTTCTGTGGGACATCATTTCTGTAGGAGTTCATGCGTTTTACTCCCATAGAATTGAAATGCCACAGAATTGACAGCACTCAAAGAATAGCTCACCAATGCAAGTTTCCATTCCGCCAAAATGCCAACCGCGCAGCTTATTGGCGGGTGATTCCAATAGCACCAGAAAATTAGACCCCTGAGAAGACCTTTAGGATCATTTCTGTGGGACTTCATTTCTGTGGGAGCTTAGGCGTTTTGCTTACACAGAATTGAGATGCCACAGAAAATGGCTTCATTTTTTAGCTGCTGCGTGTTGCTCCAGTTTTTCGAATAGGTCTCGAAAAATGGGATCACGTTTCACGAAAAACGCCCGACGGATGAAATGCCGACGCTGGTCAAAGCTCCAGGTCAATTGATCAGTGACGATGGGGCTATGAACCAGTTCGCTGGGCAGCCACTTGTCGTTCACCAGCCAGGCGATGGCCGAAATATCCCAGATGGGACGAGAGAAGGCAACATGATCGTCGCTGCACGCCCGGAAAGTGTCGGCCAGGTAATCGCCAATAGCTCCACGACCAGCCACATATTGCTCGATCTCTGGCAGTGTGGTCAGCAGATGCGAGGCAACGCCGAGACAGGGGATCTGCACCAACGGTACGCCACAATCGAAAATGAGGCTGGCTGCCAGCACATCCTGCTTCAAATTGAACTCTTTGGTGTGATGCCAATGATGCGGATGTCCGCCCAACCAGACGATGACGATGCGATCGATGATGTTGGGCTCCAGGAGAATGGCCGAGGCAATATCGGTCAACACCGCAATGCCGACCACGTAGAGCAATTCACCCGGATCCAGTCGCATGGCGCGATGCACCAGATCCAGCGCTGCTTCACTGCGCACAGGATGATCCCAATCCGCCAAATATCGATCCGATCCATGGAACACCATCCCCTCGGTGGAGCGATTCAGATGATGCAGAATCGTTAAAATTTCGCGATAGCTTTTCTCCATTCCGTCGGCTGGCCCTGCTGATCGCTCATTGGAAAACGGCGCTGCGTAAATGGCCTCCACGTGCAATTGTTCGGGCGATAGTAGAGCGTAAGCTATGGCAAATTGATCGTCAATTTCATTCGCAGTATCGGAATCGATGACCATTCTGATTTTTCCCCGCGCCGGCTGTAATCGCTCGAGTCGAACCGCCTCGGGTATTGTTGGAAATTTCATATCGACCTCTTTTCTATCTTCAGCCACAAATTGGAATCAGTCGAAAATTGATGCCAACTGCCTTGTCGAATCGAGTCGGTCAAATAAAAATGGAGAGATCCACAAAAATCGACTGTTCGATGTTAAGAATCGGTATGCGATACTGGTATCGGGCAAGTTCTTTAATCGAAATAATAAGAAATTTTCTGATAAAAGCAAGAAATTTTTTGATGAAGATTTCAGCTTGCATTTTCAATTTCTTTTTATTAGTTTGATGGCATCATGGATTTGATGGTTAGCAACATACAACATGCGATTTTGAAACCGTGCTGCCTGAAAAATGAGGTAGATGCCAAATACAAACTGACGAACGGTTTGGATGGGAAAAATTTTAAATATTGCTGAAAGCCCGTGGTCCGTTTTTAGAGTTGTGGAGGTGATAAATGAAAATAGTCAGAATCATCGGATTGATGTTGATCGGCTTACTCGTGGTGATTTTGATTCTTGGTCTTTTCGCCGCAAAATCTTATCATGTCGAGCGTTCTGTTATCATTCAGGCGCCCAAAAATGTGGTTTTTCATCATGTAAGATATTGGCGGAATTGGCAGGCCTGGTCGCCCTGGGCCGAGATGGATTCCACCATAACGGTGACGATTGCTGGCACAGATGGCGAGGTTGGCTCGAAATTTCAATGGAAGGGAAGGCGCGCGGGCAGCGGTGAAATGATTGCCACTCGCATCAAAGAGAATGAAGAAATCGCCTTTCATCTCCGCTTTATCAAACCCTGGGAGAGCACATCCAATGGGTATCTTCGTCTGTCGGAGCTCGGTGGTAAAACCAAAGTGACATGGGCATTTTATGGTCAAAGCCCTTTTCCGTGGAATTTCATTACCTTGTTCATTAGCATGGATAGCATGATCGGCGGCGATTTTGAGCGCGGCCTGGAACGACTGAAAAACATCATTCAATCTCAGTCAGCTTCCAACGAATCATAGCTTCGGTACGAAATAAAATCCTTGTCAAGTTCCTTTTTTTCACTTGATTTGCCTGCAATGGGCCGAATAGGGCATGGCGATTTTGTGATTGTATTTTGTAGACTGATAGCCCGAAATAATCTCACTCCAGATCTGTGTTGCACAACATAGAGCGCTAAAAAAAAGGCAGGTGAATCCATCGTTCATGCAAGAATAGCGCTGATGCCTGATATTGCTCAATCCCTCGATGCCGATGGCTGCTAAGCAAGCGCTGGGAGTTGCTCCTTTTCACTGAATTATCAACAGGACTCACCCTTGTCCAAAACAGGATTTCTCTTCGAGCTTTGGGACAGCGCCATATTAATCTGTCAGCTTGGGGACAGGTGGAAATAGAACCTCATTTTGAAGAACAAATAAATTTGCTTTCAATGGCATATTTTACGAGGAGAAAACTTAAAATTTAATTTATCTTGGATAGCAGTGAGCAGGACTATGTTGTGCAAAAATTTCTCACTATGGTTCCTCCTTGCACAGTTTCGTCATTTAAAGATAAAATTGCACCGCCACCTTGCCATGGCTTTTTTAATGTAGATCCCCATGAGATGAGTTGCGCTTTGCTGCTGAACAAAAGAGCAAAAGGGGTTTTTGTTACAATTTTGAATTTCAATTGCGAAGCACAGTGACTGGCCATGGTTCCCTGACGTAAGCGACCAGGTTCCGGGGCGCATTTCGGGTCAAAACCGATGAGCTCATAGCACCAAAGATCGCTTGTTACTGACCTAATTGCGGCTTTTTTGGTGAAAAAATAGATCGATTGATGGAAAGCAGAAAGAATAGCACTGCTTCATCCCATTGGCATAGAATTTGTCTGACTGGGTGTTCGAATGAATTCGGGGGATAATCAAATTGGTCTTGAGACGGGTGTTGCGCTTCCTTCGATTGCCCATTCGTATGACCTGATGGATAAATGAAGATGAATCAGGGCTGACGCCCCGATAAATTTAATTTGGAGCGAAATAAGCACCTGACGCAGCGCCTCAAAGAATTGAACCAAAATCATGGAGGATTGAACGATGAGAATCAAATTATTGCTGTTGATGAATCTTCTCATTTGGCTTACAATGTGTAGCAAAAATGCCACGTCACCAGATCAGAAAGAGGTGACTCCGTTAAGCAATACAGAACAAATGCAGATCATTTCTGCTGAAGTTGCGGCCAGCAGCGGTGGCATTATGGCCGATATCGGCATGATGGGGATGATCGCAAAAGGGGGGTTCGCCACCGGGCTTCAAAAACCAGCAAGTTTCGATACCACTTTTACATACGGATGGATCACATACTCAGTCAGTCTGTCGTTTTTCAATGCCCAGGGCAGTGAGCTGCCCTTCTATATCCCGAAATTTACGGATAAGATCATTTATCAGGGCACGCTCACCGGGCATGATTCGACTGGCAATCGTGAGATCGATCTCAATAAGACTGCCTCATTTGTGGTCACGGGAATTACTACAGGGGTGATCACCATTAATGGGTCAGCCAGCAACAACTCGACCTATGAGTTTTCAGGTAACGAGATTAGTTCCGAGGCAGAGGTACACAGCAGTTTTGTGGTCACCGATGTTGTTATCAATACCGAGGTCGATCCATTTATTCCGCAGAGCGGCAAGATCGAATGCAGTTTCAAGGGCCATTACCATCGTTCTGGCCCGATTCAGGATAAAGATGTTGAATACGATTTTACCGTGACGCTGGAATTTACCGGTGGAAATCAAGTGAAGGTCACTTTGCCCAATGGTGATCAATATACATTGGATCTGGTGACCGGGGAGTACACAACCAAGCCATAACGAAGAGTTTTCCAGGCGGCATTCAAGAAGCGGCTGGCTTTTCGAATGCCGCCTGGGCTTGTGACCGTCGCTGCGATTCCAATGGCAGATCGTGAGCGCTATGACGGATTGGATCGGTCAGGGGCCACAATATGCACTAAATTCGCTGGACTGATGCCCAATTTTCCTGATTCAATTTGCTTGGTCAGGCTGATCAATTTTTGATGAACTGGCAAGGAGAGGTGGTACTGCTGGGCCTTGTTCACGAGGTAGCCATTCATATAGTCGATTTCCGTGGCTTTGCCTCGCTGCAAAAATTGCAGGGAGGAGGATTTGACGCGTTGATATTTTAAGCCCAGCAATTGCAAGCGGAGATGCTTTGTAAACAGGGCGAAGCGAAATCGAGCCGCTCCTTCTGTGACATTCAGCACCAGTTTTTGCAGGTGGATGTTATTCGCTGTAGGTTCTAACTGGATTTTCAGGTGGTTGGCGACGGTGACGCCCTCGGTGATGGCCAGCAGGGCAATGGCTCGGGCGAGATTGTTGCGAAGCAGTTCTCCCCAGAGCAATCCGCAGATGCCGGCCAGGGTGTTCAACGAGGCATTAAGAATTAAGTTTGAGAACCGTGCGCCATAGATATTTGAGCTGATCGTGACTGGGAAAATTTTTTCCAATAGCGATTTGATGATGAGCAAGCGATGGGTGACCTCGCCATCCAATTCACCGACGACAAAATCGGCCTCGCTGGTAATGGCGACGCGTCCTGGTCCCAGCAGGGTGGCGGTCCAGCCGATCACGCAGCCGATGGTGCGATCGGGACGAACAATATCGGCGACGATGGGCTCGCACATGCCTTGTTGAAGCGTGATCACAGCCGTGTCATCTCGCAAAAATGGCACAAGATGCTGAGCGAGCTCGGCGACTTCATTGGCGCGCGTGGCAAGAAATATGATGTCAGGCTGCTCCACCATCTGGGAGATGTCCAAAACGACCTCCGGGTAGCAGATAATTGGGTCATGGATGCCCTCAATGCGAAGGCCATTGTTTTCGATGAATTCTAAGATCTCTCGATGTTTGCAGATAAGCTGGACATGGTAATTGGCATGGCAAAGGTAACCAGCAATGACACTGCCGATAGCTCCAGCGCCAATAACAACAATTTTCATTTCGCCTCCACCCGCAATCGCGATCGGCATGATGTGGCCAATTTAGCAAATTAAATTTAGTTCCGATTTGGTTAATGAAGTAATTTAACGATTCGCCCGGCAGTTCGGAACCGAGATCGATAATAACTTTCGTTGAGATTCGAAATTTTCACCCCGGAAGAGGCGCTAGCATGAACAAAATAATTTTTGACCAGATAAATACCGACATGGTCGATTGTGCCACGATAAGAAAAGAACACCAGGTCTCCCAGGCATAGGTCCTTCTTTTTAATCCTCTGACTGGTTTGATAGAGCTGATACGAATTATGCGGGAGCTCGAGGCCAAATGACTCCCAGAATACGGTCCTTACCAGTCCAGAGCAATCCATGCCATCAGTTGAACTGCCGCCATAGCGATATGGTGTGCCAAGATAAGCCCTTATTTGGCTGATAAATTTCTGAGTCAAAACGCGAGAACTGTCGTTGATAACCAGCGGCTGTCGCGGCCATGGAGCCTCCGATTCCCAGCGTTGATGAGCCATCGGTTGATAACAAGAGACAAAGCATAAAACAAAGATCAGCGAAAAAAATAGCAACACTTTCTGCATAAATAATCTACCAAAGTGATAATTCGTCAAGAAATTTTTCGCCACGATCGATCCAAAATTTGCCTTGAAATCCAAATACGGTGATGAAATCACACTTTGTGTCGATCAAAAAATCATGAGCGATTTGGACCAATAATTATCCAAACAAACTGCTCGATGACCGAACATCTTCATGCGATCCCGGCTTGGGCCAATTGACGGGTCCATATTGACCAGCATGAATCAAAAATCTTGCCAGCTATCATCGCCGGTCTATGTGACAGAAGGTGATAGAAGAATGAGCCTCTATTCCGGCTGTCAACATCATAAATTATAGCTGGAGTGCCTTCGTTGCCAATCAATTGCATCCAGTGCTGGGATGATGAGACGCTGAATTATCTCAGGCCAAACATATACGAATTCGGGCAAAAAGTCAATAATTATTTACTGCATTAATGTCCTTTGCTGCTACAGTGTTTCAAATTGAACAAAAAATTCATATCGCCCCTTCCAGTATCGTCGAATTGCAGGAGCTATCTGCTTGATTTTGCGTGGAGCTTATCTCTGTTGAACCGAACAAAAAATTTGGTATGATTTTGGCTTCACCATAACGGGCTTTTGTTACAATCCCAGAGTTTGGAATATGCAAGGTTATGGCGACTAAATTGTAGGGGGCATTCGGTGAAAGAGATTTTATTGATTGGCGATGGTGTCAAAGGGAAAAAACTCATTAATGATTTGATGCAGCAGGGCAATTATAAAATCCGACAGGCAAACAGTCCTTTAAAAGCGCTAAAGCTCCTGAAGCAAACCAGTCCTGACTTTTTAATGTGCACTGGGAAGATTCGACAGACAATGGATGGTAAATACTTTTTGGATTTAGAAGGTTAATGTTTTCTGATCCATATAGCTTGGACAGATTCGGTGCAATGCGAACGGATCAGCGAACTGGAGTGTCAATTTTGCACTGGTAAAATAGCGCTATTTCCTTCCTTCAGGCCGACAAGATCTCATCACTTCAGCAAGGAAGAGCTACATCAATTAATCACGTTCATCAGATGTTCCGTCAACATGATGACCCAGACCCTCTATTAAAGGGAGTTGATGCAACAGGTGAACCGTCGAGTGGATTTATCTTGCCAGATTATGTTCAAAGTCCTTCGGGATAGGCTGAACAACAGCGTAATCTATCAAGTGAGGAAACAACGAATGAAGCGGAATAGGATTCGTTTGGTCGTTAATTCGTTAATTGGAGCGATTTTTACTCACATCCGATTTGTCGGTGCTTTTGTCATCAGTTTTGGGATTTCTCTGAATGCCTTGGGACAGCAGATCAGAATCATGCCGTTAGGGGATTCGATCACCCACGGTGAGCATGGTTCCTCTCCGATCGGCGGTTTTCGCGACGATCTGGCGGATCTGCTGTTGGCGCAAGGGGTGAATTTCGATATGGTGGGGACGCTGAACGATGGCACCAGCTATTACCCATATCACGAGGGACATCCTGGCAAAACAGCGGAATATTTGGCCAATAATGTCATTACCTGGCTAACAGCCACTCGTCCTGACATCGTGCTATTGCATATTGGCACCAATGACATCAATTCCTACTACTCAAACACCGATATTCGGGATGATATCGAGCGGATCTTAGAAAATATTTGGAGCTACAATAGCAATATTCCAGTGCTGCTGTGCAGCCTAATTCCTCGGAACGACAATTTAAATAGCACTAACACTGCATTGTGCGAGTTAGTTCATGAGTTGGCGGTGAAAAAGCTGATGCAGGGCAAATTGATTCGCTATGTGGGCCAAAATGAGGTCTGGGTGGTTAACTCCAACTGGCCGACCGCCTATTTGTACGATGCATTTCATCCGAACAATGCTGGCTATCACGTGATGGCCGAAGCTTATTTTAATGTGCTGATGAACCAGCTAACCAGCTATAGCCAGTTTATTACGGATAATTTTGATCGAACTAATCTGGGAATGACATGGAACACTGAAGACGCCTATAAAATTGTATCGAATCGATTGACGATTCAGAGTGGAGGGAATTATTGGTGGAAGCCGGCTGTCTATGTGGCGGAGATGGATCCTATTGCCGTGTCCTTCGATTGGGGCAGTTCGGTGGATTCGCTGAAAGACGGCAATGCTGGGCTGGCGCTGCATTTACAATCCAACCAAATCAACAGCAATGGCTATCTGGTTTATAAAGAAAATTCTACCCAGAAGTTGAAGCTCTATCGGCTGCAAAATGGCGCGGTGGCGGAATTGCTGAGCGAGGCGGAGGGGAAATTGCCGGTTGGGAAGGCCGGTGATCAATTTCGGGTAGCGATGTATAGTGACTTTCAAGGGGCGCATTTTACTTGTTATATCAATGGCGATTATGATGGTGATGTGATCGATCCCAATAATAGCTATGGCGCAGGGAAGAATCATTTTGCCGGCGTGATGTTGGCTGGAACATCCAATAATGTGGTAGATAATTTCCAATTGATCCATAGCAAAGGCGCGGCAGAGCGAATTTATGCCATCTGGGGCGATCAACAACAAGGCGACCCAGGAGTTCGCTTGCCAGATTCACTGGTAGCCATGGTTACCGATAACAATGGCAATCCGATTTCAGCCGTTCCGGTGAGTTTTGAGGTCATTGAAGGGGATGCGACGATTGCTGAGCCTGAATCACAAAACCATTTTGAATTTGAGGCGGAAAATGGCACCATCACCTACCCCATGCAGATCATGAATGACCCCAACGCCTCAAATGGAAAGTACGTTGAGGTCCCCGCTGAATATCCGGATGATTCCAATGCTAAGGTTGTGTTCACGTTTACGGTGGCCGAGGAGGCAGATTTCGTGATCTGGGGCCGCGTTCAATCTGGGGATTATCTGCATGATTCGTTCAAGGTGATCGTGGACGAGCAGCCAGAGATTGTGTGGCATATTTCTGGCAAATATACCTGGACGTGGGATCAGGTTTATGTGTTAAATGGCGAGGATCCTAAGATTTTTCATCTCAAAGCTGGCACCCATACTCTGGGCATCAAAAACCGAGAATGGGGCTCGAAATTGGATAAAATTATCATCACCAACAATCTCAGCTTCAATCCTGGAACGTTGCAGAAACCGCAGCAAACCTATCATATCACCAATTCAAGCGGCCGTGTTCATGCGATTGTCACCCTGGGTGGCAATTCCAGCGTGGTAAAAATTAAAGCAAGTTCTCCGAATTTCGCCGATTATACCATTTTCACCGCCACATTGCGCTCTAATAAAGTGCCAAGCACGCTGGCGATCGTGAGTGGGGATAATCAGAGCGCAAGGCCTAATGAGATGCTACCCAATCCGCTGGTGGTTGAGGTGCGCGATGTCGAAGGAAATTTGCTTCCCAATATTGCGGTGAAGTTCGAGATAGCTCAGGGCGTTGGAGCTAGTTTGGGCAGTCCGCAGCCGGTCATGACCAATAGCCAAGGCCAGGCATCCACTACACTTACATTAGGCAATGATTATGGAACTTATTTGGTGAAGGCCAGTTGTCCCGGCTTCGCTGTTGCTCCGGTCACTTTTCATGCGAATGCCACAGCGGCGGTTCTGGCGATCTCTGGGGCATGCACGTATTACAACCAATCAAGACCCATAAACAATGTGGTTGTGAAAGCCACTGGGAGCGCATCGCTTTCGGCTTCATCCAATTCTCAGGGCCAATATCAACTTTCCGGGTTAGAGGTTCATGGCAATTACACGTTAACTCCAGAGCGGGCCATTTTTAATGACTGGTCATCTCATTTGATTACGACCTATCAGGCGGCATTGACGCTGCGCCAGGCGGTGGGATTGGAGAACTTCTCCTCGATGCAAGTCAAAGCAGGCGATGTGGATCGCGATGGCAAAATCACCGCTTATGATGCAGCCCTCATCGCCCAATTTGCCGTCGGTTTGCCACGAAGAACCGATTCGCATGTGGGCGAATGGCTGTTCCTGCCCAGCTTCCGATCGTATTATGATCTCACCATGAGCTATCAAAACCAGGATTATACCGGCATCCTGTTGGGCGATGTGAACGGTCAATGGGATCTGTCCTATAGTGCGCCAAAATCCACTACACCCCAGTCCCTCAGCTGGCTGGAGCATATCTATGTGGATGGCAATCGCCTGTACATCCCGATTCTCATTCCCCGGGATACCGCGGTACTTTCCTGGCAAATCCAATTGCGGTACGATCCCAGCATATTGCAATTGCTAAGCGTGTCCAACCAGACTCCGGATTTTCATTTGATCGAAAGTCGCAGCCATGGTGTGGTTGAGGCGGGCATGTATGGCGCGCACCCAATCCAATTGGCGGAACCCTTTGCCATCTTCGAGTTTGCGGTGATCAATGATAAGCCCGGATCGTTCTCCATCGAAGTGCCCTATTTTCAGGTGAATGATCAAATGCAGCAACAGGGGAACACGGCCATCGCCACGCAGCCCTCATCGGCGCAGGATTTTGTGCTCCTGAGCAATTACCCCAACCCATTTAACCCATCAACGACAATTGTTTATCGGCTACCCGAATCGGGATGGGTGAGCTTGGTGATTTACAACGTGACAGGCCAAGAGATCGCTCGATTGATCGATGAGGAGCAAGTAGCGGGAACATATCGGGTGGAATGGGATGGCCTGGATCAGCGTGGTCAGGATGCAGGGGCTGGCATTTACTTCGGCCAATTGCGCTATCGCGATCAACAAAGAATAGTCAGAATGATCAAAATAAAATAAATTGCTCGTCCCAGGACCAGATGGTCACAAAAAAGTTGTAATGCCATCTGATAATCGATGCATGGCGTTCAGCTAAAATTTCTTGTTATTCTGAATAAAAATTCTGTTCGACACCTTTGTCAGATTGCATGAGGGGCTGGTCTGTTCATTGTCCTGCAATAAGCTTTGGCGCCATGGCCTTTGGCTGAAAGCGATAACCATCGGATATTCGAAATGTCAGCAAGTTTCATTGCCGTCGCTGCTATTGAGGCCAATCACCAACCATTGGGAGTCCTGCTTTCTCAGGAACGGCATGACCCCATCGATTGTTGAAGGTTGTCACCGAAGTTTCTGCTCAGCTTTGCGGCCATGATGGGATGGGCATTGCCCAGGAAGTTGCGCCATCTATCGTACTTGTTGGGCGAGCAGTTCAAAAAAAATGCTAAGATCGACATTCCCCCCGGAAAGGATGATCCCCACCTTTTTTCCGGCTATGGCCAAATCCCCTGACAATAGTGCGCCGAACGGGACGGCGGATGATGGCTCGACAATGATTTTCATCCTTTCAAAAATATGGCGCATTCCCAAAATGATTTGATCTTCACTTACCAGCACGATTTCATCCACAAGTTGCTGGATTATTGGAAATGTTTTATCGCCAAGCGAGGTTTTCAATCCATCAGCGATGGTCTGGGGATGCTCTGGTGGGATAATCCTGCCAGCCTGGAGGGAGCGGAAGGCATCATCTGCGTTTTTCGGCTCACAGCCGATGACTTTCATGTTCGGCTTGATGGATCGAGCGGCAATGGCCGTTCCACTTAACAAGCCTCCGCCGCCGACCGGGGTGAGCAGATAATCGAGATCTGGGACATCTTCCAGCAATTCGATTGCGGCGGTTGCCTGACCCGCAATGACATGATCATTATTGAACGGATGGATCATGACTGCCCCAGTCTGTTCGATGATGGCAGCCGCTGTGGCTTCACGCGACTGTTGGGTGGGCTCGCAAAAGGTAATTTGACCTCCATAATTTTTGACCGCAGCGATCTTCACGGCTGGCGCATTGGACGGCATCACGATTCTCGCGGTAATGCCTCGTTTTCGAGCCGCCAGCGAGAGAGCCGCTGCATGATTGCCAGATGAGTGCGTGACCACTCCTTTTGCTGCCTCGTGCTCCGAAAGCGAGAACACGGCATTGCAGGCCCCACGAAATTTGAAAGCGCCCACCTTTTGAAAATTTTCACATTTAAAGTACAAGCGAGCTCCCACCATCTCATTCAGCGTGGTACAGGTCATTACCGGTGTGCGGTGCACCAAGCCAGCGATGCGCCGCTGGGCAGCTCGGACGTCCTCAATGGTCGGTCGAAAGCTCATTTTTCATCTCCGATTTGAACATGAAGCGAATTCAAATGAAAAATATTGGCAGTGGCTCTTAAAGATGAAGAATGATAGAGCGAAAACCAAGATTCGCCGCATCAAATTTTCGATAGATTCCTCATTTCTCAGTTTATGTGAACGGCGGCACGAGGATATTATTTCAGCCTTGTTTCAGCCACTGCATCAATTTCGATGAGAAAGCCGTGATGCAAAGTACCCACTGGGACGACGGCTCGGGCGGGTCGGTGAGTGCCGAAAAATTCCGCGTATATATGATTGACGCGATCCCAGTATCGGATATCCGAAAGATAGATTGTGGTTTTAATGACATGAGGCAACCCACTATCGGCGGCTTCGAGGATGGCGGCTAAATTTTTCAATGCCTGACGAGTTTGGTCCTCAATACTGCCCAAAACCTTCTCTCCGGTTTTGGGATCGATGGGCAATTGCCCCGATACATAGACAAGGCCCTCATGAATGATCGCCTGGGAATAATGGCCACCCGGAAGGGGTGCTTCAAGGGTTTTGACAATTTTCATCGCATCGACCTTTCGATACCAGTCTCCTAACCGGCCTATCGAATTGTTATAAATTGGATGAGCCAACAGGCTGCCACCTGGATTGAAAATTCAAAAAATCAAGCTTGAAAAATCAGTGTGCAAAAATGGCTGATTTCTCGGTCATTCCGGACAGGGCAAACCATTGAGACGAACTTAGATATCTCCAACCCATTATTCTCTAAGCTGGTTCCTCGGTTTGCTTGGCATGACTCTCTGTGTCATCAATTTATCAGTTGCCCCCGATCTGTTTATTCGGAATGCCTCTTTTTTCGTCATTATTTTATCGATTTCATGCACCATGAATAAATCCCATAGCCGATAATTTCGCCAGATGCGTTGACCATTTGGTCGCCAGGGATCGGTCCCAGCGATCAAGCGGCAACGCCGTTCATGGGTTCAGCTCGCTATTTTCCTTCGAGACATAGTTAGGAAGTGATACGGCAAATTGCTGTTATCCATCTGTGGGTTCGAGCCTCCGAATTTGATTCAGAATAGCGTATTATCCGTTTGGTGAATTACCAGGCATAGGCCTCAGGGGCAGCCCCACCCGGACCAGGCCAGATCTCGTCCAGGCGCTTGAGTTGGTGCTCGTTTAGTCGTAATTCCAGTGCGCGTAAGCTTCCTGTTAGCTGATCCATGGTTCGAGGCCCGATGATCGGGGCAGTGACGGCTGGCTGGTGGAGCAACCAGGCCAATGCCACGTCGGCCGGTGCTTCTCCGAGCTCGCGACAAAAATTCTCATAGGCCTCGACTTGGGGGCGATATTTTTCCAGTGAAGATTGGACGAATTTCCCGGCACGTCGGCCCTGGTTTTTCTTTTCTAATACGCCACCCAATAATCCACCGGCCAGTGGACTCCAGGGAAGAATTGCAACACCGAGCGCCTGGCACGCAGGAATCACCTCCAGCTCGATCATGCGGGATTTAAGATTGTACAAGCTTTGCTCGGAAACCAAACCCAAAAAGTTTCGCTGCGCCGCTGCATAATTTGCTTGAACAATATGCCACGCGGCGAAATTGCTACTTCCAACATATATGATCTTTCCCTCCTGGACAAGTTGCTCCATTGCTTGCCAGATCTCCTCCCATGGCGTCTGGCGGTCGATATGGTGCATCTGATAGAGATCAATATGATCGGTCTTCAGTCGCCTCAAACTCTCCTCGCAGGCGCGTTTGATATGATAGGCCGAGAGTCGCTGATCGTTAGGGCCCTCGCCCATTTTGCCATATACCTTGGTAGCAAGCACAATCCTTTCGCGACGGCCATTTCCTTGGGATAGCCAGCGGCCAATAATTTGTTCGGTAATTCCTTCGCCGATCTTCCAACCATATACATTTGCTGTATCAAAAAAGTTAATGCCCACATCCAGCGCCTTATCCATGATGGCGTAGCTGTCCTTTTCGCTCGTCTCCGGACCAAAGTTCATGGTTCCAAGACAGAGGCGACTTACCTTCAATCCGGTTCGACCCAATCGAATATATTCCATAAACACCTCCTCATTTCAATAAAGCCACACGATGCATACAGATTTTATAGGACATGATCCTTGTTAGCATAACGACAGCTATTCTGTGACCTGAACGATGCGCAATCTTTTTAAGGCGACATTGTTTTCGAACAATAACAAATTTCTGGTGATGTTGTCGCTGGGAACAGAATATCTGCGCAAAAATTGGATGCTTTGACAAAATCCCATCATTGCGAGGATCCATCACCAGTCCGAGATTCAGGCGACCTTTCAATGACCCAGCGATTCACCGATGAGTTCCCCGGCCACTGTGGCTGGGAATGAGCCGACATATCGCAAATAAGAGCCTTGTTGCTCGATGTTTGCGTCACGATCCACGCTGAGGGAACGATTTTTGTGCGCATAATGATTTTCGCTTTTAAAAAATTTGTTTAGTATAAAACCGAACGGCTCTGCATTAAGTTCCAGGAATTTTCGCTTGACATTTTCTATGTATTTGCTATATTACATCCATCAATAGTGATTATCGATTCCGTTAAGAGGCATCCCTTCAAAAGAGGACACGGGCGTGAATAGTACGCTTGTTGTGGCCGTTCATTCGCCGAGTCAATGGATGAGAGACCAGTGGAACAGATCGAGGGAAAGATAGGTGTCGAGGCGGCGCTAAGCGCGAGACAGCGAAAAATATCGTTGTTGGTCATTCGGGAGGGATTGCATCCGCATCAGATCGAGGAAATTTTGGCCGAAGCGAGGATACGAAACATCCCGATAAAGTATGCATCTCGCGAAGAAATTGATGCCATGGCGCACGGCAAAACTCATGGCGGAATCATTGCCCTGGCAAGTCCGAAACCGCTCACTCCGATCGAAATGCTTTTAGATCAGATCGCTGCGAAAAAATCATCGCATGCCGGGGCGTTATTGCTTCTTGAAGGCATCGATGACAGTCAGAACCTGGGCTTTACCTTGCGATCGGCAGAGGCATTGGGGATAGATGGGGTACTGCTGAAGAAACATCTCTGGGATTTTGACAGCAATGCAGTGGCGCGGGCGTCATCAGGCGCTTATGAGCGGTTGCCATTGGTGTTGTTGGATGATGCCGAGAAAGTGCTGCTTCGCCTCAAAAATCAAGGCTTTGCTTTATACGGATGTATTGCCAACGCCCGGCGAACCATTTACGATATCGATCTGACTGGGCCGGTGGTGCTGGCCATTGGCGGGGAAAAGCGCGGCCTTTCGGCCGGCGTGCGAAACCTGTGCGATCGGCTCATCCGCATCCCGATGGTGGCAAATATCGGTTCACTATCGCTCAGCCATGCTGCCAGCATCGCGATGGCCGAGCTAAGTCGACAACGCTGGCAAAAAAACAATCCCCCGGCGAATCAAATTGAACGATCTTGAGAGGCCTACGATGAGCAGAAGGTTTCATTTAGCGGATCAAATCCTTTATGAAGATGATGCGATCATCGCCATCAATAAGCCAGCAGGATTGCTGGTGATTCCGGATCGCTGGGATCTGGACAAGCCGAATCTGCTGGCGCTATTGAAACGTCGCGAGCCAACGGCAAAAATTTATGTGGTCCATCGTTTGGACCTCGGCACCAGCGGCGTGGTGTTGTTTGCCAAAACGGCTTTGGTTCATCAGCAGCTCAACTACCAATTGGAGCATCGTCAGGTCGTTAAAGAATATCACGCAGTAATTCAAGGGCAATTGACTCATGATGGCTCCATTGATCTGGCAATCGACAAAGATCCGCATCGTCGGGGACAAATGAGGGTCTGCCGGGGTGGCAAACCTTCGGTGACCGATTATCAGATCATTGAGCAGTTCAAAGGATATACTTATGTGAGGCTATTCCCCCGAACTGGTCGGACGCATCAGATTCGAGTTCATCTTCAAGCGCTGGGATACCCTTTGGCGATTGATCCGATTTATGGGAAGGCGAAGCCGATCTATCTTTCTGAATTCAAGCGCGATTATCGCCATAAGCCTGATGAGCCAGAACGGCCGTTGATTGATCGGCTGACCCTTCATGCCGCGGCTCTTCAATTTCAGCATCCACTCACTGGCGAACAGATTTCGCTGAGGGCCGAGCTCCCCAAAGATCTGCGCGCCCTGTTGCATGCGCTGCGCAAATATCAATCGCTCCCTGAATTCCATTCGCATCAAAACACTTAATCTCCATCCATGGATGTCAGGTCACTGCCGGCTGGTATCGGAAGTTGGAGGAATTGGCGATTGGTACTGGTTGAGAAGCGCCACCAATTGGTTCAACTCTCGCTGCGAATAGAGATAAAACGGACCGCATTTCTTGCTCCCCTTGAAATGCACTGGCAGGTCGATCAGCACCAGTCGGGATAGTTTTTCATGTCGAAATTGTTTTTTCTCCCTGCCTTGAAACGACCGAGGCGTGCTGATATAACAATTCACCCCGAAATATTGTTGGCGATATTGAACGATAAAGTCGATCCCGTATTTCACATCAATGGTGGGGTGATAGATGACCCGATCGAACCATTGGGATTCGACCAGGATATAGTAGAAATGCACATCTCGGACAAAGGATGGATAGGCCCGATAGGCTCTGGCTTGAAGAGCGCTGAGATGGCTTGTGATCTGATCGGTAAACTTAGCCTGGTTGTTATGCAGATAAAATTGCCAGAACTCTGCTTGAGTGGGAATCCGTTGATACGTGGCAATGAACCGATAAAAAGAATAGATGAACATCGGTGGCATGGTCTTCCATTCCATGTGCTCATCTCTCTCCATGAAAAAGGCAAGTTTCATTGACTGTAGTTGCGATTCAATGGCCTGGGTCGAGAGGGAAATTTTCTCCATGAAGTTTTGAAAGATTGCTGCCATGGAATGATCAATTTTGTCGTTGAATGGGGTAGCCCTTATGATCTGCCAGTCACGGTCCAGCCTCAATGAGGCTGAGAGTTGTGGCTAACTTATCAATTTTGTTGCAAAATGTCAAGCAGAAACTTATGGCCAGACAAGAAAATTTTCTTCATTCATCTGAGCGTCAATTGACTCATAAGATAGAAAACAAGTGCAGTGTTGTGTAATTTGCCCCTCTTCACAGGAGAAAATGCAGGACAAAATTCTATAAATTGTGCTTGCAAAAGGTCAATGAAATAATTATATTTGTAGCTTCAAAAAAGCAACCATGCAAGGAGATCAAAATGGAAACTCAGGCGAAGTTTAAATGTCTGCGGTGCGGCCATGAGTTCTATGATAGCTACGATCCCAAGGTAATCGTAGAACGAAGCTGCCCAAAATGCAAAAGTAACAGCGTGCGCCGCGTGAAAGAAGAGCCAAAGTAGCATCTTCTATGGCCGAAGCGAGGCAACATCCTGGGACAAAATTGCAGGAGCGGGGACTGAAATGCTGACCGAATCAGAGCTACTGGCGATTCTGATCTCTCCGGGAATGAGGGGCAAATCTAACCAGTAGATTGCTGAAAAAATTCTTGAAAAAATGGCTCATTTCAGGGCATGGCCAACCGGCCATGGGAAAGATTTCTGGGGTTCAAAGAATTATCAGATATCAAAAAAATCCACATTGCTGTAACGTTTGAAATTGCTAAGCGACGAGCCGGGGATATCATAAAGCATGGTGAAAAAGAACGCGCTGCCATAGACTAATTATTTTGAAATACGGGATGATGAGGAGTGCAAGTATCTTTTGGCAGTACTCAATGCAGCCCTTATCAACAAGCTGATTACGCCGATGGCAAGTCGTGGGCGTTAGGTACCAAGGGATATTCCCAAGAAGGTTCTCGCTTCGCCCATTTTTCAGTTCAATGCTGCGAATAGCATTCATGTTCAACTGCCAGAATTGGGCCACGGATGGACCGAAAAGGTCACTTCATGGCTCAAATCAGGAAAAATTGGGACCAGCTAAAGTAGTGGTGTTTTGAAAAGAAAGGTTTGGGAATTGCTCAGCAAGGAACTAAAGTCGAACGATGAACTGGTGAAGAAGAAAAGATAATACGAATCCATAAAGCAGAGATGGAAAATGACCGAGAAACAGAAAAAACTCCCTACGATTAGTATCAAGAAAGAGTGGTGCAAAAGCTGTGAAATTTGCGTTGAGTTTTGTCCGACCCATGTCTTGGCGATGAATGGGCCGTATCCTGAAGTGGTAAATTTAGAGGCGTGCACAGCATGCGGATTGTGCGAGATTCGCTGTCCCGACTTCGCGATTACCGTGACGAAAAACAAATGATCAAAAATTTTATGGACAGGATGAAGAGGATTCACTGGCTGGTTGTTTTGGGATAATAAATAAATCATCCCTCAACACTCTCACATCGTGAAGCAGAATGAAACAAATTTTCTCCTGCGAATCGACTTTATCCTGTCAAATGAAACAGTCGCTTAACGATACGATTCGTGTGACAAACAGCGAATAGCTAAAAATGCTATTGAAGGGATGAACAGGATTTGCTGGATTGAATGATTTGGGATCAAGGATGGCAGAAAAATTTTTGAAAAAGACCTCATGGAATGAAAATAGAAAATTTTTATGATGTCAATTCGGTTGATCCTGTCAAGTAATAATCTAAAACAAAAAGGGCTTGAATGGAGACAGAGACGAAGAATCGAATTCGGGTGATGACTGGCAACGAGGCCTGTGCCGAAGGGGCGTTGGCTGCTGGGTTGACATTTTTTGCGGGTTATCCCATCACGCCGTCGTCGGAAATTGCCGAAGTATTGTCTTATGAGTTGCCCAAGCGGGGGGGCAAATTCATCCAGATGGAGGATGAAATTGCCTCGATGGGCGCGGTCATTGGTGCTTCGCTGGCGGGCGCTAAAGCGATGACGGCCACCAGTGGGCCTGGTTTTTCGTTAAAACAGGAGAATTTGGGGTATGCATCCATGGCTGAAGTGCCATGCGTGGTGGTAAATGTGATGCGCGGCGGCCCCAGTACTGGGCTGCCAACGCTGCCAGCCCAAGGGGATGTGATGCAGGCCCGGTGGGGGACCCATGGGGATCACCCCATCATCGTTCTGGTGCCCAACACCGTGCGGGAGGTGTTCGACCTTACCGTGCGCGCCTTCAATCTGGCAGAAAAATATCGAGTGCCGGTCGTTTTGCTATTTGATGAAATTATTGGGCACGTTAGCGAAAAAGTTATTTTGCCCCGCGAGGATGAAATCGAGGTGTGGAATCGGGTGAAACCCAATATTCCGCCAGAGCAATATCTCCCCTACCAGGAAACCGATAGCGATATTCCGCCGTTTGTCAGCTTTGGCGAGGGATATCGGTTTCATGTGACGGGCTTGGTACACGATCAAACTGGCTTCCCAACGAATAACCCCACACTCATCGATCGTATGCTGCGTCGGCTCAATCGCAAGCTCGATCGCTATCGGGAAGAGATCATCGAGGTGGAGGAGGATAAGGACGAGAAAGCCAGGATTGGGATTTTCGCATACGGGTCGAGCTCCCGATCGGCTCGTCGGGCGATGATCTGGGCAAGGGAACGCGGAATTAAAATTCATTTCCTGCGGCCCAAAGTGCTCTGGCCGTTCCCCGACAAAGAAGTCCGCGCCATGGGCGAAAACGTCGATTATATCATTGTTCCGGAGCTGAATCTGGGACAGATCGCTCATGAGGTTGAATGGGCCACTCGGTGCGGCTGCGAGGTAATTAAAATCAACCGGATTGATGGAGAGCCCATCAATCCACAGCAGATTCTCGATGTGATTTTGGAGTTGAACGCTAAATAGTTGGTTGCGTCGAGGAAGTGGTTGAGTAAGCTAATGAAGGAACAAGGACATGTTCGATTACGAAAAGTATCTCCGATTAAATAAATTGCCTTTGATCTGGTGCGCTGGCTGCGGTGATGGGATTGTGCTAAAGGCCATGCTGCGCGCGATTGATCGGATCGGGCTTTCAAAAGATGAAATTTGCATGGTTTCTGGCATTGGTTGTTCGAGCCGGCTGACTGGCTATGTGGATTTTAATACATTGCATACCACGCATGGTCGCGCTATCGCATTTGCCACGGGTATCAAAATGGTGAAGCCGGAGATGACCGTCATTGTGGTCACCGGTGACGGCGATGCGACGGCCATTGGTGGCAATCATTATATTCATGCTGCGAGAAGAAACATCGATCTCACCGTGATTTTATTCAACAATAACATTTACGGCATGACTGGGGGGCAGGTATCGCCGACGACGCCGTTCAGCTATAAAGCCAGTACCGCGCCGTTTGGCAGCGTGGAGAACACGTTCAATATCAGTGGATTGGCTGAAGCAGCGGGTGCTAGTTTCGTCGCCCGAGGTACGGTCTATGATGCGATCAAGCTGGATCGTATGATCGAAAAGGCGATTCGGAAAAAGGGGTTCTCTGTTGTGGAGGTGATGACCCCATGTCCCACAGCCTTTGGGCGAAGGAATCGATTGGGAAGCGGTGCTGATATGATCAAGCAGTTGAAAGAGGCGAGCGTCCCGATCGAAAAAGCTGTCAATATGTCGCCTGAAGAATTGAACGGCAAAATCGTCACCGGAATTTTGGTCGATCGCGAATTGCCTGAATACACGGCTAATTATCAGCGGCTAATTGAGCAACTCCAGGGAAAGACGGGTTAGCGACAAGGTTATTTTTCAGGCCAGGAACTGATGCCTGAAGCTGGAGGAAATAATCGGCGTGAGGGCCGATCACGTTAGGGTTGTCGGAGAACAGCATCCAAGAATGTGCGGAGAGAATCAGATGAGTTATCGTTATGAAATTCGGTTGAGTGGAGAAGGCGGCCAGGGACTGGTGTTAGCGGGAAAGATCTTGGCCGAGGCGGCAGCAATTTATGATGGGAAGAACGCCACTCAGAGTCAATCTTATGGTCCTGAAGCGCGCGGCGGCGCCAGTCGTTCTGAAGTAATCATCTCGGACGAGGATATTGACTATCCTAAGGCCATGCATATCGATCTGCTATTGGCGTTGACCCAGGAATCATGCAATAAATATGTGAAAGATCTAAAACCAGAGGGCATCCTACTGGTCGATTCCGATGCGGTGACCGAATGCCCATCCGGAAAATTTAAAATTTATCGAGTCCCAATCATTGAATCCGCCCGGAGCAAAATTGGCCGTGTGGTGGTCGCCAATATGGTGGCATTGGGAATCATCGTCGAGCTCACGAAAATCGTCTCAATGGAGGGCATCGAATCGGCGATTTTGGCGCGCGTGCCCAAGGGCACGGAGAAGATCAATATGCAGGCGTTTCAATTGGGTGTGGAAATGGCCAAAACGCTGATGGCCTAACATAGCGCCACTCCCCCAATGGCACGATTCTGGACGCGCTGCATTCGCTACTGGAAAGCAACCTAATTCCTCCAACGCGTAGGAACGGCCAATTTCATCCATGATGCTCTGGCTTAAAGCTTAAAATGGCATCCTTTGCACGCCACCAGCGGAAAGCAATCTTTGCCCTCCAGCGTGCGACGATGAATCGCTTAACTCGCTGATTTTATAGGATCACAAGTGCAGATGGGTCCGGGAATCCGAATCAGGTGACAACTGTGGATCGCTATTTCAATCGATTGAAAGATCGTGTCAGCCAATTGGGCAATCACCATCAGAAATATATTCGGACGATCGAGCGGTATCTCGAGCCCATGGTGAAAAGCCTGGAGGATGCTGGCAAAATTGAGGACGTCCATATCTGGCGCGGCTCAAGCCGGCTTAGTCAGGAGATGGACATCGTTTTGGCTGTCGCCGATACCATAACCGATAAGCTAACCTACTTAGCCTGCTATTATTCGCTTCAAATGCTGTTCCTCAACCTGCGATCCATCGATGTCCTGAAGCTCAATTTAACTTCGGGAGACGATCGTTACACGATCTATAAAAATTTTATGCTGCAGACGGGCGCTGCTTTTCGGGCTCTCACCGGGAATTATATGCAGAAATTGCTTGGCCTGTTTTTCGGTAGCCAGCCGGCGCCGGAATTTGTGATGCTCGGGGTTGGAAGTTTGGCGCATCAAGACGATATCGACGTTGGTGTGATCGATGATGGTTCCCCGGCCAGAGTAGAGCTCAATACCGTTATCGGCAAAGTCCGAAACGAGATGTTCAGATGGGCCACAGAACTTCATTTCTATTTGTCGGAGCATGTGGGCAGCCAATTTTATAGCGCCTCAATTGACGAGTATCGTGAATTGTTGGATCGGGAAATTCAGGATTTTGTTATCATCAGCGAGATGTTGAACGCTGTTCCCATTCTTGGAAGCCAACGATTATTTGAATTATTCGAACAGCAAATTACCAGTCGCTATTATTACCATAGCTTTCGAGATAACAAATATCACGAGGGATACCTGCGCGGGGTTCTGGGAGAAATTCGTTCGCTTTTGCTCCAGCCGATCAATGCGGAGAAACTCAATCCTAAAGACGATGCTCTTCGGATGGTATCGATCAGTATTCTGGCGGCAAAGACCATTTTTCGCATCTATCGGGGGAATCGTTGGGATGTGCTCAGCATCCTCGGCCGAAAGGATAGCGGCCGCAAAGCCCTCTATGATGAATTGGAAAAGGTGCTCACCTTTTTGGAGATCTTTCGGCACCTGTACCAATTGTTCATTGGATTGGAAGAAGATATTTATATTGACGACCCGGATACCAAAAATGAGCTGCAGATCATTGCTACGGCCATGGGATATGAGGATGTGGGAGCGATCAGCGCCTGGGATCATCTGTTGATTCATTATCATGAACATGTTGCGGCTGCTAAAAAAATTTGTGCCCGGTTGATTCAGGATGTGACCGACCACTTGAAATCGGTGAGCATCTTCTCCAGTAAATTGAAAGCGGCCTGGTATCCAGAGCCCTATCGGAGCTATCCTGGCAATTTGGTGATCGATTTCCTTCGTGATTCAAAGTTTTTTAAGGGCGCTAAATTTTGGAACGATATCTTGGAGGCGCTTCAGGCAGAGGATAGCCATGTGCTGGAAAATTTTGTCAAGGATTTTCGCCAGTTGCCGGCCCGCTATCAAAACATTTTGGTGGAGAAATACGGTCAGGCTGCTCGGAATGCCATCTATACCATGATGTCGTTCTTAATCATCCTGTGGAATAAACGAAACAGCTTGGACACAGAACAACTCTGTTATTTGCTCCACGAGGCATTCCTCAATAACCTGCGCCAATGCGATGATCGAGTGCTGCGATTGATCAAGGTGTTCCATCAGTATCCCGATTTGATCAATAGCTATCTGACCACGTTGCCGGCGAACTTGCAGGAGAAATTTTGCTCCTTGCTGGATCAGCCGTTGTGGGAAACCGAGCAGCAAAAGCTGAAGCAGTTGCTGGTGCAGCTCGCTCAGATCCATTACAATACCAGCCATTATTTCAAACGATTTTTTATTCGGGTGGTATCAAAATATCCTGTTTATTTGCAATATCTGCAGCATCCCAGTCAATTAGCGCAAATTGCCAAGGGAATCATCGGTCGCATCGATAGCCTGCGCAGTTTTGAGGAACAAAAGCAATGGTTGGGCGATTATCATGATCTGGAATTTATGCGGGTGGGATTGGAGGCTCTGCAAGGCGAACCGATCGAGAAAATCGATGCCGAATTCACTGAGTTCTCCGATTCTTATTTACAAGTGCTGTTTGATATTTGTAAGCAAGCGGTCAATGACCAAATTGGGCATTATCTCCCCACGCGGGATCTTGTGGCCATCTATACGGCGGGAGGATATGCGCGCGAGCAGGCTTTTGACGACGATTACGATCTCATTATCCTGCTCAATGAAAAGGACGATGAAATTCGACACTATTGCAACCGCATCGTTACGATGATGAACACCGAAATCGTGAAACGGGGCATTATGCCCCACTATCGTTTTGCGGATCATTTCGGCGATTACATCACCCTCGTCGATGACCTGGATCGGTTTCTCGCCAAAAATGATGAGGAATCATTCATCGATAAATCGCAGTTGCTAGGAGCCCGAATGATTGTCGGGAGTAGCAAATTCCAGCACCAGTTTGAAGAGAGGATCATCGATCGACATATTTATCAAAAATATGAGCAGTACAAAGATCAAATGATCCATGAAATGACCTCCAGACAACAGGACAAAAAGATCAGCAGAGGGCATAACCTGAATGTCAAAGAAACCATCGGCGGACTCCGGGATATTGAGATGCTGCTGTTGATCTATAAGGCCCGATATCGATTGAAGCAACCAGTGAATCGGAAACTGATGGAGACCATTTGCCAGATTGATGCCCGACATCGGGAGGACCTGTGCCGGCTGAATCGGCATTTCAATTTTCTCAAACAATTGCGCGACCTATACCGATTAACCGTGTTCGCCGGGAACGATCTGAGGATCGAATACCTGGAACCAGCAGCGAGGATCATGGGATATCGGGACATGCCCGGGGAAAAGGCGGTCGATCGCCTGGTGTGGGATTATTATCTCACCACCGAGCATGCGCATGAGATCATCGAACGCTTGCTTGACGATCTAAACAATTAAGGGCTGGGGGAGACAAGAGGCGTCGTCCAGCACGAGGGGGGCTACCTTCATGATGACTATTGCAAGATGATTTTTTAACAGGATAATTTTCAGGCAAAATGATTGTTGCAGGATGATTTTTGGCAGGATAATTTTTGGCAGGATGACTGTTGCAAGATGATTTTTTAACAGGATAATATTGAGGCAGGATGATTGATAGCAGGATGATTTTTGACAGGATAATTTTCAGGCAGGATGATTGATAGCAGGATAATTTTTGGCAGTATGATTTTATAGCAGGATAAAGGATAGCAGAATCATTGGAGCAGAATAATTTTCGTTAGGATAATTTTATAGCAAAATGGTTGAATAGAAGGCGATTGGTGGCTGGATATTTTGTGCTGAGGCAATTTTTATTGAATAAGTTTGGTCTGAATGCGTTATAGCAGACCATTTTGGGGCCGCTTTAATGATATTATGGTGTGATCAATTGTGCTGTGAGACCGGATGGTGATCGTATCGTTCGATCAAAAAATGATCTCGCTAATCTGTTGTTGAATTGTTCTAAGAAGCGTGCATAGTTTGTCGATTAAAATAACGGATTTTTTGGAGTCTTTATATCTTTTATGAGAGATATTCAGAACGAACGCGATTATCGGAATATTGAGATCAACAAGGTTGGGGTGAAAAATTTGAAATACCCCATCGTGTTGCTCGATAAAGAAAACGATAAACAACATACGGTGGCGACCATCAATATGTATGTCAATCTGCCGCATCAATTTCGCGGAACCCACATGAGTCGCTTCATCGAGATATTGAATAAATACCGTCGGGAGATCGACATCCACAATATGGGCGCCATTATGAAGGAAATGAAGGAACGGCTTCATGCAGAATCGGCGCACCTGGAGATCGCTTTTCCCTATTTCATTGAAAAAAAGGCCCCGGTTTCGGGCGCAAAATCGCTGATGGGCTATCAATGCCAGTTGATCGGTGAGCTGAATCATCGAATTAAATTATCATTGGGGATTGAGATCCCCATTCAGACGGTCTGTCCTTGCTCGAAGGAAATTTCTGACCGAGGCGCCCATAATCAACGGGGAATAATTCGGGTGCAGTTGCAATTCAAAGGTTTTCTGTGGATTGAAGATGTCATTGAACTGCTTGAAGGGTGTGCCTCGGGCACGGTCTATTCGCTGCTCAAGCGCGAGGATGAAAAATATATCACCGAAAAATCTTACGATAATCCAGCCTTCGTTGAGGATGTGGTGCGCAATGTGGCGCTCAAACTGGAACAAGTCAACAATATCAGCAGTTACCAGGTCGAGGTTGAGACCTGCGAAAGCATTCATAATCATGATGCCTATGCCTGCATCATCAAACAATAGCTGACAGCGAGAGGGATGGTGGGAGAGATGATGGAAGGTGAAATGAAGGTTCGCTGGAACACTGGCGAAGCGATCTGGATTCGAACATTGAATGATTGAGATCATTGAAATCTAAGTTCTATGCGGTTAGGATGAAAGGCGATAAACTAAAACTAACACAAAGGAGCTCGTAATGGTACAAAGAACGTTGGCGATTTTAAAACCAGATTGTGTGCGAAAGAACCTGATTGGAAAGGTGATCAAACGGATTGAGGCGGAGGGATTTAAAATCATCGCCATGAAGATGGTGAAATTGAATTCGAGGACAGCGGGTGAATTTTATGCCGTTCATAAGGAGCGGCCATTCTATTATGATTTGGTGACATTCATGTCCTCGGGCAATTGCGTGCCGATGGTATTAGAAAAAGAGAATGCAATTGACGATTTTCGTAAGCTGATTGGGGCCACTGACCCAGCCAAAGCGGAAGAGGGGACGATTCGCAAGATGTATGCGGATAGCAAAGAGCAAAACATCGTGCACGGCTCAGATGGGCCGGAGACCGCCGCTTATGAGATCAGCTTTTTCTTTTCGAGTCGGGAGCTGGTTGAAAATACATAGAGTAAACTTTTTTTGGACCAGCGGATTGCACCACCCCTGGCGAATTGGTTCGATCAATGCAACCGTTGGCAATGGGGAGAATTTGCATCGGTGTATGGCATGAGACATAACAACGTTAACAATAAAGGGGCGTGGAGTGATGATGAAAAAGATAAGATCAACTCGAATGACAATTTTGGTGTTGAATTGTGGTAGTTCATCGGTGAAATATCAAGTGATTAATGGAAGTACGCGACAATGGTTGGTGAAGGGGAGCATCTCCCGAATTGGAGAAGAATCTTCGGAGATCTGGCAACAGCGCAATAGTGGTGGCCAGGTGAAATTTTATAAGGTGATCAAAAATCATGAGCAAGCGATTGCACAGATATTGGATGGCTTATTGAACAAAGCGACGGGCGTGATTCATGATGTGTCCGAGTTGTTTGCGGTGGGGCATCGGGTAGTTCATGGCGGGGAATATTTTTCCCAACCAACCTTGATTACCGATGAAGTGATCCGAAGGATCGAGGAGTGCAGCCAGTTAGCGCCGCTGCACAATCCCCCGCAATTGGAAGGCATCCTGGCATGTCGCAAGCTGCTGCCTGCAATCCCGCAGGTGGCGGTATTCGATACGGCCTTTCATCAAACGATGCCAAAGACCGCTTATCTGTACGGCATCCCTTACAAATATTATGAGCGGTATAAAATTCGTCGGTACGGTTTTCATGGCACGTCTCATTTTTACGTCGCTCATCGCGCTGCTAAGTTGGTCGGCAAACCGATCGACACGTTGAAGATCATTACCTGCCATCTGGGCAATGGTTGCAGCATGGCCGCGGTGAAATCGGGCAAGTGCATCGATACATCGATGGGGTTCACGCCATTAGAGGGGTTATTGATGGGCACCCGAGCAGGCGATATGGATCCGTCGGTGGCCTTTTTTCTGATGCGGAAAGAAAATTTGTCCATCGAACAGATCGATAATTTGTTGAATAAAGAAAGCGGGTTAAAGGGATTGTCGGAAAATTCGAATAATATGTTGAAGATTCTTGAGGGGATCGAGCAGGGAGATCAGAAGCGCCAATTGGCGTTTGATGTATTCTGCTATCGCATCAAGAAATATATCGGCGCTTATGCCGCTGCCATGGGAGGGTTGGATGTGTTAGTGTTTACGGCTGGCATCGGCGAGAATTCAGCCCTAGTGCGATCAAAATCCTGTGAGGGCCTTGGGTTTTTAGGCATCGAACTCGATCCCTATGAGAATGCTCATGCCAAAGCTGAGGAAAAGCGCATCAGCAAAAAAGACGCCCCAGTGTCGACCTGGGTGATTCCCACTAACGAAGAACTGGTCATTGCGGAAGCCACATTGAATGTGGTTTATTCGCCAAAATAACCGTGGCGCTTCGCTGGGCGATTCATCTTAGTAGAGCCGATAGTGATACTCAGGGATGGCTCATTGCTTGGGAAAATTAGGCTGTTGTGGCAGGTTGATCCAGGCCCTTTTCGCAGATACCATCGATGGCCTTGTCGTCGCCAGGAAATATCATTCGTAACGTTTTTTGATTCAGCGGGAGGCGAGATGCAGAGCAGTAACATCCGTTTTCGCAGTTATTCATTTTTGACGCATGAGATAAAACTATGAGCCAGATCAATGTCATCACCCGAAAATGTCGTCGCTGTTACAGTTGCATTCAGATCTGTCCTGCCAAGGCGATCAAGCGGGAGAAGGGAAATATCAAGATCATTCATGAACGGTGCATACTTTGCGGCAGTTGTATCAAGACCTGTCCCCAGAATGCGATGTTCTATCTAAGCGGCCTTTATCAGGTCAAGGAATTTCTTGATAATAATGAAAAGATCATTGCCTGTTTGGATCCCACATTTCCTGCGGTGCTCGATCGAGGGACGCCACGTCAATTGGTCACGGCGCTCAAGAGATTGGGTTTTACGGAGGTTTGGGAAGCAGCCTTTGCGGCGGAGCTGGTCAGTCGCGAATATCGAGAGCTATTGGCTCAGGATGTTGGCCGGACTATTATTGCTTCGTTTTGTCCTGCCATCTGTTTTTATGTCCAGAAATATTTGCCCCAGCTCATTCCTAATCTGGCGCCGATCGTTTCACCGATGATTGCCATGGGCCGAATCGCCCGCAAGCTGAAGGGGCCGGATTGGAAAGTGATCTATATTACTGCCTGCTTGGCGCAGATGGGAGAGATGATGGCCCCGGAAGTGGCTGGGGTGATCGATCAGGTGATCACCTTTCATGAGGTGCGGCAACTGCTGGATGATGCTGGTATCGATCGGCTGAAGCAGGAGGAGACCAATTTTGATGGCCCGCGGCCGTACCTGGCAAGAATTTTTCCGGTCACAGGGGGGCTTTATCGCTGCATGGGCGAGAGCTTTGATGTGCTGATGGATGAGATCAGCGTGACAGGGGGGAGGATTCGATCGCTTCGGGCGCTTCACCAGCTTGATGCTGGTTTTATTGAGGCGAAATTCATTGATCTGGAATTTTGTGAAGGATGCGTTGATGGCCCCTTTGCCGATATGGAGATTTCGGTGATGGGTCGGCGCCAGATCGTGGCGCGCTATACAAAAGCGGAAATGGGCCGACAAAGCTTGGCGGATGCATTGGTCGAAATTTCCCGGTTTAAAGATATCGATTTGCATCGGGATTTTATCAAAATGGAGCAGAACCTCCCGGTCCCGGATGAGCGAGAGATCGAGGCCATTTTGCAAGCGATGGACAAGATGCCGCCAGATCGCAATCTCGACTGCCGGGCCTGTGGCTATCCCAGTTGCCGCGATAAGGCCATTGCAGTGGCTCAGGGCCTCGCCGAAATTGAGATGTGTCTCCCTTACCTTTTGGAACGAACCAGAAAAATTTATAATGAACTGAAAAAGTCGCATCAGGAGCTTCAGATTTCGCATCAGGAATTGGAGAAGGCCCAGGCTTCATTGATTCGAACGGAAAAATTGGCCTCGTTAGGCCAATTAGCAGCCGGGGTGGCGCATGAGATCAATAACCCGCTGGGCACCATTACCATTTTCGCCCATTTGATTCTTAAATCATTGCCTCCCGATGATCCGCGGCGCCAGGATGTCCAGATGATCATCGATGAGGCCAATCGCACCAAGGAGATCGTCCAGGGACTGTTGAGTTTTGCGCGAGAGACCAAGATGCGGCCTGGCGCAACCAATATCAACCAGCTCCTCGAAGAAGTCCTGGCCCTAGTGGTGAATCAATCTTTATTTCACAATATCGTTATTCACAAAGAGCTGGCGGCGAATCTCCCCGCAATCTACGCCGACGGGACTCAATTGAAGCAGGTGTTTCTCAATATCATTCTTAATGCGGCAGAAGCCATGAATGGTAGTGGAGATCTGTTCATTCGCTCCCAGTTTGATGACGCCAATCGGCAGATCGTGATCGCCATCAGAGATACCGGGCCGGGCATCGATTCTGAAGTCCTTAATAAGATTTTTGACCCATTTTTTACTACGAAAGAGAAGGGCACCGGGCTGGGCCTCGCCATCTCGTATGGCATCATCGAGCGACATCATGGCAGGATCGACGTTGAAACCGAACCTGGTAAAGGCAGTACCTTTATCATTAGGCTGCCGATGTTGGAAGCTGATCAAAACATGCATGGCGAATTGCGCCATCAAGTTGCCGAAGCTTGCTCGAACTGAGCGAATTATCGCGGAGCAGATGATAAGCAAAAGATGCCAATCTGGGTTTAAAAAGAAGGAGATTGCCAATGGCCAATAAAACAAAAATTTTGTTGGTCGACAACGATGTGGATTTTGTCGATCTGAACAAGGCGGTGCTCGAAAACCATGGCTTTGAGGTAGTGACCGCCTTTTCTGGCCGCGAAGGGATAGACAAGGTTAAAGTGGAACATCCGGATCTGATCGTGCTCGATCTAATGATGGAAAAACACGATGCTGGTTTTTCGTTTGCCAAACAGATCAAAGCCGATCCCATTTATAAAAGAATTCCCATTCTGATGCTCACGTCGGTTGCTGAAGTCACTGGCTTTGGTTTCTCTCAGGAACTGGATGGCTATTGGATGAAAACCGATGATTATGCGGAAAAGCCGATTATGCCCGAGGAGTTGGTGCGCAGGATCCGAGCGCTGCTGGAGAGATCCGGCCGAGCAGATCAGTCGCAATAAGACGGCGTCAATGTGATCGATGAGCCATTCGATGGATACTCGAAATCCCATCGATGAAGCGCATGGTTTGTCGATGATCGGAGGGTTCTTCCTGGTTTGGACATATTGATTGACATCATCATATTCCGGTGAAGCCGCTGAAGGATTGGAAGCTAATGGTAGGCCGGGAAGATGATGGGATAAGCAAGGGTGAGCGGTTTCAATGATCATGTTGTGTGAAATAATTGAACTGGAACAAACAATTGTTCTGAAACCAATGGAGTTTAGCCATGACCAGTCCAGCCATTGAACAGCGCGTCAGAGAACTCAGGGATCAGATTAATTATCACAATTACCGTTATTATGTTTTGGATGAACCGGAGATTTCCGATGCCGAATACGATCGGTTGATGCGGGAACTTCAGGAATTAGAACGACAATATCCCGAACTCATTACGCCGGATTCTCCGACCCAGCGGGTAGGCGCTGCTCCGCTGGAGGAGTTCGAAACCGTGTCTCACACCATCCCGATGCTAAGTTTAGATAATGGTTTTGATGAGGCGGATATTCTGGAGTTCGATCAGCGCATTCGGAAGCTCTTGCCTTCGGGAGAGCCGATCGAGTATGTGGCGGAATGCAAGTTGGATGGGTTGGCAGTGGAACTGGTGTATGAGCGGGGCATGTTGACCGTGGGTTCCACCCGTGGGGATGGTATTGTTGGGGAAAATGTGACGCAGAATTTGAAGACGATCCGCACGGTTCCGCTGAGGCTAATTGATCGAAAGTTGCCGATTCCGGAGCGAATTGAGGTCCGCGGGGAGGTCGTTATTCCAGTGAGCGCGTTTGAGAAGCTCAATCAGCAGCGGGAGCAGGCTGGTGAGCCGCTGTTTGCTAATCCCCGCAATGCCGCTGCTGGTTCGTTGCGTCAATTGGATCCGAAAATTACCGCTTCACGACCATTAGAGATCTTTTTCCATAGCCTGGGCCAGGTGATTGGTTACGAATTTGAGACCCATTGGCAATTTTTAGAAGCCTTGCTCTATTGGGGGATGCGGGTGACGCCCCAGCGCCGGCTATGTCGCACCCTGGATGAGGTGTTCCAATTTTATCGCGAGCTGGAGCAGCAGCGCGATCAGCTTCCCTATGAAATCGATGGGGTGGTCATTAAGCTCAATAATTTAGCGCAGCGTGATGTTGTTGGCATCAAATCCAGGAGCCCACGATGGGCGATCGCTTACAAATTTCCCGCCCGGCAGGAGATCACCCAGATTCTGGAGATAAAAGCCCAGGTGGGCAGAACCGGGACGTTGACCCCGGTGGCGATTATGCGTCCGGTCCAGATTGGCGGAGTTGAGGTGAGCCGTGCCACGCTCCATAATCAGGATGAGATCGATAAAAAGGATATCCGCGTCGGCGATTGGGTGGTGGTGCAACGCGCTGGAGATGTGATCCCTGAAGTGGTAAAGGTAGTGGAATCGCGTCGCACTGGCGCCGAGCGGAAGTATCAGCTTCCCAGTACTTGTCCAGTTTGCGGTGGGCATGTGGTTCGGCTGCCTGGGGAAGCCGCCCATCGATGCCAGAACCTGTCTTGTCCGGCTCAGCTCAAACAGCAGATCCGCCATTTTGCCAGCCGCAATGCCATGGATATCGAAGGCCTGGGGGATAAATTGATCGATCAACTCGTGGATAAAGGCCTCGTAAAAGATACTGCTGATCTCTATTTTCTCACCAAATCGCAATGGGCCAACCTGGAGCGCATGGCCGATAAGTCGGCTCAAAATATCCTCGATGCGTTGGAACGCAGCAAAACCATAACACTGGAACGCTTTATCTACAGCCTAGGCATCCGGTATGTTGGCGAGCATACCGCCAGCTTGCTGGCCGATCATTTTAAAACGCTGGACAATTTAAAAAAGGCCACCTATGAAGAACTGCTCAGCGTTTACGAAATCGGCGTCCAAACCGCACAAAGCATTGTCCAATTTTTCAAGGAACCGAAAAATTTAGAGACCATTGATCGGCTGCTCAAAGCTGGGATCACCATTCAAGCTCAACAGCCCACCAAAAGCGATCAGTTAGCCGGCAAGACATTTGTGTTCACTGGCACGTTGCAGAGCATGACCCGAGATGAGGCCGAGCGGCTGGTGGAATCGCTGGGCGGCCGCGCTGCGTCATCTGTCAGCAAGAAGACCGATTATGTCGTGGTTGGCACTGATCCCGGTTCCAAAGCCACGAAAGCCAGAGAACTGGGCGTGACGATTCTCAATGAACAGGAATTTAAGGAACTGCTAAGTCGGTTGTAGCGCCGAATTTGGTCGCCGGGAACGGAACGGGCTGGTCCGATTCGGAACGGCTGTCATGGGACAAACAGAACAATGCCGCAGATAATTGTTCGGCAACATTGATGAATTTCAATCCGGAGGATGGCACAGCATTGGCTCCAGTCGTCCAATATCTTGGCCAGGTAGTATTGATTACATTAAAGATATTTTTTGGCCTGTTCTTCCCGATCATTTTTTGCTGTATCATTCTTAATGTCCTTTCTCGGGAACAGAACCGTCGGCTCTATTCCATCGGCGGGTGGAAAGCGCTGCTGGTTACGGCCTGGATTGGCACGCCGATCCATGAGTTCAGCCATTATTTGTTCGCCGTGCTGTCATTTCATAAGGTCCAGGACCTCAAGCTGTTTCAGCCGGACGCTGAAACTGGCTCAATGGGTTACGTTGCCCATAGCTATCGGATCGACAATTTTTACCAGGCGGTGATTGGCAACACCTTGATCGCTGTCGCTCCCTTCTTCGGCGGGGCCGCCGCCATCTACTTGATCAGTTCGTTCGTCTTTCCAGAGTTCGCGCTCTTCGCCGACCATGTCCCGCGCGTCTATTATCTCACCATCGACAATGCCTTGCAATGGAAGAGCTATCTGCTTTTCGGCAAAACCGCCTTTCATTTTTTCAATTACCTGTACGACACATTTTTTTCACCAGCCATGCTGCGCGATTGGAAGCTTTACGTGTTTCTCTTCTTGATGCTGGGCATTGCCAATCACCTCTCGCCCTCCGCGTCGGACTTCCGAAATTTCTGGTATCCGGTCACCGCATTGCTTGTCACGATCGCGCTGCTGAATCTGTTCATCTATCCGTTGGTTAAAGAACCAACGACCATTATCCTGGCCGCTTCCAAATATATTTTCGTATTTTTGCCCATGTTATATCTGGCCATTTTTATCAGCACCATCGGTTTGATGATCACTTACCTGCTATCGGGCTTGCTCTGGCTGGTTCGAAAATAACCAGAGGACGATATGCCCCAATCGGACGCTTTCGCATCGAGTCGATTCATTACACCAATTGATCAGATCGTCCTATCGCTACACCCCTTCCATGGCTCTTCCAACAGTAGAAAATGTCACTGGACCCGTGGCGCTTGCAAAGCTTTGGATGATTGCTTTTGCCAATTAACGGTTTTCAGCTATGGGTGACGCGGCGCCAAATCGCCAATGTTGGAATGAACGACCGCGATCAGCCGAATAATTCATGGAGCGTTTTGATGGTCCGTTCGATGTCATCCCGGGTAACATCGAGATGGGTTACCGCACGAATTAGCGTTGGCCCGAATGGTATCATGAGAATGCCTTTTGCTCTCAGTTGCTCCAGAATTTCGGGGACGGTTCTGCCAGAATCAGCGACATCGAAGATCACGATGTTGGTTTCCACAAGATCTGGGTTGATGCGGAAGCCCGGGATTTCGGCCAGGGTGGTTGCTAACAGTTTGGCATGACGATGATCCTCGGCCAGCCTTTGGACGTTATGATCCAGGGCATAGAGCGCGGCGGCCGCCAGCACGCCGACCTGGCGCATTCCGCCACCTAACATTTTGCGCAAACGATGGGCGCGCTGAATAAATTGCTGGGTGCCAGCCAGGATCGAACCTACTGGGGCGCCAAGGCCCTTGGAAAAGCAAAACATCACGGAATCGAAATACTTGGCATAATCGCTGGGCTTCAATCCCGTGGCCACACAGGCGTTAAACAGTCGAGCGCCATCGAGGTGCATTTTCAAATGATGCCGCTGGGCCAGCTCATGAATGGCGCGAATTTTATCGATCGGATAAATGGCTCCCGCACCGCGATTGTGAGTGTTCTCCAGGCAGATTAATCGCGTAGGCGGCACATGGACGTTAGGATCGCGAATTTCTTTGGCGATCTGTTCCGGCGTAAGAATCCCTCGCTCTCCCTGAATCGTGTTCATCTGCACCCCCCCGATAACCGCGGCACCAGCCACTTCATAATTGAAGGTGTGCGATTCCCGTTCCACAATCACCTCATCCCCCGGCTGGGTGTGTGCCAGAATGGCGATGGTATTGGCCATGGTGCCCGACGGGGTAAACAACGCTGCCTCTTTGCCCAAAAGCTCAGCGACCTTTGATTGCAGAAGATTGACTGTCGGATCGTCTCCGAACACATCGTCCCCGACCTCTGCTTCTGCCATGGCACGGCGCATCGCAGGCGATGGCCGGGTAACCGTATCGCTTCGCAGATCAATGATTTTATTCATCCGCATTTCTCCTTCCCAATTGAATTGATGCCGCAATAATAGCAATATTTCCGTTCAAAGTCAATAGGCGTTTATTAAATGAACATCCATTTTTTCGCTCGCTGAAAATTTAAGTTGAAATTTTATGGCAAAATCTTTATATTCATCGGGCAAAAGCCAGCTGCCACGCATCAAGGCGCAATTCAATCCAAACTATCTGGATTGTCGCAACAATGATCTTGAAACCGAGCAAGACAACCAGCCGATGCTGGTGCCGTACAAACTGGATCATCTTGACAAGTATTCAAAGAGTCAATCAATAAATCCGGAACTCCCGATGCCGACTAACTTCAATCGAATGAAGCGACAACTGCATGGCAATTTCCCAGCCTACGGCTGGATCGGCGGACTGATCATCCTGGTAGCGGAAGTCCTTCTGATCCTACAAATTCCCTTCGTCCAGATGTTCTTCACGCCAATTGTCTGGACGGGGTATATTTTGATTGTCGATGCATTATTGCATCGGTTGACTGGAGAAGGTTATCTCGTTCGGCGTCAGCGCGAATTTTTATGGATATTGCCGAGCTCGCTCTTGTGCTGGCTGATCTTCGAAGCCTATAACCTCCATCTCCAGAACTGGCAATACATCCATCTTCCTGACAATCTGGTGGTTCGAATTATTGGCTATGTGTGGTCTTTCATGACTATTTTTCCAGCGATTTTGATCACCAGTGAGGTACTTTTCCACTTGAGGTTGTTCGAAAAATTTGCGGTCCGGCGATTCGTTATTTCGCGGCAAACACTCGTTTTCTGGACTTGGATCGGAGCAATATTTTTGATCGTCCCGATCGTTCTGCCCACGCCGTATGCAAAATATCTGTTCGCCTTGGTGTGGATTGGGTTCATTTTCTTGCTGGATCCGATTAATGCATGGCTCGGAGAGCATTCGCTCTTCATCGATCTCCGAGCGGGAAGAATTGACCGGTTGTTATCGCTATTTCTTTCTGGTGCTATTTGCGGCTTACTCTGGGAGTTCTGGAACTATTGGGCGCTTACCAAATGGATTTATGTTTTGCCGTTCTTGCCACAGCCGAAGATCTTCGAGATGCCTGCCATCGGGTTTTTGGGCTTCTTGCCATTTGCAGCGGAATGCTATGTGATGTGGATTTTGATTCGCTTCGGCGTTAGACGTGTGTACAAAGGAAATGGTTAGGATTAAGCATGAAGGTGGAAAATGTCGGATACGATTATCAATTATGTAATTGTGCCTGCGCTGATTTTTTTCGCTCGGATCATTGATGTTTCTATTGGAACGATCCGCGTCATCTTATTGTCGCGGGGCAACCGATTGATTGCTCCGCTGATGGGCTTTTTTGAAGTGATTATCTGGCTGGCCGCCATTAGCAAGGTGATGCAAAATTTGACCAATGTCGTCTGCTATATTGCTTACGGCGCTGGTTTTGCCACCGGCAATTTTGTTGGTATGTTGATCGAATCGAAGCTGGCATTGGGGTATCAGATTGTGCGTATCATTTCCACCAGCCCGTTGCAATTGCTGCCCAATGAGCTCCGCAACGAGGGCTATGGTGTCACCGTTTTAAAAGGCCGCGGCGCCAGCGGCGTGGTCCATATCCTCTTTTCTGTCATCTCCCGAAAAAAAGTAAATGATTTTATCAAACTGGTGCTGACTATCGAGCCCAAGGCGTTTATATCAGTAGAAGACGTTCGATCCTCGTATTCTGGCTATCTTCCAAGCACCACTCGCGGCAGTTCATTCTGGTTAAGAAAAATTTTCAAAAAGAAATAACACCTGGGGTGGTGTTGGCTGGATCGCCGCTTTCTGAAGCAATTGGCTAATCCCAATATCCCACAGGATCGGTTATGAGACGGTTTGTGCGGCTAATCCGATGGGTCATTTGATCAGATGCATAATTGGCCACGCCGTGCGCTTTGAAAATTTTCCCATTGGCGATGGCTGATTCAATCCATGGTTATTTTTACTATTAAATGATGCTTTGATCTTTTCAACATAAACTTGTCATCATGTTTCATATTTTTTGTAGGGCTATCAAAAGTCTTGTAGCTTCATCTCATTCTGTTACCTTTTTCCCAACAATTAGAGGGCGGATTCGTTTCGAAGGAGTTTTTTTTCAGCATTCAAACTCGAGTTCATGGGATAAAATCCCAAAGATCTTATTCGCTTTAATGGCCTATCATGATCAACCGATCTAAGACCTTACGTGATCATTTTTCGGTTGAACGATATGCCTGATAAGGCAATAAGGTTCGTGCGTCTTGCTCGGACCTGCTACCAAGGCCAATAGGCTTTTCTTTCCGTTGGAAGAATGGATTGATTTCTGTTCGACCGTATTGACCCTGGTGCAGGAGTTCGTCATTTCTGGCGGGGTTATTTAAAGATCGCCCACGAAATACCTCCTGCTAAGGGATTAGGGTCAAATCTGGAGGCAATTCGTCCTGCCAAATGGGAATTTCTTTTTAATGGCGGTAGGTTTTCAAGCGCTTCAGGGATTTATAAGATGATGTGCCCAGGGTGCGAGTTCATCTTTTCCCACCATTGGATGCGAGCTATTTGTTTCGCTGAGCTTGGGGTCTTGGAAAGGGCATGATTGAAATGGTCAATCATTGTTATGTGGTGTCCGAGGCAAAAAAGCGGGCTTTTGGACCAATGGCCCACCATTTCGCGCTCAGCAGCATAATGGCCTCGTAACCTCATGGATGCTCGACTGCGTGATTCATGATATTGGACAAAAAAATCTCAGCTAAACGATCGATGGTTAAGAAATGACTTGATTTTTTATGAAAATGTTGTATTTTCTTAGTAGCCTAACGGAGATAAAAAGAAAGCAATTTTTCTATGCGAACAGATAAGCGAGCGCCCTTTGTTAATTTATATGCTCAATGCCATCGAGCGATACCAGCCAGCCCTTCTTGCCAGCAACAGCATCGCTTTACCCATCAGCCTTTGGCGTTTCACCTAACAAGACAATTGATTGCGTTTACTGAACATATCATCTCGAAACAATTCTTCAAATAGGCAAACCAATATTGGTATCGTGAACCCCAAAACCAAGGAGATCCGATCTATGCACTACAAATTACTGTCTCAAGATGACCTCAGGGCCATGGACGCGCTGAAGGAATACCATGGTGGTGCTGGGGAAATCATGAAAACGATGCATCACATGCGCGATTATGCGGTTCGGAAAAAAATTCTTGCCGAGAAAGGTTTTGGAACGATGATCGAGCGAGCGGAGCAATTGGTGAAGCAATTTGGGAAAGTGCGAGATTTTGAACGGTCGGCAAACATCGTTTATAACGAGCGGTTTGGTATTGCGACTTCTCAGGTATCTGGCTTTCAGGGTGCCAAGGCGACATTCCGCTGTATGCAGCGCATCGCCGAGAGCGCTGAGACCGAGGTGCCAGTTTGGGTCCCAGCAGAAATGATTTCGGTGATGGCACTGACCGATGACTATGTCTATAATGGTGACTTGCTGGCAACGTTGACCATGGCAGAAAACATCATGAAGGTCTCCAAGTTTTGCAACACCAATCTGATTGGCGTCCCTCAACCGGAACAACGTTTCCGTGAATTGGAGAAAGTTACCGGAAAAAAATTTCCCCGCGTCTCCATTGATCGCGAAACCTCAAAACTTAAGCTGGTGAATCAGGGGACCTTCTTCGGCAATTTTGGAGGCATTGAGGTGTCCAATGACAATCATCTGATCTATCTGGATGGCATTACCCGGTGTGCGAAGGCGACTGGGGGGAATTTCTACCTCAATCCCAGTTGGAGCACGATCATTGCCGTGTGCTATTATGGCCGCGATCTGACCGATCTGCATATCAAAATCTCGATGCTATTGTCGACCCAAAATTTGATGCAGTTCCGCATGTTGCTCAATATCATGAAAGAATACTTGCGCGACGATGGGACCAGCCCAATTTACGAGGTGAATATCGGCAATGCCGTGACGCCCGAGAATTTCATTCGCTGCAGTGATGAACTAAAGGATAGCGGGATCAAGGGGGTAAGTCTGGCCGCGCATATCTTTATCAATCCAGATCTGGGGGCTGCGGACTACAATTGGTTCGACAATGCCATCAAAGTGCTGGAGAGCGGCACCAATATGACGTTCAAATATGAGAGCGATGGCACGGCCCGTGAAATGGATACCATGGAGGCTTATTTCATCTCCAAGGAGGAATTGGATCAGAAATCTGATATCATCGGGGATGTGATGTATTATAAGTGTCTGCGGTGCACCAAAGATGCTCGGGAGTTCATGAAACGGGGCATCCGCGTGAAATTCGGCAGCAGTTCATTCTAATGCGACAGGTCGCCTATGGACGAGAAATTTGCCGAGCTATATTCCGAGCATATCAAGCAGATGAAAGCCTCCGCCATTCGCGAGATTTGCAACTTAATTGCCAAACCTGAGATCATCTCCTTGGCTGGCGGCTGGCCTGATCCCGCCACCTTCCCCGTCGAAGAAGCCCGTGAAATCCTTGCCGACATTTTAGATCACCACTGGCAATACGCCTTGCAATACGGCACGACCGAGGGCCTGCCTGCCCTTCGGGAATTCATCGCGCAGTGGGCCAAGCAGCATGAGCACATTGATATCACCGCCGATCAAATTCTATTAACCACTGGTTCGACCCAAGGAATGGACTTGGCCGGGAAAACCCTGATCAATCCCGGGGATCTGATCTGCGTGGGATTGCCTTCGTATTTCATCGGCGCTTTTACCATCTATGGCGCCCAGGTCATCGGCATCCCAGTTGATGAAAATGGGATGCAGATCGACATTTTGGAAACGAGGTTAAAGGAACTGCATGAACAACATCAGCGAATCAAGCTGGTGTATATCCAACCCAACTTTCAAAATCCCACTGGGGCCACACTGGCCATGGAGCGAAGAACCAAGATCATTCAGTTAGCCGACCAGTACAATTTTATGATCGTTGAGGATAATCCCTATGGCGATATCAATTTCGAAGGGCACGCTTTGCCGGCCTTGAAGGCATTGGACCGATCGGAGCGGGTCATCTATCTCCGATCGTTTTCAAAGGTTTTTTCGCCCGGTATTCGCCTTGCCTGGGTCGCAGGAGAGGCGCATGTCATTCGCAAAATGGCCATCGCCAAGCAGTATGTCGATGCATGTAGCTGCACCCTGTCGCAATATCTCATGTACGAGTTCTGCAAGCGGGGCTATTTGGAGCGACAGATTCAAAAAAATATTTTGTTCTACCGAGCCAAGCGCGATTTTATGTTGCAGGCGCTGGAACGATATTTCCCTTCCGGCGTTCGCTGGAACCGACCAAAAGGCGGATTTTTTATTTTCGTTCGATTGCCCGAATATTTGGACGCCGGAGAAATCCTGGAAGAGGCCGTGGCCAACAATGTCGCTTTCATCTCCGGAGCACCTTTTTATGTCGATGGCACAGGCTGCAACACCATGCGGCTATCTTATGCGCAATCATCCAATACGGAGATCGAACAGGCGATCAGGGTCATCGGCCAGATCATTCGGCAGCGATTGAAACCCTAAGTTTGACCTTGGTTCAAAATTCCAGGTACCGATGCGCGGTTCGGAAAAATGATCATTGATTTTTGTTGCATCATTTCATGGGTTCTTAACCAAAGATGAATAACTGATTTGTTCCAATCCCGCTGCTCAATAAAAATGAACATGAATGTTAAAAAATGAACAGTGTAAAACAAAGTTTTCTTCCTGGACATACGAAAGTCCGTGGAACATACCAGGCGAGAGCCGATGTTCTCAGCAGATCGCCTTTTCTGTGGACAATCATTTTGGTTCTCGCTTGCTTGTGATAAATTATCCCATTTGAGTTGAATGTGAATGCATCTCACAATTAAACCATGGAGCAAACAATGAAGCACAGACTCATTCTGATCGGATTTGGTGTAGTTGGTCAAGGAATCACCGAGATTTTGATCTCCAAAAAAGATTTTCTCAAACAAAAATATGGCTTTGAATATGAAATTGTGGCCATATCGGATTTGCTCAAAGGATCCATTGCCAATCCGAAGGGACTTGATCCGCAGAAGCTATTGGATCTGGTGAAGGCTGGTCAAAAGCTGGATGCCTATGGGTTGGGCACGCCAGGAATGGATGCGTTGACCACGATCAACCAGGTCGATGCGGATATTATGATCGAGGTCTCCTACACGGATGTGAAGACCGGTGAGCCGGCCACATCCCATTGTCGGGCGGCTTTTCATCGCGGCATGCATGTAGTGACTTCCAACAAGGGGCCGGTGGCGCTATTCTATCACGATTTAATGAAATTAGCCAGCTCGAAAAAACTCATGTTCGGCATCGAGGGCACGGTGATGAGCGGCACCCCTGTGCTCAATACTGGAATGAAAAGCCTAGCTGGCTGCAGTTTCACCCGAATCAGCGGCATTTTAAATGGCACGACCAATTATATCCTGACCGAGATGGAGCAGGGGAAGCCCTATGCAGAGGTGCTGAAAAAAGCGCAAGAATTGGGCTATGCCGAGGCCGATCCCAGCGGCGATGTGGAGGGCTGGGATGCCCTGGCCAAGGTGATCATCCTTTCCAATGTGTTGATGGCCGGGAATGTGACATTTCAGGACGCGGAGCGGGAAGGGATTACCAATATCACTCTTGAAGACGTGCAAAAGGCCAAAGCCGAAGGCGCGCGCTGGAAGCTGATCGGCGAGACATCCATCCAGAACGGCAAGATCAAAGCCAAGGTGGCGCCGAAAAAACTGCCGCTATCGGATCCGCTTGCCAACGTCATGGGCGTCACCAATGCCATCACATTTGAGACCGATTTATTGGGCAACGTGACCATCATCGGCAAAGGGGCTGGAAAAATTGAGACTGGCTTTTCGATTTTAACCGACCTGCTGGATATTCATCGGACTGTAGCGGGCAGGTGAAATCCTAATGGAATGGACAGCGAGGGGCATGAGGCGCTTGGATGAGATAAAAAATTGGCTCTGGCTGCCACAGCTAGGAGCGATCCGATCGTGTCAGGCGCCATGCCCCGGCGAACTATTCGGCCTATCGTCACTAAAAAATCCATCATGCAAATTCCAGAAGGAGATCAAGATATGTATGGCGCATACATGAACAAGTATTTAGCGGTTGATCTGACCACGCGAGAAACTACCACTGGCTCGCTCGATCCCCAATTGGCCGAAAATTATGTTGGGGCCAAGGGATTGGGGCTGAAGCTTTTGTATGATCTTGCCCCTCAGGTGGAGGCTTTATCCCCAGATAATCTGCTCATTTTTGTCACTGGACCGCTGACCGGCACCCTGGTTCAGACGTCGGCTCGATCGACAGTGGTGACCAAATCGCCCTTAACCAATGGCTTTCTGGATTCCCATGCCGGCGGCCATTTTGGTCCAGCGCTAAAACGAGCTGGCTATGACTACGTGCTGATCCGCGGCAAATCCGAGCAACCGGTGTATCTTTTCATCACGCCACAGGGCTGCGAAATCTTAGACGCCAGCCAGTTGTGGGGCAAAGGGATTTTTGAAACAGAACAGAGGTTGAAACAAAAGCACCCAGGTAGCCGCGTTGCCTCGATTGGGCCGGCTGGAGAAAACCTGGTGCGCTATGCGTGCATCGGCTGCGATCTGTATCGCCAATTCGGTCGCGGCGGCGCTGGGGCAGTCATGGGTTCAAAAAATTTGAAAGCAGTGGTGGTCAATGGCAATGAAAAAATCCATTATGCCGACGAAGCTGGCTTCAAGGAGCTCAACAAAAGGCTCACCGATGACGTCCGCGAACATCCCAAGGCGAAATTAAGATATGATCTTGGCACCATGATGTGGATCCGAATGGGGCAGGAGATTGGCCAGTTTTTGCCCACGCGAAATTTTCAGAAAGGCCTGTTCGATCACTATGAAAAAATAACATCGGAGACGATGAAAAAAGAGTTGAATTGGAAGAGCGTAGGCTGCTTCAATTGCATAATCAAATGCTCCAAAATGGCCAAATGGGATGGCTATGAGCTGGAGGGGCCGGAGTATGAGACCACCGCTTTCTTAGGATCGGGATGTGAGATCGACGATGCCAAAACCGTGGCCAAAGCCAACCTTCTCTGTGATGATCTGGGATTGGACACCATCTCCACTGGCGTCACCTGCTCGTTTGCCATGGAATGTTACGAAAAAGGTTTATTGAGGGAAACCGATGGCCTGCAATTGAACTTTGGCAATGGGGAAGCATTGTTGAATCTCATCGCGAAAATTGCCCATCGGAAAGGCATTGGCGATCTGTTTGCCAATGGGACACGGGTCGCGTCCCAGATCATCGGGCAGGGCTCGGAATATTTCGCGATCAATACCTATGGCATGGAAATCTCCGGTGTCAACATCAAAGGGTGCATGTCCATGGGGCTGGCGATGGCCACATCGGATTTCGCCAGCCATACTCGCCTATGGACCGCCACCGATGAGATGAACGGCAACCTGACCATCGAGGGATTACCAGAATATGTCTCTAAAGGCCAGGATGAAATCAATATCCGCAACTCGCTGGTCATCTGCGACTTTTTGATGTTCGGCCTGGATCGCTTAGCACCGATTCTGAGCAAAGCCACTGGCATGGAATTCACGCCAGAAAAATTGATGGTCATCGGCGAGCGAATTCATAATTTAGCGCGACTCTACAACTTGCAGAATGGTCGAACTGGCAAAGACGATACTTTACCAGCCCGCTTTTTCGAGGAAGAAATGACCGCCGGATTGCTGAAAGGGAAAAAGATGACGCGGGAGTTCTTTCACGAGCTGCTGCAAAAATATTATCGGCTCCGAGGCTGGGATGAAAATGGCATCCCAACCTCAACAAAATTGGAGGAGTTGGGCCTTCGTCGCTGAATGCTTTGAGCTATTTCTATCCCGCACTTTTGGTTTATCCAATGCCCCCAAGGTGGACTTGGGGGCTATGTTCTTTTCAGAATCATGACCCGATCAATACCATGGCTTAACACAAATACCATGCCCTCGTTACATCGATTGGCCGACAATTGGCCGCATGATAGCTCGATTTGATTGAGAAATTTGCCATCCTGATGGAATATCTTCAGCATCTGACAGGAGTAGGTCGCCAGATAGCTCCAATCATCCTGGCTAATGGGAACTTCTGGCCGATTCACCATGGCGCCGCAAGCGTTGGTCTTTCCGTTCGAATAAAATTATGTGACATTATTCTTCGTGAAATGGATCCGAGCGAGAAGAGAAGCGTCGAATGTGTCAGCCAAGAATGCCTATCCCACCATTTAAATCGCCCCTTGAACGATCTTGAAACCAGATGTTTCTCGCAGGCATTGTAAAATGAAAGCCACGGAACGATGAGTCCCAATAGAAAACAAATTCCTTTCAAGGCATCCGCACATTTTTATTTTGACAGCTTGACGTAGAGCGGATCAGCAAAACCAGATTGCAAATAAGCGGTCGGGAGCTTTTCGTTAAGCAACAAAAGCGCTAAGGCTGCGGCGTGTTGCTCTAACCCAGAATTGGTCAAAACCAGATCTCCGGCCGCGCATTGGCGCAAAAGCTCCATCCCGTCCTTTTTCCCCCGATAGGCTAACGCTCTGGCCGCATTGAAACGGAGTAATTGGTCAGAAGCGTTTTTCAAAACATCAAGCTGAGATTGATCGGCCTCAGCCAATTGGCTCCCTGCCACTAATAACGCAGCAGGCCGGCTAAATTCAAGATGGTTGATTTCGCCTTTCAGCTTCTGGAGAAATTCCTCTTCCGTGGACTAGGTAACCAAATCTGTTCCAGTTCGCTTGTAGTAATTCAATTGCTCAAGCGTCCAATTGTTGGTGACATCTAACAGGTAAATTGGCTTGAGCAATTCGATTTGAAGATCCTCACTCACCTTCAAATCATTGACCAGCTCCATCGTTTGCGAGCAATACAGCAGCACCGCTGGCAAGACCGCGAACAATATGTTTCGATAAATCTTCATGTTAGCATACCCTATTTTTGTGATTTGAAATTTTGATGAACGAGGAATTGCCCTTGCAGCTCTTGCAGTGGAATAATGAATCATCGGCTCGATTCATCATAGCCTTTGCGGTTTATCAGATCATTCGCTTCAATTTTGAGGTTCACCGATCGAGGTTCCGTACACTGGTGCCAGGGCTAACATCACCAGGAAGTCATGCAATGACGGTCATCTTATCCTCACTGCCCTTCTGCTTTTTTAATGCTTAGGAATTTGTACAAGTTTCTATCGTGCTGGTAAGAGCTGTTTTTCAATCAGCGTTAGTCGCAAAAATGGGATAAAAGCAGGATCACCGTTTCGATGGTCCTCATTTGATGCATGGTGATGATTCACATGGCTCAACGCAGTCACGGGTCAATTCGATCCGTTTGCCATTGGGGCGACTTATGGGTGGTCATTGTGATGTCATGATCTTGTTTGAGATGAGGGCCATTCAATAGTGAATAAAAATTTCGACCCTTCGATTCATCATTCTTCCTTCTGGGAGATTGTTATCGATCAGCGGTTTGGTCATTCCAAAGCCTTGATAGGTGATCCTGGATGTTGAAATCCCCATGTCGATGAAATATCGGGCCACTGTTTCGGCGCGCCGGAGCGAGAGGCGCATGTTGTAATCGGGATCGCCAATGACATCCGTGTGGCCTTGGATGAGCAAGGTGGCGACGGAATGGTCGCGCAGTTTATTGGCATTCAGCTCCAGCTCTTCACGCAATGATTTTTGGGATAGATCCATATCCGCCCGATCATATTTGAACAGGATCAGTCGCGTCTTCTCGATGTTCTTTTGAATATATTCTCGAGCAACCTCGCTGATCCGCTCCACCTGAATCTCCTTCGGACGAGTAGAAAATTGCTGACCGAAGCTATCCCAGAGCTGAAGCTGGTACTGATAGGTTGTTCCGATGGAGACACTTTGCCCCAAGTCATTCTTCCAATCCCAAATAATTTCGTTTTCGATGGTTGTTCCTGCAAAGACCTTGAACGTATCCTGCGCGCCATCTAAGATAGTGAGCTGCCATTTTGTTAAGCCAGCCTCGGATGTCAGATGGAGGATATCGAAGCGGCAGCGATCGTGAGAGGAGGCGATCTCGCTGGTTTCGGTGACAATGGGATCGAGAATGGGTTGTGACTCAGGGGGGCAGGTGATTTCAACGCGCTGATTTTCTTGGCGACCGCGGGGATCGAGATTGCTGGCCGGGTCTGGAGGCAATCCTTGTGCTTCGATCTTAATCTGCTTGGGATTGACGCCGCAGTTTTTGACCAGATAATCCCGAACTGCCTCGGCGCGACGTCGCGAGAGCTGAAGATCCCCCTTTTCGATGCCCCAATCAGAGTTATGGCCGCGAACGAGGATCTCCATCTCAGGATGATCCCATAACCGCTTGGCGATCACATTGAGCGTATTGCGATATTTGCTGGGGATGTCCAGCAGCTTTTCTGGATAGAAAACGAACTTTTTGACGCGATGCTGCTCTGGATTCAAAATTTCGTAGCGCTCAGGATTCAGCACGGCGCTGCCCTCTTCAAAAAAGATGTAAGGCAATAGCGGATCGCGACTGAAAATGCGGGTGGTTTCGCGGATGATCAGTTTGTCCACGGAGGCAACGACCTCGCCGCGCAGCGCCGGCCGTTTCTTTACGCGGAGATGGATCGGCACAAGCTTCTGCCTATCTCGGCTGTCCGCAATGACTTGGATCGGATAGTCCCCGGGCGGGCACGTCTCGCTCGGGCTGATGGTGAGCATCAGGCTCTGGTTATCCTTAGTCTGGAGCGGAATTAAACTGTAGTCAATATCGCTATTCAGCTCGGAGACATGCACGTGGACCGGGTCATGGAAATTCCCTACTCGCTTGATGTCGATGCGATAGTGCGCCTTTTCCCCGGGATAGACCGACTGGCTGGCTGCTTCGACGACCAGCTCGAAATCATATTTCGGTCGCGACAGCGCATAGGAGAGCAGAATCAGATGAGAGGCGTTGGATATCTGGCTCAACTCGGAGAGCGGGTAGCGATACTCGTATTCGAACCGCAAGCCATGCTGGTGCAGCGGGATGAGAAAGGCAGCGCTTGCGCCAACATCGTAACGATAATAGCTGGCGCGCATCATCACTCGCTGGTCAAAAAACCAGCGCTCCAGACCAAGTTGAAAATCAAAGATATCTTCATCGAAGCATAGGCTGATCGACGGCCGCACCTTGGGCAATTGCAGCAGCATACCGCAATGGTATTGCATTGGTAGCCGAATGCGATCGGCTGCCAGGGAAATGTCGGGCTGATTGAGGTGCTGAATCCCTACGCCAATATAGAGCGGATCGAAAGGCCGAAGCAGGAGGCTCATCCCCACATCGAGCGCGGCCCGAGAATTCCCCTGGTGGAATACTGGATCGTCCAGATCCCTCAATTTAAAATTGTCCTCCGCATATGAGATGAAATTTAGGCCGATAGTGAATCCCAGGCTGAGCAGATGATTGAATATTTCGCGTCCGTATCCCAGGCTGAGGTTGCCAGTGCGATAAATTGGAGAAGTAAAATATTGTCCTGCGAGGCTGAAGCTGCCGAGCGTACGCTGAGGATACATCACGGCCGCGACGCCATTTCTCAGGCCTGCTTCTTCAAGACCCAGGTGATAAAGCTCATAACCTGCCACAAATTGCGGGTCCGTGAGGAATGCCGTGGCTGCAGAGGACAAAAATATCGTCCTTGGATCTGTGGTATTGGCAACATTGCCCTTAATTCCTTGGGCTCTGCCAATCATCGGCATAACAACAACAATCAATAGGAAAATTCTCTTTTTCATGTTATGATTTCATGATTCTGGCGATAAATTATCGCGCCAAATGGATGAGTCCTTTGGCAATGATCTTTTGATCATTTTTGACAATGTAAATATATGCCCCCGGCTTTAGCTCTCTGCCGTGCTCGTCTCGCCCATACCAGATGGTGGAATTCTTAATGTTGATGATCTTTCTCCCGCTGATATCGAAGATGGCGATCGAGATCTCTCCTGAGATATTTTCCGGGATCAAAAATTCGGTGTAGTCATTAAAGCCGTCGTTATTCGGGGTGAATGGATTGGGCAGTACCGAGAACTGCTGAACCGTCTGCCGCGCCAACACATGGATGACCACGGTCTGCTGATGCGTGATCCCGCCGCCAGTGGCGGTAACGACCGGATAATAAATCCCGGACGGAAAATTGCGCGGCACCCAGAAATCGACCGTGATCGAAAAAGGAATAGTGAACGGCCGGGACGTGTATCTGGCCTCCATGCCATCAGGAACATTGGATACAGAAACCACAATCGGAGCGCTAAATCCCCCTACTGGAATGAACGAAATAAAAAATTCAATATGCTCCCCAGGAGTGACCGCCTGGCTATCTGGTTCAATGATCATGATAAAATCCATCCGCTCAAGCACTCGAATGATTACCTTTGTCTGATGCGTAATCCCTCCGCCAGTTGCAATAATGGTCGGATAATAGACTCCCGGTTCAATATCGGGTGCGGTCGAAAATGTGATATCAAATGAAGTCGGAATGGTGAACGGAATTGCTGGATATTGGACGGTCATTCCCGTCGGCAGATCGGTAATGTGCAGTTCTACTGGCGACGAAAAATCTCCGATGGGTTCAAAAGAGAGAGCGAACGGCGCACTCTCGCCCTGGTAAATGGTTTGGCTGTCAGGAACGACGGTCATGGAGAAATCGGACAGGACAGTTTTCTTCAGAACCACGATCGTCACGGTATCCTGATGGACGACTCCTCCGCCAGCGGCCGTGATTACGGGTGTGTATGTCCCCGGCGCGATTTCTGGGAGGGTTGAACAGGTGATGGCAACAATCGCCGGGATAGCCACTGGCTGGGTCGGATAATTGGCGGTCATGCCCGGCGGCAGATTGGAAACGGTGAGGCTGATCGCATCGGCAAATGTGCCAATGGGTTGAAGTGAAACCGTGAATTCGGTAGCTTCGCCTTGAAAGATGGTCTGGCTGTCAGGAACGACGGTCATGGAAAAATCGGACAATACGATTTTCTCCAGAACGATGATCGTCACTGTATCTCGATGGGTGATTTCTCCGCCAGAAGCAGTGATAATTGGGGAATAGCTCCCCGGCAAAATATCGGGAACGGTAAGGAAGGTCAGTATCACTTCATTGGGGATGGAGAACGGCTGCTCGGGAAGGCGGACGGACATCCCGCTCGGCAGATTTGCGACCGAGATGGTGATTGGGGATTCGAACTCACCGATCGGCTGAAAGGTCAGTGCGAAATCCGTGCTGTCCCCTTGAAAGATGGTCTGGCTATCTGGCTGAACGATCATCGTAAAATCGGCCGGGATGGGTTTTGGCTCGACTCTGATCAGCACTGTATCCGAATGGCTGATGCTGCCATCAGAAGCCGCGATGATTGGCCAGTAATCGCCGGGAACAAGCGTTTCGAAGGTCGCAAACGTGATCGTTTTCGTTGCTGGGATCGAAAATGGCTCGGTCGGATAAATCGGTTGAACCCCATCAGGAACGTTGGAGAGCGAGAGAGCGACGGCCGAATCGAAGGCGCCCAATGGGCTCAGAACGACCTCGAATTGCGCGCTGTCGCCTGGGAAAATGCGTTGGCTATCGGGAACGACAGTCATGGTGAAATCGCGCAGCGGTTGGAGGATTTTGATCGTTGTCCCCGATGGAAGCAAGGGGATAGGATAGCCATTTGGATCCATGGCGCGGGCCACGGGCAGGGAGAACTGAATTTCGGTTTGGTCCGGCACAGCGGCATCGGCAAAAAATTTGATCCGAACCAAACTGCCGTAACCGGCAACCCCAGATTCGCCTGCCGGCAAAGAGATGTTCAAGCTGATCTGGCCATTAAGAGTATCGATTTGAGATGACAATTCAACCGGCGCGCCAAACAGATCGCCAGAGAGGATACTATCGACCGAAACATGCTGGGGATCTGAAATTTTCAGCACAAATTCCACGTGATAGAGGTTCTTGACCGGTTGCTCGGCCGTGCCGATTTGGACATTGACCCAAAAACTATCCCCAGCCAAAACTTCTTGATCAGATGTGGTTGGAAAAATTGGGACAGCCGCATAGACTGGGGTCACCACAGTGGTATCGGTTTTGATACTGCCCAGATTGCCCAAATAATCTACGGCAGAATAGCGGAAAAAATAAACCCCGGGTTCGGTGGGCCCAGATATAAAATCTCGGGGCGTGGCTGGCGCGCCTGCAGTATCCTGAAACACATCCAGAAAAATCTGGGCGACACCACAGCCCAGACTATCATTGGCGCCCAAAATCCGAACGATGTACGGCTGACCTTCAGCAATGGTATCTGGCGCGTCGCTGAAATAGCCAGTCGGCGGAGTGCGATCGAGCTGAATCGTGCTGAGCGCGATGCCAACATTTCCAGCACTGTCCTCAAGGCTCACCTGTAAGGGATAGCTGCCGTCAGGTTGGGCGGCAATCGAAAAACGCCATTCAATCGATTGATTGATCCCGGCCAGGAGCCCGGTCTGAACCAGTGTGTCGGGCAAAATGATCCCAGTTAGGGCGCAGGATCGAGGATAGAGCTCATCATAAACCACGATCAGTGTGGCGGAATCTGTGTGACCTGGATTGAACCAATTCTCTTGATACTCGGGCTGGGCAAAGCTCAATTGAGAGATCCTTGGTGCTGTGGTATCGCTGGTAAATCGCCAGGCTGAGGAATATGGGCCATAGACCAGACCATCGAAAGCAGAAACCCGCCAGTGCCATACACCTTCGGTGAGCGGTGATTGAATGGCATAGTTCATTGAACCAGAACCGGCAGCGACGGGCGGAACCGGCGAAAAACCGACCGGATTCTTTCTTGATTCAAATACAACATCGGTGATCCCCCAATCTCCATCGCGATCCAATTCGATTTTGAAATGCAAGGGATCGTTATTGGCGTCACGTGGTATGTGCCAGCTCAATTGTGGATTAAGCAGGTTGACAAAATGATTGTTGGGCGGAGCTACGAGTGTAGGGGCGAATGGTGCCTCGTTTCCAGAAAGTGGCAGAAATTTTAAGATGAACAATCCTGTTTCATCACAGGATAAATAGATAAAGTTTTGATCCACCGCCAGACCATACGCCGTGCTGCCCGCCACATAGAATCCCACTTCCTTAGGATCTGCTGGATTTATCACATCGATGACGCGCAGGCCACTGGTGCCATTGGCCACATAAAGATAACGGTGTTGAGCAACAATTTCATAGGCTGGGCTGATCAGCTTCAGCGCGCCAACTTGAATGGGCTGGCGCGGATCGATGATGTCGATAGCGATAATATCGTGCGCCTCAGTTCCCAGGTAGGCATAATGATCGTTTATATCAATGCTAATGGCGGCCCCAGCCACATTCAGTCGCCCTGCAATCATAGGCTGCAGCGGATTGCGGACATCCGCGACAATCAATCCATCATCCCCAGCGGCCAAATAAGCATAATTTTCGTGGAGAGCGATCGCCTCAGCGCGTTGGTTAGGAAATTTCAATGATTGGATCAGGCTCGGTTGAAATGGATCGGCAACATCGATGATGCGCAATCCAAAAGCGGGATCTGCCACATAAGCCAGATCGTTATGAACCGCGATTCGCTTGGCATTTAGCCCCTGAGCATGCCCGATTTCCTTGGGATTGGCAGGATCGGCGATGGTTATGATGCGAAGCCCACGGTCATAATTGGTGAGATACCCGAAGCTGTTGCTCAGCACAATATCCTCGGCTTGGCCTGCCAAGTCCAAGGAGCTCGCCCTCCTTGGTTGGGCGCGATCCGTTAGGTCGATCACGCGAACCCCGGCGTCTTGTTTAACCAGATAAGCGAATTGCTGATCCACAGATATGCCGCGGGAAAAGCCATCGGTTTCCAAAAAAGAAATTTCCACCGGGGCGGAGAGATTATCGACATTGATCAATCGCAGCCCATTCGCGCCATCGGCGATCAGCGCCAAATTCCCGGCCGCCGCGATGTCGGAAGGCCTGCCTGCTGTATCGTAATTTCCAATCACCTGGGGATTGTCCGGCCGGGAGATGTCGACGATCCATACCCCAGTGTCCCGATCGGTAAGATAAGCATAATTTCCTTTCAGCGAAATAGCTGTAGCAAATTGAAATTGCTCCAACTTCCCTCGTTCGATTGGATCTGTGGTTGGATTGGCGACATCAACGATTCTGAGGCCAGCAGCCCCAGCCGCAAGGTAGGCGAGATTGCCGCTCAGAGCGACATCCATTACGCCGTCGCTAGTCGTGTATTTTCCGCTAGATTTTGGGGCATACGGGTTGGTCAGATCGACCACGAGCAATCCCCCATGCTGATCCGCAACATAGGCGTAGTACCCATGGATATCGGCAACGACTCTTTTGGCCCAGCCATCCGTATCGAGCGCTCCCATTTGCTTGGGTTGCCATGGAATGGAGAGATCGATGACCAATAGCCCATTGGGGCCATCCGCCAGCAAAAGGCGCGTGCCGCTGATTGCCACTCCACTGGCGATCCCTAATGTCTCGAAAACGGTCTGCTCCACCGGCTGATTGGGCCGCGAAATATCGATGACCCGCACCCCAGCGCCAGCGTTGGCGATGTATGCGTAATTGCTCGTGACAGCGATATCAAGCACCGCATCGGGCAACAACACCTGGCTCACTCTCATCGGAGCGGCAGGATTCGAAATATCGGCGATCTCGAAATAGGCGCCGTTTCCAAAAAAGGCCCTGAAACCCGCGACATCAACGGATACCGCCTGACACGGGCCAAAGGCGTAACGCCCGATCAAACTGACATTCCAACCATGCGGGATATTATTTTGCGGGATCGGCTGCGCTGCCAATGACACTATCCATAACAGCGGCAAAACCGCTCCTGCCAATAGGATGAGCATGATACGGCTGAAGGCTCTCACAGTCACAACTCCTTTGCAGATGCGTACATCATGAAAGGCAAATTGTCAGCCGACTTAACTTTCAATGCAATATAGAAAATTTAATTTACTTTGTCAAGATGAAAAATCGTGACGTCACGGGACAGGGTGTTTTATGCTCCTGCCCCATTCCTATCGATCGGCAGTATTATCATTAGAATGGTTTCGAACAAAAAAAAATTGCTTGACAATTCCAGAAAATTTTCTATCTTTGTCAAAAAGCAGAAAGTTAGCCCCTCGCATCAAATTGGCATGGATGAGAACAATTGGGTATTTTCTATGTCGAGCTAATGAAAAAAATGGTCCTCAATGGACCATTATTAAATAAACAAATTCGTTAAACAAATGAGGAGGGAGCTACAATGCGACTAAACGCACCCAAAAAAATCACCTGGTTAATCTCTTTGATCCTTGCCATTGCTGCAGTTGTTTTTCAATGGATCCTGCCCAGTATCCACATTTTCACGAACTGGCAGTTCGTTGTACTGCTGGTCGGCTTTATCCTGTTATTTTTGAGCACATTTGTGAAGGGGTTTTAGCGCTCAGCCAGCCTTGTTTGTGAACGTGCAAGTGGCTCTTGCACGATGAGCAACTTTGGCTAATAAAATCCTCTGGATTCCCGGAAATTTGCTTCACATCTCAAGACCCGTACCCGGTCGGTAAAGGTGCGGGTCTTGCTGTATTGAGCTATACTATCATCCATTTTTTCGCTTGACATTGAAAAAATAAATTGGGATATTTAGCGGGATGCTGAGCTAGATATCCCATTTCCAATAAAAGCAATTGAATAAAATGACAGGTTTGATCTTCAACATTCAGCGCTTCTCCATTCACGATGGGCCAGGAATTCGGACGACAGTGTTTTTGAAAGGTTGCTCCCTGCGCTGCTTTTGGTGCCACAATCCTGAGGGCAGGCGACCTCAGCCTGAAATTCAATTTTTCGCGGAGCGTTGCATCGCTTGCGGCGAATGCGTTTCGAGATGTCCCAATCAGGCGCATCGCCGGCAGAACAACCAGCATTGGTTCATTCGAGAAAATTGCCAGGCCTGTGGCGCCTGCGTTGACTCTTGCCATGCCAATGCGCTGCAATTGATCGGACGTTTCATGACCACGCAACAAGTGATGGAAGTAATATTAAAAGATCGCATGTTCTATGAGACATCGAATGGCGGCGTCACGCTATCCGGCGGAGAACCGGTGCTGCAATCAGATTTCTCACTGGCTTTGCTTCAGCGCTGCAAAACAGAAAATTTGCACACGGCCATCGAGACCTGCGGCAATTATCCCTGGCATGACCTCGAAAAGCTGCTCCCAGCAATTGATTTAATCATGATGGATCTAAAATTGATCGATCCGATCAACCACAAAGCCGCTTGCGGCGATTCCAACGAGCGCATCCTGGAAAATGCCAGAAGATTGGCGCTGAGCGATAAAAGGATCGTCTTTCGAGTTCCGGTTGTGCCCATGGTCAATGATTCATCCGAAGCAATCGGTGCAATCGCCAAGTTTGTCCAAAGCCTGATTGAATTGCGGGCAAAACATGTGAATGGCTCCAGAAGAGGGCCCGAAATTCAAATGGAACTATTGCCGTTTCATCGCCTGGCAGCCAATAAATATCGCAGCCTGGGCCTGGAATATCGCGCTGAAAATTTAGAGCCACCGTCAAAGGCAAAGATCCGTGAGTTGGCTGAAATCGCAGAACTTCATGGGATTCCCATCCTTGAATAACTCAGGCCTTTGGGGATGCCTTTGCATTGGGATCGCAAATTATTTGATCGATGAATCGATCGACGGATGATAAAGCGAAGCGCATGATGAAACGATCGCTCCAATTCGGGGCGACATCGCTCCCTACCCGCATCTGCCAAACCACCAGTCCCCACCAGAAACGGCAGATGATAGATGATCAAATTGTGAGGATTATTTCATCAGATTTAATCTAACCACTCCCCTTTCCGCCCTTCAAAGGGGGGGATTTAGGGTGATATTAACTGGCTTGAATAGCGCAATAACGTATTAAAATTCTTGATGTGACGAAGTCGTATCTGAGGTAAAATGGAATTGAGGAGAAAAAGAAATCGATGAGCAAGATCGTTTTTATTGGTGCTGGCAGCCTGGGCTTTACCCGCGGCCTAGTTCGTGATCTGATGACGTTTCCTTTGTTGAAAGATGCAGAGATCGCTCTGGTCGATATTGATGCGGAGCGACTGGAGTTCGCCAAAAGGGCTTGTGAAAAAATAATTCACATGGGCAATTATCCTGCCCGAGTGACCGCATCATTGGATCGGCGCGACGTTTTAAAGGACGCCGATGCCGTGCTCGTCACCATCCTCTGTGGCGATACATCCGTCTGGCAACATGATATTTTAATCCCGATGAAATATGGGATTGACATCAATGTCGGTGATACTCGGGGACCAGCGGGGATTTTTCGGGCCCTGCGTACCATTCCTACCATGCTGGAAATCTGCAAGGATATGGAGGAACTCTGCCCCAATGCGATTATGCTGAATTACACCAATCCTATGGCCATGCTTTGCCACGCCATGCAGCGCACCAGCTTCATCAAAGTGACCGGCCTATGTCACAGCGTCCAGGGGACCGCGGAGATGCTGGCTCGTTGGCTCGGCGTTCCATTTCACGAGCTGAATTATACTTGTGCTGGGATCAATCATCTCGCCTGGTTTGTGAAGCTGGAACATCATGGCAAAGATCTTTACCCCGCGCTGCGAGAAAAGGTGATGAATGATGAAAAAATTTACAACGAGGAACAGGTGCGCAACGAGATGTTTCTGGCATTGGGTTACTACGTCACCGAATCCAGTGGCCACAATTCCGAATACAACTGGTGGTTCCGCAAGCGACCTGATCTGATTGAAAAATATTGCACCCATAGCACGGGCTGGAATCCCGGCCATCATGCCTTCATTTTGAACGAATACCGTAACGCCGAAAAGACGTGGAAGAATGATTTTTTGAATTGGCTAAACAGCGAACATCCGATTTCATTGGAGCGAGGGCACGAGTATGCCGCTTACATCATCAATGCTTACCTTGGCGGCGAATTATATGAGTTCAATGGCAACGTGCCGAATACGGGACTGGTCACCAACCTGCCCGAAGGCGCCTGTGTCGAAGTTCCAGTGCTTGCCTCCCGCAAAGGCTTTGAGCCCATCCATGTCGGTCGTCTCCCCGACTCCTGTGCCATGCTGACCAACCTCACTGCTCAGACCGAAATGATGGCCGTGGAGGGATTCTTTCAAGGCGATGCGATGCTAATTTATCAAGCCATTGCTCATGATCCATTGACCGCGGCAAAATTATCGCTGGCGGAAATCAGGAAGATGGTGGGCGAGATGTTTGAGCAGAATAGGGAATATTTGGCGCAGTTTAAACAGATCCAAAAATATTTTTGGAGTTAAGGCGTGAGCCTTTTATTTTTCGTGGGAATTAAGGCGTTAGCCTTTTATTGAATAAGCGGTGGAATAAAAGCCTTACGGCTTAACTCCTCACAACTCGCGCCATTCCCCAAATTAGCATGGGAGTTAAGGCGTGAGCCTTTTATTTTTCGTGGAAGTTAAGGCGTCAGCCTTTTATTGAATAAGAGCTGGAATAAAAGCC
>Ga0209018_1000116_pt1 | contig 72879 bp, 56 predicted proteins | sample YNPBryBLVA2012_FD_185814 | JGI IMG/M metagenome (GOLD analysis project Ga0209018, IMG submission 185814) | Anoxygenic and chlorotrophic microbial mat microbial communities from Yellowstone National Park, USA - YNP Bryant BLVA 2012 (SPAdes)... ...
CCGCTGGCCGGGGAGGATCGTTGCCTCTCCGCCGAGCGGGGCGCCAACCACGTGGAAGCGGATCTTGTTGTGCTTGTCGAAGAGCCGGTTCCAGTACTCATCGTCGGCAACCGGGATGTCCGCGTAGCTGACGACGTACTCGAAGGCGGCGGCCGGGCGGCCTTCCTGCACCCGGATCTCCGCCTTGCGCTCCAAGCCCCGCGAAACGACGAGACCCGTCAGAAGGACGGCCAGACCGACGTGGGCCACGAGTCCGCCGCCGGTGAGCCGCGCCGCCTTGCCGACCTCCACGAGGCGCCACGCGTTCCCGAGCAGCGCGAACAGGCACAGCCAGATCAGAAACGCCATCCAGGGTAGCAGCGGCAACCGGAGGCCGAAGGGGAACGCGACGGTGGCCGTCGGATCGATCTCCCCCGCGAACGCCGGCAGACGGAGAAGAAAGACGGCGACTCCCGTGAGGGCGAAAGCGATCGAAGCGGTGTTCATCGCCCGAGCGACCACGTCCTTCCACGGCCGGCCTCGGTAGGAGAGGTAGGGGCCGACGGCGAGCACCAAGAACAGCGGGACGAAGAACCACCCCAGCACCTGGTGGTAGAGGCCCTCCTCGACGACCTTCGCCGGCCGGTTGGCGAGCGACTGGATCATGGGAACGCTCATGCCGATCGCCGTCGCGGTGGCGAAGCAGGCGAGGAGGAGCACTCCGTATCTCAGTGCCGCCTCTCGGTGCGGGCCGACGGTGTCGATCGGCGGGCGGCTCTCGATCCGGCCGAACACGCGGAACAACCAGACGCTGACGAACCCGACCGTGGACACGAGGAAGTAGCCCAGCAGCACCTTGTGGGCCATGCGGTCCATCTGGGCGAAGCTGTGCACGCTCGTGTTGGCCAGCAGACCGGAGCGAGTCAGAAAGGTGCCGTAAACGAACGCGAGGAAGGGAAGACCGCCCAGCAGAAGGTTGGCGGCGCGCCACCGTCCCCGATTGGCCTGGACCATCAGGCCGTGCGCCAGAGCCGCGGACAGGCACCATGGGACGAAGCTGGTGTTCTCCACGGGGTCCCACATCCAGAAGCCGCCCCAGCCGAGAGTCTCGTATGCCCAGAATCCGCCCATGCACAGCCCAAGGCCCAGCAGGGCGAGGGACAGGAGGTTCCACGGCCGAGCGACGGCGACCCACTCGTCGTAGTTCCTCGTCAGCATCGCCGCCATCGCGAGGCAGGCCATCACGGTCAGCGATCCGAAGCCGAGGAAGATCGTCGGCGGGTGGATCATCACCCAATAGTTCTGCAGCGCCGGCACGAGACCCACGCCGTTGGGCATCGCGACCGGAACTCCATCCACCAGATTCAGGCGAAACGGCGTCTCGTAGGCGAGGATGCCGGCGATGGCGGCCAAGAAGCCGGCGTAGGTCGCGGTGAACCACCGCCGGTACGGCCCGGTTCTTCCGGCGGCGAGTGCGCCGAAGAGCGCAGCGCAACAGGCCCAGAGAAGGAAGCTGCCCTCCTGGCCCGACCAGATCGCCGCGAGCTTGTATCCGAGGGCGTCCCGAGCGTCCGAGTGGTCGTGCACGTAGCGGTACTCGAATCGGCTCGTGGCGAAGAGCACGGCCAGAGACGCCATGGCTCCCCAGATCGTCGCCGTTCCCAACACAAAGAGGCCGTGGGCGGCGCGTTCCAACCGGGGCCTTCCCCCGCCGAGGGCCGAGAGCAGGCTGGCGCCCAGCAGGAGCGCGATCGTCGCCAACACGAGACCCGAGCCGACCGACCCGAGGGTCAGCGACCACGAGGGGATGTTGTGCGGGGACTGCATCGGATCAGGAGCCGCCCTTGCGCTGCGACTCGTACTTGGATGGGCACTTCACGAGCATCTTGTGGGCTTGAAAGACGCCATCCTTCACTCCACCCACAACGACCACCTTCGTCGCCTCGCCCATGTTCGCGGGCTGGGGGCCTCGGTAGAGGACGTCGACGACGTCGCCCTTCTCGTCCTTCAGCCGAAAGCGCACGGTCTGCGCGGCGCCGTCCACCGTAAGTGTCTCCTTGAGGATGTCGCCCGCGAGGTGGAGGTTGTCGCCTTGGAGCTGCTTGGCCTCGGTGATGGTCACGTAGGGGTTGGCGTTGGCCAAGAAGGCGGCGACCAAGCCGCCGGTGGACAGCAAAGCTACCAGAATCGCGACAACGAGGCCGATTCGGCCCGAATTCTTCCGGCCGTTGCTCATGTTGCAACCCATTATACGTCTGCTCCCCGGTAGACGGATGGGTCCGGAGAAAGCTGAGGTAAATTGAGCAATATGCGCAGGTCCGCGATCGCAGCGCTGACGGGTTTGGTTCTCGCCGTGGGTGTGGGCGTTTCCATCGCCCAGCAGGCCGGGCCCTCCTTCGCCCCGGCCCCAGCAGGGAAGAACTACGGCCGGATGCACTTCGAGACGAAGCTTGGGAGCTTCCGGGTGATCAACGGCGAGGGCCAGTTCCGCATGACGTTCAAGGGCACCGTGCTGGTCAGCCAGCACAAGGACGGCGCACTGAACGTCTCCGGCAACGTGCGCAAGGAAATCGACGAGCGGGGCCGCAAAGTGTATTTCGGCCAGGGCCGCCTGGAGGTCACCGGCCAGTGGCGGGCGATCCAGTGGTTCGGCCGCGATATGTCCGCCGACTGGTTCGGCGCTGGCATGGTCCAGCTGAAGGGCGAGTTCGACAAGGACCTGAACACCGGCACGTTCTGGGTGGACGATCCCAAGCAGGTCCAGTACTGGCAGACGAGCCTCATCACCGTGCTGCTGCCGAACCCGGCGGGCCAGGACACCCAGGAGCCGATCGAGCGTTCGGCGGCGCCGAGCCAGGGGCGCTGACCGCTTGCTGCGTCGCACCTTCATCCACGTCGAGGGCATCGGGCCGGAGGTGGAGCAGGCGCTCTGGCGCCAAGGGTGCACCGACTGGGAGACGTTTCTCGATTCCCCGGACTGGTTCGACGTCGGCCCGGCCGACCGGCAGCGGGTCGCCGACCAGCTGCGGGAGTCTGTGGACCGCCTGGCGGCTGGTGACCACGCCTACTTCGCCCGACGCCTCGGCTTGGTGCACGCCTGGAGGGCCTACCCGGACTTCCGAGACCGCTGTGCCTATTTGGACATTGAGACCGACGGCGGCAGGTTCGGAAAGTCGATCACCCTCATCGGCCTGTACGACGGCGAGGAGTTCCATCACTGGGTGCGGGGCGAGGGTCTGGAAGGCTTTCGGGACGCTATCAGCCACTACTCGATGGTTGTGACCTTCTTCGGCTCGCGGTTCGACCTGCCGCTGCTGGAGCAGCGGTTCCGCGGGTTGCGGTTCGACCAGATCCACCTGGATCTCTGCCCGACCTTGCGCCGAATCGGCCTGTCCGGCGGCCTGAAGCGGATCGAGAAGGAGCTCGGGATCGTGCGGGGCGAGGACGTCGAGGGGCTCGGGGGCAGGGACGCGATCCACCTGTGGAAGGCCTACGAGCTGGGGCACGACGAGGAGGCCCTCCGGCGGCTGATCGCCTACAACCGCGAGGACGTCGTGAACCTCGAGACGCTCGCGGTCTACGCCTACGGCAAGCTGTCCAAGGCCGTGTTCGGCTAGCCGGCGAGCTGGCGGAAGATCGCGAGCGCTCGGTCCACGTCGCTCTTCGTCACGTCGGCGTGCGTCACGAGTCGGATCCTGCGGGGACCCGTCGGCAGGCACCACACGCCCTCGGCATGCAGCCTCGCCTGCCAGATCGCTGCCTCGCCCGGCAAGCCGACTTGGACGATGTTCGTCTGCACGGTCTCGAGGTCCACCTCGAAGCCCGGCAGCTCGGCCAAGCCCTCCGCCAGCCGCCTTGCGTTGGCGTGGTCCTCCGCGAGCCGGTCGACGTAGCGGGTCAGGCTCAGGATGCCGCACGCGGCGAGGATTCCAGCCTGGCGCATTCCGCCACCCATCCGCTTGCGCCATAGGCGAGCGCGATCGATGAAGTCGGCGGGTCCGCACAGCACGGAGCCGACCGGCGCGCGCAGACCCTTGCTCAGGCACACGCTGACGGTGTCCACCCACCGGGTGATCTCCCGAACGTCGACGCCGAGCGCAACTGCGGCGTTGAACACCCTGGCTCCATCCAAGTGCACCTTCAGGCCGAACCGATCCGCGACGGCGCGGTACTCGCGCATCCTCTCCAGAGGGATGATGGTGCCGCCTGCGCGGTTGTGGGTGTTCTCCAGACACAGCAGACGCGTGCCGGGGGTGTGGATCGTCGGGGACGTGACGCGGCGGGCGATCTCCTCGGGGTCCATCACGCCGCGGTCCGACGGAAGGGTCCAGGTGATGGCGCCCGCGTGGATCGCCGGACCGCCGACTTCATAGAAGAGGATGTGCGACTCCTGCTCGGCGATCAGCGCGTCGCCCCGCTGGCAATGGCACGCGATCGCGATCTGATTGCTCATCGTGCCGCTGGGGACGAAGACCGCGGCATCCTTGCCCGTCTTGTGGGCGGCCAGCTCCTCCAGCTCGCGAACGGTTGGGTCGTCGCCCAGGACGTCGTCGCCGAGCGGCGCCCGGGCCATGGCCTCGTACATCTCGGGCGTGGGGCGGGTGACCGTGTCGCTGCGGAGATCGATGAATCCGTTCAAGTCAGATGCCTCCGAAGAAAGTCGGTGAACAGGTACTCGATGCGTTGCCACGCCGCCGGGGTGAAGGCGTGGTCCTCTCCCGGCAGAAGGTGCAGCTCGACGGCGCCGCCAGCCGCCTGCAGAGCGTCCGCGAGGATCCGCGTCTGGCTCGGCGGCACCACGGAGTCCGCCAGCCCATGGGCCAGAAAGAACGGGGGCGGAGCCGGCCTCACGTGGCAGACGGGGCTTGCGTCCTCGTACAGGTGGGGAGCCTCTTCGATGGTGGCGCCGAAGAGCATCGGAAGGAAGCTCTGGCACACCGGGTGGTCCAGCAGCTCGCGGTCCCGCACGTCGGACACCCCGCACAGGTCCACCACGCACCGGCTGCGCACGTGCTCGGGAGCGGCCAGCCCAAGCATCGCCGCCATGTGGCCTCCCGCCGAGTTGCCCAAGCTCGCGCGCCGCTCGGGGTCGATGCCCCACCGGTCAGGGTCCGCCAGGACGGACGCGACACCGTCGAAGAGATCCTGCACGGGCACGGGGTGCCGCACGGCGGGCGCAAGCCGGTAGGGCATGCAGAACGCCGCAAAACCCCGCGCGGCGAGCGGCGTGGCCACGGGATGCATGTGCGAGGGGTCGCCTCCGACCCACCCCCCGCCGTGGATGCAGAACACCGCCGGAGCCGAGCTCCCGCCGGCCGGCAGAAACGCGTCGAAGCGGAGCGTGCACCCGTCCCTCGTCTGGAACGGCACGCCGAGCTCTTGACGGAAGGGGCGCAGGATCATTGGAGCTCTGCCAGAACCTCGGCGACGGCCTCGACCGACTCGCCGAGGATTCGGACCGCCAAGTCCGCCTCCTCCTGGCTCAGGATGAGCGGCGGCTCCAGGCGCATCACGCGCGGGTTGTTGAGGGTGTAGGCGGCGCACATCCCGCGCATCAGCAACTGGGCGACAGTAAGCTCGCCCACCTCGTCCATCGCGAACTCCACGCCGATCATGAGGCCGCGCCCCCGGACGTCCGCGATCAGCTCGGGGAACCTGGCCCGCAGCTCCTGCAGGCCGTCGAGCATGCGGCGTCCGAGCGCGGCCGAGCGCTCCACGAGCCCTTCCTCCTCGATCACCCGCAGGGTCGCGATGCCCGCGGCGCAGGCCATCGGGTTTCCTCCGAACGTGCTGGTGTGGGTGAGAGGGTTCTCGGCGAACACGGCCTCCCAGACGTTCTCCGTTCCGCCGATCGCGCCGATGGGCATGACCCCGCCACCGAGCGCCTTGGCCATCGTGAGGATGTCGGGGGAGACGCCGTCGTGGTCGCAGCCGAACATTCTGCCGGTTCGGCCTAGGCCGGTCTGCACCTCGTCGACGACGAGCAGCGCGCCCGTTTCGTCGCACCGACGCCGGAGCTCGGTGAGGTAGCCGTCCGGCGGAATGCGGATGCCTCCCTCGCCCTGGACCGCCTCGACGATCACGCAGGCCGTGGCCTCGTCGATGGCCCGTCTCGCCGCTTCGGCGTCGCCGTAGGGCACAAACTCGACGCCCGGCATCAGAGGCTCGTAGGGGTGGCGGTACTTGTCCCTGCCCGTGGTGCTCAGCGCGCCGATCGTTTTGCCGTGGAAGCCGCCCTCCGTGCTCACGATCTTGCTGCGGCCCGTGGCCTTCTTGGCGAACTTCAGGGCGCCCTCTACGGCTTCGGCCCCGCTGTTGCAGAAGAAGAAGAACTCCACGCCGGGGGGGGTCACGCGAGCCAGCTCGGCGGCCAGCTCGGCGGCGGGCTGGGAGAAGAACGCCTTGCCGCTCAAGGGCATGCGGTCCAGCTGTTTCTTGACGGCCTCCACAACCTTCGGGTGGCGGTGGCCCAGTGAGAAGACGCCGTATCCGCCGAGGCAGTCGAGGAAGCGGCGTCCCTCGTGGTCGGTGATGAAGCAACCCTCCGCCTCCATCTCCACGCCGAACCCGGCGAAGGAGACCAAGCGGGCCAGTCCGGGGTTGATGTGCTGGGAGTACTTCGAGACGACGTCTTCGAAGATCGCCTCAGGGTGCATGGCCCAGTATAGCCGAGGCGGCCGACTCCGGTTCGAAGCGCGAGGAGAGCGGCACGGAATCCGGGTGCGGGAACCTCTTGGTCAAGCTTCGGCAGAGGCCATCGAAACGGGCCGCGGCGGCTCTGGCATCCTTGGCGGGCATCGGCGCCACGCGCCCGCCGGAGATGCGGCAAGGCGTGACCGCGAAGCGCTCCAAAGTGCCGCCTTCCTGGTACCGGAGATGGAAGAGCGCCGTCGTTCCGGGCAGCGGAGACACGAGGTTTCCAACCGAGTAAAGGATGGGTTTGCCGCGGTACAGCTCGGCCCCCTGCAGCACATGCGGGTGATGCATCACCACCAGGTCGGCGCCTTCGTCCACGCACGCCCTGCCCAGGGCGACCTGGTAGGCCGTGGGCGTGTCCCGCTTTTCCAGGCCGGTGTGGATGGCGAGCAGCACGAAGGGCGCCAGCTTTCGGCAGTCCGCGACGGTTCTTCGGATGGTCTCGCGGGCGGTCCCCGAGATTGTGCCTCCGAAGGACCACGCGGCGATGCCGGGCGTTCGCCCGGTGGCTGGCGCGGCCTTGCGGTTCGCTCGATCGCCGACGAACGAGAGCACCGATGCCATGGCGATCGCCCCGCCGCGGAGAAGAGGAACGCGGACTGGGCGGAACGCCTCGCTGGCGTCGGCTCCCGCGCCCGCGAACCCGATGCCGGAGCGGCTCAGTGCGTCCATGCACTCCGCCAGCCCCTCGGAACCGAAATCCATCTGATGGTTGCAGGCGAGACTGACCGCGTCGATGCCGACTTCGGCCAGATGCCTCGCGTGGGCGGGATCGGCCTTCAGGATGAACTGGGTGCGCGCGCGCAGCTCCTCTTGTGTCTTGAGCGCGGTCCTGGCCTGCGACCGGGTCAAGGGAATCTCCAGATGGACGATGGCGGCGTCGGCGCGCGTGAGGTAACCGCCCACCGCCTTCAACGGCCCGCTGTCCGGACGGATTCCGCTCAACATGAGGTCGCCCCCTAGGACGAGCGTCCAAGAGGCCGGCAAGGCCATGGCCGCGACGAGAAGCAGCACCATGTTAAAGGACGGCTCAGGCGAGCGTCGAGATCCGTGGGCCCGTCGAAACCCGGGGCCGCCACGGGCGTAGGTACGTTCCGAGGTCAGACACCATGTCCATTTCAGTTCTCGCGTGCGGATGTGTTCTCGCGATGGGCGCTGCCGGAGCCCAAGACCCGGTTCTTCTGCGGAGGCCGCTGGAGCCCGGCGCCAAGGACGAGTACAAGGTCGAGTTTCAGATCAAGCAGATGATCGACGTCCCCGAGATGGGCGGTCCCCAGCCGTTCGGGATTGCGGGCGTGATGAAGAGCACGGTCCAGGTGGGTCAGCCGGTGCCGGACAAGGGCGTGTCGAAGGCCGAGCTCGTTCTGAGCGAGGTGCGCCTGAAGTTCGACGGCCTCGCGGCGATGATGGAGAGCCTCCTGACGGACATGCCCAAGGAGATGCGCTACCAAGGGACGATCGACCCCCGCAACCGGCTGGCCGACATGAAGCCCGTCGCGCAGAACCCGGTTGGCCCGTTCCTCGGCGTCGCCGCCACGGCGTGGGGCCAGATGGCCGCCTACCCGGATCAGACGGTGAAGGTGGGCGACGCGTGGGAGCTGACGCTGCCCAAGGCGCCCGGCCTCACGAACAAGGAGGCCAAGCTGCAGTTCAAGGCCGCAGGCGCCAAGGAGCTGGAGGGGAAGACGCTGATCGTTTTGGCCGGCGAGGGGACGATCGAAGGCACCACGGACCTGACGGACATGATGTCGCAGGCGGGGATGGCCGGCGGCCCGGGCGGTGGAGCGAGGATCTACGGCCCGCTGAAGGTCAAGGTGGAGTACTGGGTGGACCCCGCCACGGGTCGCCTGCACCGCTACGCCGTTCAGATGGCCGGGAAGCAGACGCTGGACCTCGCGTCGATGGGCTTGGTCGCCCCGGTCGACGTGAACATCACGAGCCAGATGACGCTCCTGAAGCCGGGCGAGTCCACTCTGGAGAAGATCCAGGTCGATCCCGTCCGGAACGAAGAGAGCGGCAAGCAAGCCGCTCCCTAGCCGAACGCAACACCTTTGGTGGGACCGGCTCTTGGAGCCGGTCCCACGTCTTTGTCAGTCCTCGCCCTGAACGGAGCCGACCTGCAGGGTCAACTCCTCACGGGTCTCGATCTTCGCGAGCTGGCCGTCGCGGATGTGGAAGATGCGGTCCGAGGCGTCCAGCATCTTCAGGTCGTGCGTGGCGGAGATGATCGTGACGCCCTGCTCCTTGTTGAGCTTGCGGAGGAGCTCGATGATCTCCTTGCCGGTTCGGAGGTCGAGGTTGCCCGTGGGCTCGTCGGCGAGGACGATCGACGGGTTGTTGGCCAGCGCGCGGGCGATCGCCACTCGCTGCTGCTGCCCGCCGGAGAGCTCGTTGGGGCGGTGGTGATAGCGGTTCTGCAGACCGACCAGGTCGAGCAGCATCATGCCGCGCTCGTCCGCCTCGTCCGGCTGCATGCCGGCGAAGAGCATCGGCAGCGTGACGTTCTCCAGTGCGGTTCGGACGGTGATCAGGTTGAACGTCTGGAAGATGTACCCGATGGTGTGGCAGCGCAGGAAGGCGAGCTCCCGCGCGGTCAGCTGGGCGATGTCCACCGAGTTCACGAAGACGGAGCCTTCGTCCGGCTTGTCCAAGCCTCCGATCATGTTGAACAGCGTGGACTTGCCGGATCCGGAGGGACCCATGATGGACACGTACTCGCCCCGGTAGATCTCACAGGAGACTCCGTTGAGGGCGCGGACCTCGGCCTCGCCCATCCCGTAGATCTTGACCACGTTGGTGGTTCGAACAACGACGTCAGCCATTCACACCTCGACGCGGAGCGCCGCCGCAGCCGGCATGCGGGCGGCCTGGATGGCGGGAGCGATCGCCGCCACGATGGTCATGAGCACGCCGACCAGAGTGCCCAAGCCGACGACCTTGACGAAGCCGATCCAGCCGGCGCTGGACCCGTCGACCGCCAAGACGATGCTCATGAGGCCGGCGCCGAGCACGCTTCCCCCAACCGAGCCGATCAGACCGAGCAGGGCCGCCTCGATGCAGAACACCTTGACGATGAACCCGTCCGAGGCTCCCAGACACTTGATCGTGCCGATCTCGCGGTACCGCTCGGCGACGCTCATCAGCATCGAGTTCGTCACGCCGACGAGGCACATCACCAGCGAAGTGGCGACCAGCCACTTGAGCCTGGCCGCATCCTGCGGCTCGGCCGAAGCGGCCTGGGCCTCCCTTAGGAGCTGGATGCTCGCGAAGAAGGCGATGCCCAGCGCCACCCCCAGGCAGGTGACCGCCTGGCGGACGAAACGGACCCGGATGCTCGCCAGCGCCTGGTGCCAGGCGACCCACAGCGGCGGGTCGGTGTTCTTTATCTCCTTCGTTGGGAGGGCCGTGCTCCTCGGATCCATAGGGTGATCAGCCTTCGTTGGGCGAGCATCTGCAGAAACGCGCCCAAAGCCGCGTCCGCCTCGACGCGGCTCATCTTGTACTGTTCGCGAAGCTTCTTGGAAATTCCTTCAAAACTCGTGCTGCCGTCGATCGATTTCCACACGAACGCGCCCACGGGTTCCAGCTCGAAGCGCTTCGTGTTCGGTTGCTTGAGAAGCCTGGCCATGCCTTCGATCCAGCGGTTGGTGGAGACCTGGAGGGGTGCCTCGAGGATCAGCCCGGAGTCGCTCTCGGACACCACCTTCACGGCAGGGTTGGCCATTGGCACAGCCTTGCGCAGCTCCTCGGGCTCTAGGCGTCGCCGACGATCGAGGGTGGAGCTCAGGACTCGAGCCAGTCCCATTCCGGCCTCCATTGTGGCTTGCGGTACGACGCCTTCAGCGCCAGGATGCGGTTCTGATCGCGATCCAGCCTGACCAGCGCCAGGGAATTCCAGCCGAACCGCGGCTTGCCCTCCCATGCGACGCGGTCCGGGTCTTCCGCGCGGATGGCTGGCCCGGGCAAGGCGAGAGCCGCTGCGGCCCACTCCGCCAGGCCGTGCCGCTCTGCCAGCTGCTCGCCGAACCCCCACCGGCTGGCCTGGGCTCGAAATCCCTTCGCCGAGAACCCGAGCAGCGTTCGACCAGCCTGGAACGTTCGCTTCTCCAGCTGGACGGGTGCCGGGAAGCGGACGTCCAGACCGAGGACGGTCCATCGGTCCGGTCCGGCGGGATCCGAGGAGCGGAAGGTGGAGGAGATGCGGCGATAGAGCGCCAGGCTGTCCTTCCGATCTCCCAGCAACTCGAGGAAGAACACGCGTCCGCAGATGGAGGAGTAGAACAGCTGTCCCTGGGCCTTGGCGTGCGCCCTCCAGCGATAGGCGATTCCGCAATCGGTCTCCTCCAGATCGGACTCGAAGGTCTTCCCGGCCTTGCGGGCCTCCCTCTGCAGGATTCGGAAGTAGGCGAAAAGCGAGTCCTTGAGCCGGCCCGGATGCTTGGTCTCCTTCCAGCGGACCTGAAAGCCTACGCTCCCCGGCGAACCGAACCTGCAGTAGCCCTCTCTCCGGTCCCCGATCAGCGAGACCGGCGCCCAATCCTCCGGCAAGACGACCTCGAACCCCTGCCAGCGAAACGCCGCCTGCTTCTCAGGACTCACTCGTCGGCTTCTTGTCGGTCTCCTCTTGAACGGCCTTCTCGAGGTTCTTGCGGCCTTCCTCGAGGCCCTTCTGCAGCTCTCCGACCCCGCGACCCACCCCGCGGAGCAGCTCTGGGATCTTCTTGCCGCCGAACAGCACGAGGATGACAATCAGGATGATCCACAGCTCTTGGCCTTGCGGGATCAGGGCGATCGGACTCAGGGCGTTCATGGGGCAGGCACCTCTGGCTCGGAGTATACGCGATGGAAGGGCAGGGGCTTCGGGCTAAACTCCGTCCGATGGAGGGCCTTCGGAGCATTCCCAGCGTCGATGTTCTGGCGGAGAGCCTGGATCCGACCGCGCCGAGATGCTACCGCGTCGACGCGGCGAGGGAGGCGCAGCAGTGGGCCCGCCGCGCGATGCTCGAAGGGAAGGACTTGGACCCCTCCGCCGTGCAGGCGAGGGCCCGGGAGATTCTCGACACGCTCCGAGCCCCCTCCTTGCGTCCTGCCATCAACGCGACGGGCGTGGTCCTGCACACCGGCTTGGGGCGCGCCCGCTGGGCCGCGGAGGCCTCCCGCGCCGCGCAAGAAGCCACCGCGTCGCACGCGGTTCTGGAGATCGAACCGGACAGCGGTCGGCGTGGCGACCGCCAGACGCACGTCGAGGCGCACCTGCGTGCCCTCGTCGGTTGCGAAGCGGCCTTCGTGGTGAACAACTGCGCGGCGGCGGTCCTGCTGGTGCTCAGCGCGCTCGCGAAGGATCGGGAGGTCCTCCTCTCCAGGGGGCAGATGGTCGAGATCGGCGGTTCGTTCCGGATGCCGGAGATCGTGGAGGCCTCGGGTTGCCGCCTGGTCGAGGTCGGCTGCACGAACAAGACGCGGGTCTCTGACTACGAGCGGGCCCTGGGCCCGGACTCCGCGGCGCTTCTGAGATGCCACCCGAGCAACTACGCCATCGTGGGATTCGCCGAGGAGCCGGACCCGAGGCTGCTTCGGGAGCTGGCGGACCGGCGCGGAGCGCTGCTCGTGGACGACATGGGTTCCGGTTGCCTCGCCGACCTCTCCCGATTCGGTCTGCCGAGAGTGGAGACCATGCGCGACGTCGCCTCTTGGGCCCACATCGCCACGGCCAGCGGGGACAAGCTGCTCGGCGGGCCTCAGGCGGGCATCATCTTCGGAGAGCGGCGGTGGGTGGATCGCGTGCGCAGCCATCCGCTCGCGCGCGCGGTTCGGCCCGACAAGGCGACGTTGGCGGCCCTCGAAGCCACGCTGCGGCTGTATCGCGAAGGCAGGGAGACGGAGATTCCGACCCTGCGCTACCTCGCCAGAGGCGAGGCCGAGCTTCGGCGACTGGCCCGGCGGCTGGCCACGCGCATCGGCCCGCCCGCCACCGCGGAGCGCTCGCAGAGCGAGGTGGGAGGCGGCTCTCTTCCCGGGTTGGCCCTGCCCACTTGGGTCGTCGGAGTCGCCTGCGGCGACCCGCAGGCCGTCGCCCGGCGGCTGAGACTCGGGGAAACCCCGGTGTTTTGTCGCCTCCGCGACCGAAAAGTCCTCCTGGATCCGCGCACCATGGAGGAAGATGAAGTGGGGGTTGCGGCGGCCGCCGTGCGAAGGGCCGTCGCAAGGGAAGGAGCCGATGGATAAGGCGTTGGAGCGCCTGCAGGCCCAGAACGACACGGTCCGAGCGCTGGTCAAGGCACTCGACCTGACGGTGCCGGGGGAAGGCGGCCATTCCGAGAGAGTCTCGGTGTACGCCGTGGCGACCGGGGAGAGGATGGGCATGGGGCCCGAGGAGCTGATCCACCTGCGTCGCGGCGCGGCGCTGCACGACGTGGGCAAGCTCGGGCTGAACCGGCACCTGCTGCACAAGATCGGCGAGCTGACCGAGGCCGAGATGGACGAGATCCGCCTGCACGCGATCCTGGCCATGCGCGTGATCGAGTCCCTGCCTTGGCTGGAGCCGGCGCTGCCGATGATCGTCCACCACCATGAGCGCTGGGACGGTCGGGGGTACCCGGACGGCCTGAGAGGGAAGGAGATTCCTCTCGGCGCGAGGATCATCGCCGTCGCCGAGACCTACGACGTGCTGACGTCTCCGTCGTGCTGGAAGCAGTGGATGCAGGACTTCGACGCCTTGGAGGAGATTCGCCGCTGCCGGGGCACGCAGTTCGACCCGGAGGTCGTGGACGCCTTCGAGCAGATCGCGCCTCTCGTCCAGCCCGTGCTCGCCGCCGAGTCCAGCTAGCCGAGCATCTCCACGGCTCCGAAGTCCTCCGTCTCCAGCACCAGCCTGCTGTCCGCCGACACCCGCGCGGTGAGCGCCGACCAGACGGGCGAGTGCGCCAAAGCGAACTTGTGCAGGTCCTCCAGCCGGTCCCTCGGCTCCCTGGATCGCACGAGGAGCTTGGCGTGGATGGCCGAGAACCCTGGCCTGCCGGGGCCGATGCCGAGGAACCCGGCGATGTCACCTTCGCCCCGAACCTCCACCGAGAGCGCATCCAGCCGGATGCCCATGGCCGCGGCGTGCGCCACGAACGCAGCCGCGAGGCATCCGCCCAGGCTGCACAACAAGAGCTCCATCGGCAGGAAGCCTGCATCCTGACCTTGGAGAGGGGGCGGAAAGTCCGTCTCGACGGCGTGGTGCTGCGGATGCGCGTCCAGGTCTCCCGCCAGGCTGGCAGACTGGACGGAGTGCCGAACGTGGAAGCCCCCGATCCACTCGGAGCTCACGCGAATGGTGAACAGGCCCTTGACCGGATCCCTGCGAATCTCGTCGAAGGTTCCCAGCAGGCCGCAGACGTCGATGCCGTTGCAGAGCGTAGCCATGGATGGCCCTCCGCGGAACGGCAACCTTACTATACGACGAGAATCGCGCCGAGGGGTATCGTGCGCCGCAGTGGTTCCCATCCTGCTTGCCGTTTTCGGTTGCTCCGGGCCGGGTTCGTATCCTTCGCCGAGCGAGGCGGGCTTTCACCATGCGGCCCTGATCTACGGGAAGGCCGAGCGCGGCGTCCGCGACCTGGAGCCCTACGCGGCTGAGTTCCGCGACGGATCGCCCCGCCGGTGGATGTTCGACGCCTTTCTGTTCCTGATCCGCAACCTTCCTTCGGGAGCGATCACGGAGGTCGATCCGACCCGAAAGCCGGACTGGGACTACCACTTGGATCAGTGGTTCCAGCAAGGGCGGGACCTCCATGCGCTGGACGAGGCGATCGAGGGAGCGGCTCGAACTCTGGGTCGGCCTCCTTCGAAGAGGAAGATCGTGCTGTCCGTGCCTTACCCGCATCCGGATGTGCGGGAGTTCGGCGACGTGGACGGAGACGGCCGGTCGGAGGACCTGGGCTCAGTCCAGGGCAGAAGGATGGTGCTTCGGTGGTACGTAGGGGAGGCCGTGAGGCGCTTCCGCGAGGCGGGCTTCCGGCACCTGGAACTTTGGGGCTTCTACTGGATGCGCGAGGACCTGCACGGCAGCGACGGCGAGCGGCTGCGGCACCTGGCCGACGTCGTTCACCAGCGGGGGCTCCGGGTGCTCTGGATCCCCTACTACAACGCTCCCGGTTGGACGGCCTGGCGAGAGGCTGGCATCGACGTCTGCATCCGCCAGCCCAACTACGCGTTCTGGGCCGGGAGGCACGAGGGATCCGTCCGCGCCAACAGGCTCATGGCGACGGCCGATCAGGCGCGCTCGGCTGGCGCGGGGATCGAGATCGAGGCCGGCCAGATGCTTTCGAGCCGAGACGATCGGCGGGCCTTCCTGCAGTACCTGGCCGAAGGAGCGCCGGATCGGAGCGCCTACCAGAACGGTGCGATGGCCTACTACCTGGGCACGGACGTCGTCGAGCGGTCGGCGCGCTCCGCGATTCCTGAGGTCCGGCGGGTGTACGTGGCCCTCGCCGAGTTCGTCGCCGGCGAGAGGCTGCCCGATCCTGATCCGCCCGTGGAACCCACGGTGGCCCTTCCCGCGGAATGGGGCTCGAGCGGCGGCCTCGGTTTGAAGCTGGCGACGCCGTCCGTCTTGGCGGATCTGGAATTGTACTTGGAGGAAGGAACCGACCCGTGGAGAGGGCTGGTGGAGGCCGAGGCCCGCACGCGGGACGGCTGGGCTCCCGCGGGCTGGGCGGTGCGCGCATCGTCCGATCGCGGGTCCGGGAGCCACCAGGTCATCGTGGTGCCGATCCAGCGCGAGGCCGGGGAGCTGCGGCTGCGTTGGAGCGGCCGGGGCCGCGCGGTCCTCGCTCGAGTGGGTGTCCGATTGGGCGCGCCCGCAGAGATCCGCCCGCACCGTTGGGTCGGGGAGCCCTACGCGATCGAACCGCCCGCTGGGGAGGCGAGGTACCCCGACTCGGGCGGTCTCCTGACGGACGGCTTGGTCGCCAGCGACGGGTTCCGGCGCGGCGCTTCCGTAGGGTGGCTTGGCGGCTCGGTGCGGATCTTGGTGGATCTGGGCCACGAGGTGTCGGTGGACGAGGTGCGGCTTCACTGCCACGGTGGCGGCGCGGCGGGGATCGGTTGGCCCGAGGAGGCTGCGGTGGCCGTTTCCAACGAGAGAATCTCGCAGCTCCAAGGGCTGGGTGCGCCCTCGCGGGGGCTGCGGGTGCTTTCCGAGCCTTCGATCGTCGTTCGCAACCGCCGCTCGGAGACCGATGAGTCGGGAGCGCTGGTCTTTCGGCCTCCGGCAGCCGTTCGTGGAAGGCACCTCCTTCTGAGCGCCAAGGCGGCGGGCTGGCTGATGGCCGACGAGCTGGAGGTTCGGAGCGGCGGCCGGAACGTGGCCCTCGGAAGACCATACCTGCTGTTCCCCCATCCGACGGCCGAGCCCGTGCCGGAGAAGATCTATCCCGACGACGGGATCCGCCTCACCGATGGCAGAGTCGCCCAGGACTTCGAGCCGGGCTTGGTGGCGGCTTGGCGGGATGTTCCTCTGCGGACCGTACGCATCCGGCCGGGGAAGCCGGTCGCGGTTCGCGAGGTCTCGGTCTGGGCGTTGGCGGGCGGGCGGTACGGCATTCTGTCTCCGGCACGGGTCACGGTGGGGCTGCGCGACGCGTCGGGGCGGTGGACCCGTGTCTCCGCGGTTTCCGATGCGCAAGGTCCGGAGGACGGATCCTCGTGCCGCCCGGTGCGCCACGTCGCCCAACTCCCAACGCCCATCGCGGCTGTCGAAGCAGAGGTCGCAATCGAAGGCAGGCCGGGCGGGTGGGTGGCGGTTAGCGAGGTTGAGGCCCGCTAGAGCGCAACAAGGCGAGCACCTCCTCCTCGGAGGTCTGGTCGAACACGTCGTACCACTCGCCGACGGCCCGAAAGTCGTCGGGAACGAGCAGGGCGTGCACCTCGTCCGCGACGGCCTGGAGGGCTTCCACCGCCGTGTCGCTGGCTACCGGCACGGCGATCACGACTCGCCGGGCTTGTGCCGCCCGGAGAGCTCGCGCCACGGCGACCAGCGTTCCCCCGGTTGCGGCGCCATCGTCCGCAACCAAAACCGAGCGGTCCCTGCAAATCGGCGGGGGGAGAACCCGCCGGTAGCGCGCCAGCGATTTCCCGATCGCGCTCCGTAGGCTTTCCAGGGTTTGCTGGAGGCGCTCGCCGCACAAGCCGAGGCGCCCGGCCCATTCGGGGTCCAGCCACCAGCTTCCGTCCTCGGCAACCGCTCCCACGCCGAACTCCGGCTGAGCGGGATGGCCGATCTTCTTCGCCAAGACGACGTTGAGGGGCACGCCGAGCCGATGGGCGACCGGCTCGGCCACCACGACGCCGCCCCGCGGCACCCCGAGGACCAGGTCGGCCTGGCACCCCGAGGCCTCCAACCGCTCGGCGAGCAGCTCGCCCGCATGCCGACGATCGCGGAACATTTCCCTCGGCCGCCTTGCGGTAGCGTACCCTGCGCGGGCGGCGGCTCAGGGAGCGGCCTTGGCCTCGTGTGGCTCCCGATCAGCAGACGTCGGCGGGTCCACCTCGACGGCGGCCTGCACGGGTCCAACCTTCTCCAGGCGGATGCGGTACCGATAGCCCCGGTAGTCGAAGAAGGCCGGGTACCGGACCGGGTCCGCGATGCGGATCGCGTCGAACGACTGGGCCAAGGTGGCGTGAGGGTCGATCCGGCTGTCCTCCGGTCTGCGGCGGGGATAGAAGCTGGCCCCCTCCGAGGTTTGGGGCTGCGGGTGGATGGTTTCGAACTCCTCCACAGCCCGGTCCATGAGCCTCAGCTCCGTCTGGAACAGCCTTAGTTGGATTTCGTCGGCGAGTTCGTGGCCTTGGAGGCGGAACCTCTCCTTGAACCAGATGGGTCTGCTGTCCACCTCCTCGGCGGCTTCGAGGAGCGTGACGCAGATCTCCGGAGCTCCACGGAGGACGTCCCAGACCCACGGCGACCAGCCCCGCCCTTTGGGAAGGTCGCTGGCGTGGCAAACGAGAGCCTTGCGGTAGTTCTGCAGAAGGCTCGGTGGGAGGATGCGGGTGCACGAGATCAGGAAGAGGATGTCACCAGAGCGAAGGTCCTGAGGATCGGAGAGCAGGCGCACGGTATGCCGACGTCCATGGTCCTGCATCCATCGCTCCAAGTGGGGCCAGACAGGGTGGCCACGGTCGGTGCAAAGAATGTCGATGCGATAGCGTGACATACCCACGTAATCATACTTGAGAGTGCTTAGCCGGCGCGGGAGTCAGGATAGGCGACAGCGGGAGTAAACTGGCGCTCAAGATGACGTTCCAAGAACTGATCCGGCGGTTGGACGACTACTGGGCGTCGCAGGGGTGCGCCATTCTGCAGCCCTACGACGTGGAGGTCGGGGCGGGCACGATGCACCCCGCCACGGCCCTGAGGTCTCTTGGGCCGGATCCTTGGAACGTGGCCTACGTGCAGCCGAGCCGGAGACCCGCCGACGGCCGCTACACGCGCAACCCGATGCGCAGCCAGCGCTACTACCAGTATCAGGTGATCCTGAAGCCCAGCCCGGACGACGTGGTGGACCGATACATGGGATCCCTGAATGCGCTGGGCTTCGACACCAGGAAGAACGACGTTCGGCTGGTGGAGGACGACTGGGAGTCGCCGTCGCTGGGCGCCAGCGGCGTCGGCTGGGAGGTCTGGCTGGACGGGACGGAGATCACCCAGTTCACCTTCTTCCAGCAGATGGGCGGCATCGAGTGCAATCCCGTGTGCGCGGAAATCACCTACGGTCCGGAGCGGCTGTGCCTCATGCTCAACCGCCAGTCTTCGTTCTGGACGGACCTGCAGTGGTGCGACACGCTGAGCTACCGAGCCGCCGAGTGGCAGCTCGAGATGCAGAACAACGTGTACAACTTCGAGGTGGCGTCCACCGAGATGCTGTTCCGGCTGTTCGAGATGTTCGAGGCCGAGTCCAAGAGGGTGATCGAGACGCCCGTTCGGTGGGACGACGACAACGGCATCCTCACGGCGGCAGGGGCCGAGGGCAGGTCCCCGGGCGATCCGCACCGCGGGCCCATGGCTCTCGTGTATCCGGCGTTCGACCTAGCGCTCAAGTGTTCGCACGTGTTCAACCTGCTGGACGCGCGCGGGGCGATCTCGCCCACCGAGCGCGCGGCCTACATCAACCGGATCCGCGCGAGGGCGCGGGCGTGCTGCCTGCGCTACATGGAGCAGTTCGCCCCGGCGTCGTAGTCCCCCGTCGGGACCATGAGGAGCGCCGCGGCCGTTCAGGGCTCGGGGCGCTCCTGCCACGCGCTCCTAGAGTCCGTAGACCTCGGAGTACTTCCGCTTGAGCCCCTCCACATAGGGCCTCGGATCCATGCCGCCGCCGGTCACGCGCCGCACAAGCTCCTTGGGCGTGTAGCGGCGACCCTGGCTGTAGATCTTCTCTCGAAGCCAACCGAGGATCGGCGCGAACTCGCCGCGGGCGATCCTCTCATAGGGGTCGCCGAGGTCGCGGGTCAGCAGCTCCCAGAACTGGAAGCTCAGGATGTTGCCCATCGTGTAGGTGGGGAAGTAGCCGACCATCCCGCCGGACCAGTGGACGTCCTGCAGGCATCCTTGGGCGTCGTTCGGTGGTCGGATGCCGAGGTACTGCTCGTACCTCGCGTTCCACGCCTCCGGGATGTCGTCCACGGAGAGCCGGTCGGTGAGCACGTCGCACTCGATCTCGAAGCGCACCAGGGTGTGCAGGTTGTACGTCACCTCGTCGGCCTCGACGCGGATCAACGATGGCTGTACCCTGTTGACGCCCCTGTAAAACCGGTCCAGGTCGACGCCGGCCAAGGCGGGGAACGCCCGCTGCAGCTCGGGCAGGAAGCGCACCCAGAAGGCTCGGCTGCGACCGACCAGGTTCTCCCAGGTGCGGGACTGGCTCTCGTGGAGGGCCATGGAAACCCCGCCGGCCAGGGGCGTCTGGTCCCACTCCTCCGGCGAGTTCTGCTCATACAGGCCGTGGCCGGCCTCGTGTAGCGAGCCGAAGATCGCGCTGGGCAGGTACGAGCCGAAGCGGGTCGTGATGCGCACGTCGCCGACGGACCATCCGGTGCAGAACGGGTGCGCGGCCACGTCCTGGCGGCCTCGCTCCAGATCGAACCCGATCGCCCGAACGAGCTTCAGGGTGAACTCGCGCTGCCGCTCGACGTCCCACTCGCCATAAAGGAACGAGTCGTCGTTCTGCGGACGAGACGCGATCGCGTGGACGAGCGGCACCGTCTCCGCCTTGAGGGCCTCGTACATCGCCAGGCAGTCCGCCCTCGTGGCTCCCTCCTCGTAAAGATCGAGCAGCGCGTCGTAGATGTGGTCCTGGTAGCCGAGGCACTCGGCGACGCGCTTGCTGAGATCGAAGACCCTCCGCAGGATGGGAGCGAAGCGCGGAAAGTCGTTGTTGGCGCGGGCTTCGACCCAGACCTCGTGGCCCTCGGCGGCGAGCCTGGCCTGCTCCATAACCAGCTCGCTCGGAAGCTTGGTCGCGAGGTCGTAGTCCCGCTTCACGACGCGGACCATGGCCTCGTCGGTAGAGCCCGGCTCGGCCTCCTCCGCGGCCTGCGCCAAGAGATCGCCCATCTCCGTGCTTGTGAACTGCTCGTGGTGCATCCGGCTCAGGACCGAGAGGTGGAGGGCGCGGGCCTTCGCGCCGCCCTTGGGCATGTAGCACTGCTGGTCCCAGTTGAGGAGCCCCATGGCCGCCTCGAGGGCCCTGAGGTCGGTCGTCTTCTGCTTCAGTCGTTCCAATGCGTTCGGCATGGAGGGGCAGTCTACCGTCCGGCGCCGCAGCGAGCGGGACGGCCAAGCCTATACCGAACGATACACAGGAATATGAGATCTGAATTTCGAAAAAGACCCAAAAATCTTGACATCGCATAAAGGATGTTGTAGAGTGGTGGCATGAGCAAGCTCTACCAGATGCCCCACAGGGATCCGGTCTCGGGCGCGCCGCTCTACATCAGCGAGCTCTCGTGCGAGGAGAGCGGGGTGGTGATCCGGGGGCGCTTCGAGATTCCACGGTTCGCAAGGATCGATGCCGAGATGACCCGCTTCCTGGAGGTGTTCCTGCGATGCAGGGGCGTGCTCTCCTGCGTGGAGAGGGAGCTCGGCGTCAGCTATCCGACCGTCCGCTCGAGGCTGGACGCGCTGCTCGAGTCCCTGGGGCTCCAGCCCGTCCGGGAGTCGAGGGCGACGCAAGGGAAGGAGGACCTGGAGCGGAAGCGAGAGATCCTCGACCAGCTGGAGCGGGGTGAGATCACGGCCGAGGAGGCGAAGGCCCTCCTCAAGGGAAGGGAACGGAGATGAAGGAAGAGATCGCACGCATCATGCGTTTGGTTCAAGAGGGCAAGCTGACGCCGGAGGACGGGGCGGAACTGATCGCCGCGTTCTCCGAGAGCGGCGAGCCGACCGGGTCGGGCACGGAGACTTCCGAGGACTCCGCGGGCGAGCCGCCCAAGCCCCCGGAGCCCCCGAGGCCGCCTCGCGAGCACAAGGACCCCTTCTCGAGCTTGGTCGACTTGGTGGAGAGCATCGGCAAGGACGTCTCCACGTCGGTCAACTGGAAGGAGGTTGCGGGCCAGGTTCGCGAGTCCGCCAAGAAGGCTGTGGAGGCCGTCAAGAGCACCGTGGAGGAGATCCGCGCCAAAGGAGGGCTCTTCGGGAGCCATTCGGAGCGGACCATCGAGCTGCCGCTGCAGGTGCCGGAGGGGAAGACGGTGGTCGTGGAGACGCGGTCCGGCGACGTCCGCGTGCTCGGCGGCGCCGAGGAAGGCCGCGTGGTCGCCAAGATCAGGGTCGGCGGGACGGACTCAACCGACGCGACCGAGAAGGCCAAGGCCTTGGATCTGGTGATCGAGGAGTCCGAAACCTGCGTTCTGGTGAAGGCGCCCGAGGAGCCCGGCGCCTCGGTGGAGTTCGAGCTGCATGTGGCGGGCCGTGCGCCGGTCGAGGTCCGAACGATCTCGGGCGACGTTCGCGTCGAAGGCACGGGGTCCGGCTGCCGAGCGTCCACGACGTCGGGCGACGTGCGAGTCCGCGGCCTGGAGGGTCGGGTGGAGCTGCGAACGACCAACGGGGACATCCTGGTGGAGGAGTGCCGGTCGTCGGACCTGGATCTCGAGTCGAAGTCCGGCGACGTGCTGGTGAGGACCTCGTCGGGTTCGCTGAACGCCCGGGTCGCCAGCGGCGACGTCAACGTCGCCGAGTTCGACGGCCGCACGGTTTCGCTGGAGGCCGTGACGGGAGACGTGAGTGTGGACTTCGAGTCGCCTGTGTGCGGGACGGTGAACATCCGAACAGTGAACGGGGACGTGCGGGTATCGTTGCCTGGCGGTTCCGACTGCCGCGTCGCGCTCTCCACGCTTCGGGGCGACGTGGTTTCCGAGGTCGAATTGCTCGAGCAGACGAAGGAAGGCCAGCGGCTGACTGGCCGGCTCGGCGACGGAACCGGGTCCGTGGACGTGAGCGCCGTGAACGGCGACATCGTTCTGCGGGAGCGTTTCGTTCCGCCGGCGGAAGGATAACCTCCTAAGGGTTGGGCCCGGCCGATCACAGGACCGGGCCCGCTTTTTTGCCAAACTCCCATCATGCGACGCTGGCTGATGAAGTCCGAGCCCTCGGTCTATTCGATCGAGGATCTGCGGAGAGACGGCCGCTCGATGTGGGAGGGCTGCCGGAACTATCTGGTGCGCAACCGCCTCCGCGACGAGGTCCGGCCTGGCGACACGGCCTTCTTCCACCACTCGAACGCCAATCCCTCCGGCATCGCCGGAATCATGGAGGTGGTGAGCGAGGCCTACCCCGATCCGACTCAGTTTGACCCGGAGAGCCCCTACTTCGATCCCAAGTCGTCGCCCGATCGCCCGCGGTGGCTCGCAGTGGACGTCCAGTTCGTGCGGGCTTTCGCGCGCGTCGTCCCCCTCGCGGAGCTGAAGGCGCACCCCCTGCTGGGCGGCATGGAGGTGTGCCGCAAAGGCCAGCGACTCAGCGTTCTTCCGGTGACGGAGGAGGAGTGGGAGGCGGTGCTGGGGTTGCCAGGCATCTGACCCGCTCGTGGTATACTGCCTTCGTCTGCGCGCTCGTAGCTCAGTGGATAGAGCAACAGGTTGCGGACCTGTAGGTCGGAGGTTCGAGTCCTCTCGAGCGCGCCAAGTTCCCCCAAGAAGCCCATCGTGGCTGCAGGTAACCTGTATCCTGAGCGGAAGGCGCCTGTTGGTCCCGTTTATGGGAGCGATGCGGCCTTTTGGCGCGTTTCTTGTGGAAAGCGAACCCAGGACTGCAAGATGAGCATTGAGAACCCCGCGAAGGAAGCTCCGACCCGCCGAGCCGCGCTGGATTGGCGGTCGCTGACGCAGAGCCCTGAGTTCGTTCCCGTCGTCGCCGTCGTCGCGGCTTTCCTCTTCGCCTTCTGGCCGTTCGTCGCCAAGGTCTGGGGCCTGTGGTTCGCGGAGGACTCCTACTACGCGCACGGCGCGATCGTTCCGCTCTGCAGCCTGTTCTTGATCTATGACCGCTGGGAGAACCTGCGCAGGATTACGGTTCGGGGCTTCTGGCCGGCGATCGTTCTCCTGCTTCCTTCGCTGTACTTGGGTTACGTGGCGCAGAGGACGGTCATCCAGACAGTCAGCTCGTTCGCCTTCGTGGCCTCGCTCATCTCGGCCGTGCTGTTCCTGGCGGGTTGGCGCTGGCTGTGGGCCCTGGCCGGGCCGATCCTGTACCTGGTCTTTGCGCTGCCCGTGTGGCAGGCCGTGATCGACCGCATGACGGTGCCCCTGCAGGACTGGAGCTCGACGCTGTCCTACTATCTTTTGAAGCTGGGTGGCATGGAGCCCTTCCGCGCGGGAACCAACACGATCGTCCTGCCGAACTTCACCCTGGAGGTGGCGGTGGCCTGCAGCGGTCTGAAGCTGGCCTTGGCCGTGGTCGCGATCTCGGTGTTCTTCGTGATGGCCGCCAGGCTCCGGTGGTGGGCCAACGCGCTCCTGCTGGCCAGCTCGCTTCCGCTGGCGGTGGTGATCAACGGGATCCGCGTCGCGCTGATCGGGGTGGTCGGCAACCAGTACGGCGGCGAGGCGGGGATTCGGTTCCACGACACGAGCGGCTACATCGCTCTCGTGCTCTGCTTCGCCATTCTCTACAAGTTCACCAAGGCCCTGGGCTGGAAGTGACCCTCCACGATGCGAGACTCGACCATGAAGACGCGCGCCGCCATCCTCATCCTTCTGCTGGTCGCCACGGGAGTGGCCACGCTGTTCCGCAACCAGGTCACGGGGTATGAGCGCCCCGACGAGCGCTGGCTGGAGTCGGTCTTGCCGGACCGGATCGGGGGAGCGTCGTACCTGCCGAGCGGCGAGAATCCCAAGCAGTCCTACTCGATGGACCGCGCCACGTACGAGGCGCTCAAGCCGATCGGCATCGTGGCCCGCGTCTACCAGCAGGGGCCGCACCGCTACGACGTCGTGGTCATCTCCGGCGACGAGCCGAACACCTTCCACGACCAGACCTGGTGCTTCAAGATGCAGAACTGGCGGATCCTGGAGGACCGCACGGTGGCAACCCCGACGCGGGAGTACGGCGCGGTGCCGATGCGGCTGATCCACGTGGCGAACGACCAAACAAACCAGTGGATGGTCTTCGTGTTCCGCGGGCCGGAGGGGCGGTTCCACCCGGAGTTCGGAGGCATGTGGCGGGAGTTCTTCTTCAGCGACCTCAAGAAGGGCGTGCCGACTCCAACGTCCTTCCTCCGGGTGATCGGTCTCTCGGGCCAGACTCCGGAGGAGGTGCTTTCGTTCGCAGCCGAGGCGATCGACGCGGGCTGCATGCCCTACGGTCCCGCCAAGGGGACCTGATGCCATGAGCATCAGGTAATATGATTGCGATCAGCTAAGGGATCGTCCTTGCTGCCCCTTCTGCGGGGAGCGGGACGGAGGCTGGATGCCATGTCGTTGTTGTCAAGAATAGGGAGGTGAGATCTTGAGCCTGTCGAAGGACGCTTGCGTCAAGCGCTTGGCTCTGGTCGGGAACTTCCTTCCGAGGCGCTGCGGCATCGCCACCTTCACCACGGATCTCCACGCCGCACTCCAGGCGCAAGGAAGGGACCTGGACGTCTTCGCGGTCGCGATGAACGACGTCCCGGAGGGTTACCGTTACCCGGAGGCCGTCCGGTTCGACATCCGGCAGAATTCGCTCTCCGACTACCGCCATACCGCCGACTACCTGAACTACGGCCGCGTGGACCTCGTCTGCGTGCAGCACGAGTACGGCATCTACGGCGGGGAAGACGGTTCCTACGTGCTCGACCTGATGCGGGAGCTGAGGATGCCGATCGTGACCACGCTGCACACGGTTCTGCAGACGCCGACGCCGGGCCAGAGGAAGACGCTCCTGCAGATCGCACAGCTTTCGGACCGCCTGGTGGTCATGAGCGGCAAGGCCAAGGAGATTCTGCGGGAGGTCTACGGCGTGCCGGAGAGCAAGGTGGCCCTGATCCACCACGGCATCCCCGAGATGCCCTTCGTGGATCCGAACTACTACAAGGACCAGTTCGGAGTGGAAGGGAAGAAGGTCGTTCTCACGTTCGGCCTGCTCTCTCCCGGAAAGGGCATCGAGCATATGGTTCGGGCCCTTCCCAAGATCGTCGCGAAGCACCCCGACGCCGTGTACATTGTGCTCGGGTGCACGCATCCGCACGTGAAGAGGATGCACGGCGAGAGCTACAGGCAGTCGCTCCAGAGTCTGGCGAGGCAGCTCGGGGTCGCCGACCACCTGGTGTTCCACGATCGGTTCGTGGAGCTGTCGGAGCTGCAGGAGTTTCTCGGCTGCGCCGACATCTACGTGACTCCCTACCTCAATCGCGAGCAGATCACGTCCGGGACGCTGACGTATGCTCTCGGCGCGGGCAAGGCCGTGGTCTCCACGCCGTACTGGCACGCGGAGGAGCTGCTGGCGGACGGCCGCGGCGTGCTGGTGCCGTTCGCGGACCCGGACGCCTTGGCCGAGGCGATCAACGCGCTGCTGGACAGCAACGTGGAGCGCCACGCGATGCGCAAGCGCGCCTACCAGTACACGCGCTCCATGGTGTGGCCCGAGATCGGTCGCCAGTACCTGGAGCTGTTCGAGGAGGTTCGACAGGCTCGGGCGCTCAGCCCGAAGCCGGTCTTCAGGGCGAGGTCGGTGCAGGGACCGACCCGAGGCATGCCCGTCCCGAAGCTGGACCACGTCCTGCGCCTGACGGACGACGTCGGCATCTTGCAGCACGCGAAATACGCGGTGCCGAACCGCGACCACGGCTACTGCACCGACGACAACGCTCGCGCGCTGATCGTTTCCTTGGTCGCCAGAGACCAGATCGAGGACCCCAAGGTCTGCGACAAGCTTTCCGCCACCTACATGGCGTTCCTCCTGCACGCGTTCCACGAGGACACGGGCAGGTTCCGGAACTTCATGAGCTACGACCGAAGATGGCTGGAGGACGTCGGCTCGGAGGACAGCCACGGGCGGGCGCTCTGGGCGCTCGGCGAGGCGGTGGACCTGCAGGGGTCCGAGGAGATCCTCGGAACCGCGCAGTTCATCTGGGAGAAGGCCCTCCCGGTGGTCGAGGGGTTCACTTCGCCGAGGGCGTGGGCGTTCACCTTGGTGGGGATCGACCGGTACCTCGAGCGGTTCCCAGGCGATACCGCCACCCGCCGAACGCGCGAGAAGCTCGCCCAGAAGCTGATGGACCTCTACCGCGCCAACGCGACGGAAGACTGGCCTTGGATCGAGGACACCGCCACCTACGACAACGGCAAGGTGTGCGAGGCCCTCATCCGGACCGGGGCTTCCTTGGAGGACCCGGAGCAGCTCAGGGCGGGTCTGACGATGCTCCGGTGGCTCACGCGGGTCCAGTTCGAGGCGGACGGCCACTTCGTTCCGATCGGCAACGATGGATGGTTGCGCCGCGGCGGAACCCGGGCGCGCTTCGACCAGCAACCGCTGGAGTGCCACTCAATGGTCGACGCCTACTTGGCTGCCCACGAGGCTACCGAGGATCCGGCGTGGCTTTCGTACGCCCGCGCCTGCATGGACTGGCTCGTCGGTCGGAACGACCTCGGCACCCCGCTGTACGACTTCCATTCGGGAGGCTGCAGCGACGGCCTGCTGCCCGATCGGATCAACCTGAACCAAGGGGCCGAGTCCACCTTGTCGTGCCTGCTGGCGATGCTCCGGCTGCTTCGGGCGAAGGCCCCGGAAACGCCGTCGTTTGCCACGGTGAAGGCGGATGAGCCCGCGGCCGAGCCCTTGGGCACCGCCTGATCGACTGCCCGACCTGCCAAAACGGGTCCGGCCGGCGGGAATTCCGGCCGGACCTTTTGGTAGCCTGAAAGGGATGACTGGCCTCGTCGCGCTTCTGTCGGCCTTGGTCGCCGCCACGCAGCAGCCCAACCCTTGGGAGAATCCAAGCGTCCAGGCGGAGAATCGGGAACCCGCGCACGCCTTGCTGCGGCAATACCCGACCGTGGCGGCTGCGATCGCCGGGAGGCCGCAGCAGGCCATCCGTCACGTCCTGTTGGACGGCCAGTGGCGCTTCTGGTGGGTCGGGAGGCCGGACGAACGGCCGATGGGCTTCGAGTCCCCGGAGTACGACGACTCCTCGTGGAGGACGATCCGCGTGCCCTCGTGCTGGGAGACCGAGGGCTACGGCGTGCCGATCTACACCAACGTCGCCTACCCCTTCCGCGTCGATCCGCCGCGCATCGATTCCTCGTACAACCCGGTGGGTTCCTACCGCACTTGGTTCGAAGTGCCGAAGAGCTTCGGAGGACTGCGCAAGTACCTGCGCTTCGACGGCGTTTACTCGTTCTTCACGATGTGGGTCAACGGCAAGCGGGTGGGCTTCAGCAAGGACAGCAAGCTGCCCGCCGAGTTCGACGTCACCCCCTACGTGAAGCCGGGGAGGAACCTGCTGGCCGTGGAGGTCTTCCGGTGGAGCGACGGCAGCTACCTTGAGGACCAAGACATGTTCCGCTTCGGAGGGATCTTCCGAAGCGTTCACCTTGAAGCGCGACCCGAAACCCACGTGGCGGACCTCCGGCTGCACCCGGAAGTCGACCTTAAGGCTGGAACCGAGACCCTTCGGATCGAGGCGGATCTGAGGCAGGGACAGCAGGATGCGGCCGCTAGGCTGTCCTTCCGTCTCTACGACTCCTCGGGCCAACCGGTGGCCGATGCCGTGCAGATCCAGGCGAGGAGGGGGACGACGACCGTGGAAGCCTCGCAGAGCTGCCGTGGTCTCAAGCTGTGGTCGGCTGAGAATCCGAACCTGTACGTGCTCGTCGCGGAGCTGAACGACTCGGCGGGGCGGCCGTTGCAGATCCTCTCCTCCCGGATCGGGTTTCGGAAGATTGAGTGGGACGGCGGGGTCTTCCGTGTGAACGGCAGGCCCGTGAAGCTGCACGGCGTGAACCGCCACGACCACGACCCCGACACCGGCAGAGCCGTTTCCTACGGGCGGATGCTCCAGGACATCCTGCTCTTCAAGCGAAACAACATCGACACCGTCCGAACGAGCCACTATCCCAACGACCCGAGGTGGTACGAGCTGTGCGACGAGTACGGAATCTACGTTGTGGCTGAGGCGAACGTAGAGTCCCACGGCATGGGCTACAGCTGGGAGCGGAGCCTCGGCAATAACCCGGACTGGAAGCTGTCCCACTTGGCGCGCGTCGAGCGCATGGTGCAGACCTACCGCAACCATCCGGCGATCGTGATGTGGTCGCTCGGCAACGAGGCGGGGCCGGGCCAGAACTTCGCGGCCGCCGCAGAACGGGTGCGGCAGCTGGACCGGACGCGCCCGGTTCACTACGAGCGCTACAACGAGGTCGCCGACGTCGACAGCGCGATGTATCCCTCGGTCGACTGGTTGGAGGCGCAGGGCAGGGCGCGCTCGGACAGGCCGTTCTTCGTGTGCGAGTACGCGCACGCCATGGGGAACGCAGTCGGCAACCTCAAGGAGTACTGGGAGGTCTTCGATCGTTATCCGCGCCTGATGGGCGGGTGCATCTGGGACTGGGTGGACCAGGGGCTGCGGCGGTACACCGACGAGCCTCCCGGACCGGATGGAAAGCCCCGCTGGTACTACGCCTACGGAGGCGACTTCGACGACCGACCGAACGACGGACCCTTCTGCAACAACGGCGTGGTCCTGCCGGACCGGCAGGAGACGTCCAAGCTCTGGGAGGTCAAGCGGGTCTACCAGCCGGTGTCGTTCGAATCCGTGGACGGCAAGGGCACGGTGAGGGTGGTCAACAAGCACGCCTTCACCGACCTGAGCGAGTACGAAGCGGCCTGGGAGGTGCAGATGGAGGGCCGGACCGTGGCCCAGGGCGTGCTGGACCCGGTCCGCTGTGCGCCGGGCGACTCTGCGGAGGTTCGAATTCCGGTGGGCCGGCCAGAACTGCCCCCGGGTGGCGAGGCCTTCGCCTTTCTGAGGTTCCGGCTGAAGAACGACGCCCTGTGGGCCTCCAAGGGGCATGTCGTCGCGGCGTGCCAAGTGCCGCTGGAGCTTCCTGCGCCGGCACCCGTGCACCGCGCGGCGACGGGCGAGCTCGCCGTTTCCGAGCAGGGCGGTCAAGTTGTCGTTCGGGGTGACGGCTTCGAGGCGGTCTTCGATCGGGGGCTGGGAACGCTCGCCAGCTATCGGCTGGAAGGCAAGGAGCTTCTCGGTCCGCGCCTCGATGCCGGAAGAACAAACGGCACGCAGCCGCACGGCGGCGTCTACGCTCCTGGTCCTTGTTTGAACGTCTTCCGGGCGCTCACCGACAACGACATCTGGTTCCGCGGGGCGTTCGAGGCTTCGGGCCTGACGCAGATGCCGCATCGGGTGCAGGCGTTCCGGGTGACCCGGTTGAGCCCGCAGGCCGTCCGGGTGGACGTCCGAACCGACTGCCGCGGGTTCAAGGGCAATGGGTTCTGGCACGACGCCGCTTTCACGGTGCTCGCGGACGGCACGATCGTCGTCGACAACCACGTCGATCCAGTCGGGGAGTTGCCGCCGTTGCCCAAGATCGGCTCCATTCTCAGGGTGGCGGGTTCGCTCAACCAGTTCCAGTGGTTCGGCCGGGGACCCCGGGAGAGCTACCCGGACCGCAAGACCGCGATGGACGTCGGACTGTACTCCGGCACGGTGGAGGAGCAGTTTGAGGAGTACGTCCGACCCCAGGAGAACGGGAACAAGGAGGACGTGCGCTGGGGGGCGCTGCGCGACGCCAGCGGGTTCGGACTCCTGTTTCAGGCGGACGGGCCGCTGTCGATGAGCGCGTCTCGCTTCACGCCCTGGCAGCTCGAAGAGGCGCGGCACTTGAACGGACAGCCGCGCCGGTTCCACCGACCCCAGCCGCGAGAGGACATCGTCGTGTGCCTCGACGCGCGGCAGATGGGCCTGGGGGGCGCCTCGTGCGGCCCCGGCCCGTTGGACAGGTACGTGCTGCGCGCCAAGCCGCTGGATTGGAGGTTCATCGTGAGGCCGCTGCGTCCAGGCGTGGAGGCGCCTGCCGAGGGACGTCTGGCTTCTCCCGTTCCGACGAAGCCGACGGTGGAGCGTGGCGAGGATGGCGTCGTGCGCATCATCGCGGGGAGCGGCGCGTCGCGGCTGGACGTCTGGGTGGACGGCAAGGCGGAGTCCCGGTCGTCGTTCCCGCTGCCGGAAGGGGGCGAGGTGCGGGCCGTGGCGGTGGCGCCCAGCGGCCTGAACTCCCAAGAGGCTGTCGTCCGATTCCCGAAGATCGTGCCCATGGCTCCGATCCCCAACGCCGAGCTCTCCGTCTCCGCTTCGAGCTTCGAGCCCGGCGAGGGCGAGCCCCGGCACGCGATCGACGGCGATCCCAACACGTTCTGGCACTCGGAGTATTCCTCCGGAAAGTCGAGGCACCCGTTCGAGCTCACCCTCAAGCTGGCGAGGTCGCTTCGCGTGATCGGCCTGGAGTATGTGGGCAGGAGCGGCAACCCGAACGGCAGGGTGTTGCGGTACGAGGTCGTCGTGGAGCGGCCCGATGGTAGTCGCGCGGTGATTGCCAGCGGCACCCTGCACGACACCGCTGAGCCGCAGCGAATCGTTTTCGAGCGCGCGGTGGAGGCGAGGGCCGTGGTCTTCAGGGCCCTGAGCGAGCAACGCTCGCAGGATTTCGCCTCCGTCGCCGAACTGAGGCTCTTCGCGCCGCTACCCTGAGACTCTCGCCCCGAGAAGCAGCTCGAACAGCCTGCGGTCGACCCGGTAGCCGTCGATCTCCTCATAGGCGGCGCCGGGGCGCCCGTGCTCCGCGATGCCGAACTCCCCGGTGAACGTCCAGAGAGCGAAGCCCCAGCGGAACTCGCGGTAGAGCCCCAGCAGGTCTTCGAACCATCGGAGGGCGGCGTCGTTGGGCGTCTGGTTGTAGCACCCGAACTCGCCGATGTGCACCCGCACGCCCTCTCGCTCGACCCACCGCCAAGGCTGATAGAACCACCTCAGAGCCTCGGCGTTCCACCGGACTCCGTTCCAGACCAGACCGGGATACTTCGGCTCCGGCAGGCCCTTGTGGCCGTCCCACCAGTGCGCCCGGTAGTGGCTGAGGGCCATCGGCATGTACCCGCGACCGGAATGGACGACGCCGAGATCCGCCAGCTCGGGCATCGCGTAGTGGCCCCCGCCGATGCCGTCGATCGCCACCTCGCGATCGGGATCGACTTCCCGGATGGCGGCGACGGTCCGACGCACCAGAGCCTCGTGCGCGGCTCGAGTGAACCCGTACTGGCCCTCGGAGGGCGGCTCGTTGACGAGATCGAAGCTCAGGAGATCGTTCGGCACGCCCTTGTAGCGCTCGGCGAACTCCCGCCAGAGAAACACGAAACCGTCCTGGGCCTCGCGATCGGTCCAGAGGTTGTGCTTCTCCAGGTGGTTCGCGTTGATGCAATAACCGGGCGCGCGGTGCAGGTTCAGGCAAAGGTGGAGGCCGCGCTCGCGAGTGGCCTCGAGGCAGCGATCGATGGACTCCCAGACGCGACGGTCGGGCTCGGTGTAGCGCCAGTCGCGCGTCCAGAAGCGGTAGTCCATGGGCATACGGACGAAGTCGAAGCCGTGCTTCGCCAAGAAGTCGAGGGCCCTCAGGTCTGGAGGGCGGGGCGTTGCGCCTTCGCGCCACACGAACATCCACTGGAAGTTGAAACCGTATCGGGGCATGGACTCACCGCAAGGATTCGTTGGTCTGACCGTAGAAAGACGAAGCATGTTGGCATGGTGCGGCTTGACAATGCTCGCGATCGGTTGGCAGGCTGCCCCGGAAGGCTGGGGAAGCGTCTGGTCGCGGGAACCCTCCGCCATCTCGGCCGAGGTGGACCGGAGCGTGGCGCACGCCGGGCGACCGTCGGTGCGCGTGGTTCACACGGGCCGGCAGGATTGGAGCCTGGCGCAGCCGACCGAGCTCGCGGTCCGCGCGGGCGACCTCGTCGAGGCCTCCGTGTGGCTGCGGATGGAGGGGGACGGCGAGGTCCAGCTGGGCTTCGTCTCGCGGGGGCCGGATGGTACGGTCCGAGACTGGATCTTTGGCGGGCGAACGGCGCGGGCCGGCGACTGGCGGCGGCTCGCCACGCGGGTCGTTGTGCCGGAGGGTGTCGCGTCGCTTCTGCCCAGAGTCACCGGCAACGGCCCGTGCAGGGTGTGGCTCGAGGGGTTCCGCTGCCTCAAGACCGGCAACCTGCAGGAGATGCGCGACCCCTCCATGCCCCAGAGGCTCTCGCTCCAGAACCGATGGCTTCGGCTGGAGTTCGATACCAAGACCGGGGCCTTCGAGCTGGCCAGCAGGGGTTCTCGTCGGCGCTGGAGCCAGAAGCCTGGAGGCTCGGTGCTGGTGCGGACCGCCCGCGTGGGAGGATCTCGGCTGACCGCCGAGCTGTGGTCCGCCACGGACGCCCAGAAGCTCTCGCTGACAGCCGAGCTCGACGCCGAACGGCCTGAGGTGCGCCTCACCCTGAGCGGCGACGGGGACCTGGAGGCGCCCTTGGCCTATCCTCACCCGTGGGCGACCCGAGCGGGCATGGAGCTGGTTTTCCCGATGAACGAGGGCGTGGCGTTTCCGGTGGACGAGGCCGGCCTGCCTGAGCAGTGGCTGCACCTCTACGGCGGCCACGGGCTCTGCATGCCGTTCTTCTGCCAGACCGATGGGCCCGCCAGCCTGCTGACGGTGGTGGACACGCCGGACGACGCCTTGGCGCGCTTCGTCTACGACGGTCCGACGATGGTCGGGAGGCTTCTATGGGAGGGCCAGAAAGGCAGGTTCGGCTATCCGCGGCGCTGGCGCTACGCGCTGTTCGACGAGGGCGGATACGTCGCCGCGGCGAAGCGCTATCGGGAGATCGCGAAGGGCAAGGGGCTCTTGGTGACGCTGCGGGACAAGCGCAAGAGGGTGCCTGCCGTGGACCTGCTCGTCGGTTCTCCCAACGTGTGGGTCTTTGGCGGAAACGCCGCCGAGACGGCGCTCCGGTTGAAGGAAGCGGGGTTCGAGAGGATGCTGTGGAGCGCCGGAGGATCGGCCGCTGACGTCCGGGCGATCAACCGGATGGGCTTTCTCACCGGCGAATACGACATCTACCAGGACTGCATGGACCCCTCGCAGTACCCCAAGCTGCAGTGGATCCATCCCCAGTGGACCAGCGAGCTCTGGCCCGACGGCATCGTGCTGCGGCGCGACGGATCCTGGGAGCGGGGGTGGGAGGTCGAGACCAAGGAGGGAGGCATGATCGCCTGCGGAGTGCTGTGCGACCTCCTTGCCCCGCAGGTCGCGCGGCGCCGGATTGCCCAGGTGCTGAAGGAAAAGCCGTTCGGCGCGCGCTTTATCGACACCACCACAGCTTCGCCGTGGCGCGAGTGCTACAGCCCCAAGCACCCGATGACCAGGACCGACAGCCGCAAGGCCAAGATGGAGCTCCTGCGACTGCTTCCAGAGGAGTTCGGCCTGGTCGCGGGCAGCGAGACCGGGCACGAGGCCGCGGTTCCCTGGGTGAGCTACTTCGAGGGCATGCTCAGCTTGGGGCCGTTCCGCGTCCCAGATGCCGGAAGGCGCATGGAGGAGACGGTGGACCCGGCGCCGGAGGTGATTCGCAAGTTCCAGGTGGGCCCTCGGTACCGCGTGCCCCTGTGGGAGCTGGTGTTCCACGACTGCCTGTGCGCCCACTGGTACTGGGGCGACTACCAGAACAAGGTTCCCAGCGTCTGGAGAAAGCGGGACCTGTTCAACATCCTCTACGGCACCGCGCCCATGTACCTCTTTCGAGCCGAGGATTGGCCCAAGTGGAAGGAGAGGATCATGGAGAGCTATCGGGCCGTGGTTCCCGTTGCGCGGGGAGTGGGCTACGAGGAGATGACCGATCACCGCAGGCTCACCCAGGACCGGACCGTCCAGCAGACCCGCTTCGCCAACGGATGGGTGGTCACGGTGAACTTCGGCTCCCAGCCGTTCCGTCTCGGCCCGGGAAGGGTCGTTCAACCGGAGGACTTCTTGGTGGAACGGTCGAAAGACCAGCGAAGGTGAGAAGCGGGGGATGAGACCATGGGGTTCCGATTCTTCCGTCGTTGGAGCATCCTGCCGGGCGTGACGCTCAACTTCAGCAAGTCCGGCCCTTCGATCTCGCTCGGCCCACGCGGGGCGAAGGTCACGATCGGAGCCAAGGGCGTTCGGACCACGGTGGGCATCCCTGGCACGGGCTTCTACTACACCCAGCAGCTCGGCGGCTCAAAGATGGGTTCGGGCCGTTCCAGACGACCGCGGCAGAAGGACGAGCCCCCCGAGACGGACGACCTCGCTCCCTCACTGACTACGGCTGAGCGGTCGTTGCTCCAGGCCTGCCGGGCGCTTTCGGCCGGCGATGCGGAGCTGGCCCTCGAGCGCGCGAGGGAAGCGGAGTCGATTCCCGACGCCTGCTTTGTGGGCGGCCTCTGCGCGCTGACGGCCGGCCAGCCCAGGGAGGCGCTTCGCCTGCTGTCCCAAGCGATGGTGGACCCCGCGAAGATCGGACAGGGGCTGGGCCGCTTGGGCGTCGACTTCGCGATGAACCTCGAGGTGGCGGACGGCGTCCGCGTGAGGGTGCGCCCCGACGCTGAGGGCGTTCTGCTCGCTCTGGCGGAGGCCTCGCAGCAGGCCGGCAGGCTGGACGATGCGATTGGCTGGATGGAGCGTTTGCTCGCAGCCATGCCGGAGGACCCTGCGGCCAAGCTGTCTCTGGCCGAGCTGCTCTTCCAGAACGCGCCCGAAAACCCAGCGGTATGGCGCCGGTTGCTAGAGCTCACGGAAGGGGCATCCGGCAGCACGGCGGTGGGCTGCGCGCTGTTGCTGTATCGGACCCGAGCTCTGCGAAGGCTTGGGCGTGCGCGCGATGCGGCGCTTGCGGCGTCGGAGGCTCTGCGGTCGCCTCGGGGACGTCCGACCGAGCTGCTCCGGGAGTTGCGCTACGAGAGGGCCCTGGCTTCGCTGGAGCTGGGCGACCGGGAGCGGGCGAGGGCCGACCTCCGACGCGTGTTCGACGAGGATCCCTACTTCGAGAACGTGGCGGAGCTGCTTCGGTCCCTCTGAGGCCCGGTGCCCTCCGGGTGTCTGGCGCCACCGGAGCTCCGTCCCGTGCGGTGGCGATGGTGGCGCGGCACGATGCTGCCGCCCTCGCGACGGCGGGCGCGCTCGCAGGCGTGAGGCTTGCGGAGGGCTGGCCGCATCGCGCGTTTGGCAAGATTATAACAAACACGTTATAATGATTCGAGCAAGGTAACCGCCATGGCCCCCACTCCCGGCGTCAGCGCAACTTTCTCGCGAATGGCCTCGCCTTGGAACGTCCGCCTCCTGCCCGGACCGTACCTCGAAGCGATGGAGGTGAACGCCCGGTACCTGCTCAGCCTCGACCCCGAGCGGCTCCTCCATCCGTTCTACGTGGCTGCGGGCCTTCCAACTGAGAAAGAGCCGTACGGCGGATGGGAGAGGTTCACGATCGCCGGTCACAGCCTCGGCCACTATCTGACAGCCTGTTGCTGGCAGTACGCCTCCTCGGGAGACGACAGGTTTCGGGAGCGGATCGCGTCCATCCTCTCCGAGCTGCGGCGGTGCCAGGCCGCACGCTCCGACGGATACGTGGGCGGCGTCCCCGAGTCGGACCGTGTCTGGGGCGAGATCCGTCGCGGCGAGATTCGCAGCCAGGGATTCGACCTCAACGGAATCTGGGTGCCATGGTACAACCTCCACAAGCTCTTCCAGGGTCTGATCGACGCTGCGGAGCTGTGCGGCCAGCCGCTCGCCCTGGAGATCCTGACCGGCCTCGCCGACTGGGCCTGCGACGTGACCGCCGGCCTCGACGACGACCAGTGGCAGCGGATGCTCGCTTGCGAGCACGGAGGCATGAACGACGTGCTCGCCCACGCCTATGAGCTGACGGGCTGCGAGCGATGGCTGGCCCTCGCCCGGAAATGCGACCATAGGGCGGTTATGGACCCGTTGGAGCGAGACTAGGACGTTCTGCCCGGCTTGCACGGGAACACGCAGATACCCAAGATTCTTGGTGCCGCGAGGCTGTTCCGGATCGCCGGCGAGGAGCGATATCGGAGCATCGCGGAGAACTTCTTCCGGCAGGCCGTCCTGGGGCACGCCTACGCCATCGGCGGGGTCACCTCCGAAGAGTACTTCGGAGCGACGGGCTAGCTCTCCACCCGCCTCACGATGTCGACGGCGGAGACCTGCAAGACGTACAACCTCATTCGCTTGGCCCATGCGATCTCCGCCTGGCGGCCCGAGAGCTGGTTCGACGACTACGTGGAGCGGGCTCTTTGGAACCACATCCTGGGTTCGCAGGACCGTGAGACGGGGATGTTCTGCTACTTCGTGTCGCTGCACCCCGGCCACTTCAACACGTTCAGCACTCCCGAGGACTCGTTCTGGTGCTGCGTGGGGACCGGGATGGAGAACCACGCCCGATATGGCGAGAGCCTGTTCCGGCACGTCGGCGATCGGCTGCAGGTCTGCCAGTACATCCCGGCGGTCTTCGAATGGGAGGACGCGGGCCTCGCGCTGCGGTTGGAGTCGGAGTTTCCCGAGGCCGGCCGGGTGAGGCTGATCGTCGTCGAAGGAGGGCCCGTGCGCAGGACCGTGGAGCTGCGGTGCCCCGACTGGGTTCACGGCTGCGTGGAGGCGCGCTGCGGGGACCAAAGGTGGCAAGCCGGCCCGGGCGGCTGGCTCGCGGTGGATCGGACTTGGACTTCGGGGGACGTGCTGGAGGTGGACCTACCGATGGGCCTGCGTTGGCTGGCCACGCCGGACGACCCCGATTGCGGCGCGGTCGCCTTCGGGCCTGTGGTTCTTGCGGGCGATCTGGGCTCGGAAGGAATCGAGCCGCCGGCGCCCTTCAGCTCCTTGCAGTCGAGCTATTTCGGGGTGCCTGTTCCGGCGGTGCCCGTGCTGGTGGCGAACGGCAGGCCGCTGGAGGACTGGATCGAGCGGTGCGGGCCGTGCGAGTTTCAGACGAAGGGCGTTGGACGGCCTCACGACGTGCGGTTGAGGCCGTTCTTCCAGATCGGTCGGAATCGGTACTCCGTCTACTGGCGGTTGCTGGACGAGGCGCGGTACGCCGAACGGATGGCGCAGATCGAGGAGGAGAGGCGGAGGGACGAGGCGCTCCGCGCCGCGACGCTCGACTTCTGCCAACTCGGTGAGATGCAGCCGGAGAGGGAGCACCAGGTGGAGGGAGACAAGACTGAGCCGATGGCCATGGCGGGCGAGAAGATGCGGGTCGCCTGGCATGGAGGCTGGTTCTCGCTCGCGCTGAGCAACGCCTCCCGCTCGCCGGCCATGCTGGCGGTTCGCTATTGGGGGGCAGATGGCCGCAAAAGGGAGTTCGACGTGGAGATCGATGGGACGGTCGTGGCGACGGAGTCGTTCCAAGTCTCGGACCACAATCGCTTCCTCGAGCGCACGTACCGCCTTCCGGAGCAGGCGCGTGGCGCCGAACGGCTCGGCGTCGTTTTCCGGGCCCGGGATGGCAAGATCGTCGGTCCGGTGTGCTGGTGCCGCCTGGTTCGGGAGGACTCGCTAGCCGTGCAACGAGACTAGGAGAATCCCGCAGAGGATCGTCGCCGCCCCGAGGTAGCGCAGCGCGCCGCCGGCTTCCCCGAGAAGCCGCGAGCCGACCAGCACGCTGAAGACCACGGCCAGCGAGCGCACGGGGGCTACCATCGACACCGGTTCGTACCGCATGACCCAGAGCACCGCCAGATAGGCGATCGTGCACGAGGCGGCCGCAGCCAGCACGCGCCTCGGTTGTGCGCCTTCGGATGGCTTCGCGTCGTGCCGAAAGAGGAGGAACTGGAGGGTTCCGCCGACCACGTAGCAGAGGCTCAGGTAGAGCGAAGGGTCCGCGTTCTGGACGCCGACTTTGTCGAACACCATGTAGCCTGCGCTGAACAGGCCGGTCGCGATCGCCCATAGGATCGTCCGGAGGTCGAGCCGAACCCGGCTGTGGGGGGTCTCCGCGTATCCCACCGCCAGGATGCCGAGCGCGACGAGGCCCACTCCGGCACACCCTGCGGGCCGGAGCCGTTCGCCGAGGACGCAGACGCCGACCAGCGCGGCCGCCGCCGGCGCGACGCCACGCGAGATGGGATACGCGATGGAGAGCGCGCCGGACCGATACGCCCTGCCTAGGCACGTGTAGTAGCCCAGGTAGCACAGGCCGGACAAACCCACCATCGCCAAGGCCACAGGGGTCGGGGGGCGGAAGTAGGAGCCGACCAAGCCGAACGGAAGCAGCATGCAGGCTCCCAGGAGCTGCAGCTTCGCGAAGAACCGCAGGTCGCCGCCGGACCTCTTGGCCAGCAGGTTCCAGTGCACGTGAGCGATCGCCGACAAGGCCACAACCACGAACGCCAGACCGCTCACTTGGATTCCTTACCCCCTGGCCGAAATCGTCGGCTCTCTGGGCAGGAATCGCCTCCCAGCGAACCGAACAAGAATTCCATGTTCGGAATCCTGCTCGCGACTCTGGTCCTTGCGGCGCCGGATCGGTTGCCATACCAGAACCCGAATCTCCCGGTCGAAGCGAGGGTGCGCGACCTGCTCGGCCGCATGACTTTGGAGGAGAAGCTGGCCCAGCTTCGCTGCGACGGCCGTCCGGAAGTGTACGAGCCTGCGCTGAAGACGACGGGCTTCGGTGAGATCGCTCCGATCCTGCGGGGCTACGGCCACTCGGAGGCCGCTCGAAAGGCCAACGAGATCCAGCGCATGGCCATGCAGTCTCGGCTGAAGATCCCCGTGATCATCCACGACGAGGCTCTGCACGGGTTGCTGAGCAAGGGATGCACGAGCTTCCCGCAGGCCATCGGTCTGGCCGCCACGTGGAATCCGGAGCTCGTGGGCAGGGTTGCCGCCGCGATCGCCGACGAAACGAAGGCTCGCGGCGTGCGCCACGTCCTGTCTCCCGTCATCAACGTCGTGCGTGACGCGCGATGGGGCAGGGTGGAGGAGACGTACGGCGAGGATCCGCTGCTTCATTCCGACCTCGGCGTGGCGTTCGTCGGGGCCTTCGAGCGGGCCGGCGTGGTCACCACCCCGAAGCACTACCTGGTGAACGTGTGGGACGGAGGCCGGGACTCCCACGCGGTGGACGTATCGGAGCGGCTGCTCCGCGAGATCTACCTTCCGCCCTTCGAGGCGGTGATCCGGCAGGCCGGCGCCCGCTCGGTCATGGCCTCCTACAACAGCGTGAACGGGCGGCCCGCCTCGGCGAGCAAGTGGCTCCTCACGGACATCCTGCGGGGCGAGCTAGGCTTCCACGGATACGTCGTGTCCGACTACGGCAGCGTCGGCGGCGTGCTCTGGGCGCACCGAACCGCGGCTACGCCGGAAGAAGCCGCGGCGCAGTGCCTGATGGCGGGCCTGGACATGGAGTATCCGGACGTCAACCTGTACGGCAAGCCGCTGGAGACCGCCGTCCGCAAGGGGCTGGTTCCCATGCGGGTTGTGGACCAGGCGGTGGCCAGGGTGCTGCGCGTGAAGTTCGAGCTGGGGCTATTCGAGAAGCCGTTCGTGGACGAGGCGGCGGCGGATCGCGTGGTCCAGAATCCGCGCCACCGCCAGCTGGCCTTGGAGGCTGCGCGGGAGGCGCTGGTCCTTCTGAAGAACGACGGAACGCTGCCGTTCGGGCCCTCGGTGAAGCGCCTGCTCGTCATCGGACCCGCCGCCTTCGGCGGGATGCGGCTCGGTGGCTACAGCGGCTGGGGCATGCCGCAGGTGTCCATCGTGGACGGTCTCAAGGCCGTGGCAGGTCCGCAGGTGCAGGTGAGGCACGTGCGAGGGTGGAACGAGACCTCCGCGCAGGGGTTGCCGCCGGTTCCGCCGAGCGTGCTGCGGACGTCGCGAGAGGGAGGTCAGCCGGGTCTGCGCGGCGAGTACTTCGCCGAACCCAAGTGGTCGGGAGCGCCCGTGATGGTTCGCACCGACCTTACGGTGGACTTCGATTGGGGTGACGGAGGCCCTGGAACCGTGCCGGAGGACGGGTTCTCGGTGCGGTGGACCGGATACCTGGTGCCGGAGCGGAGCGGGCCGGTCGAGTTCTCCATCACCTCGGACGACGGAGCTTGGCTCTACCTCGACGGGAAGCTGGTGATCGACAACGCGGGCGAGCACGCCGCTCAGACGAAGACGGCGAAGGTCGTGCTGGAGGCTGGGAAGCCCGTGGCGGTCCGCATCGACTACCACGAGGTGAAGGGCCAGGCCTCGGTCCGGTTCGGGTGGTCGGCGACGGACGACCCGCAACCGCTCCTGAACGAGGCGCTCCGAGAGGCTCGGGAGAGCGACGCCGTGGTGGTTGTGGCGACGATCCACGAGGGCGAGGGAAGGGACCGGGCGTACCTGGGGCTCCCGGGCGACCAGCCCAAGGTGATCCAGAGCCTCGCGGCGACCGGCAAGCCCGTCGTCGTGGTCTTGGTTGCCGGCGCTCCCGTGACGATGAGCGAGTGGCTGGGCGGCGTCGGGGCGGTTCTGGACGCTTGGTATCCGGGTCAGGAGGGCGGCACGGCCATCGCCGAGGCGCTCTTCGGCAAGATCAACCCGGGCGGCAAGCTTCCGATGACGTTCCCGCTCACCGTGGGCCAGTGCCCCGCGTTCTACAACCTCGCGCCTTCTGGCCGTGGCTATGACTACGTCGACTCGACGGGCAAGCCGCTGTATCCGTTCGGTCACGGCCTGAGCTACACCACGTTCGCGTATTCCGACCTGAAGGTGTCGCCGAGCCCGGCAGGGAGGAAGGGAACGGTCCGGGTCTCCTTCAAGCTCCGGAACGAGGGCAGGATGGCCGGCGCCGAGGTGGCCCAGCTCTACGTGAGGGACGAGGTCGCGTCGATCGTACGCCCGCTGAAGGAGCTGAAGGGGTACGTGAAGGTGCGGCTCCAGCCTGGAGAGGAGCGGACGGTCACGATCGAGCTGCCCATGGAGCGCCTGGCCTTCTACGACGAGCGCATGCGGAAGGTCGTCGAGCCGGGTTGGTTCGAGATCATGGTCGGCAGCTCGTCCGAGGACATCCGGCTGCGAACTCGTCTGGAGGTGCGGTGAATCGAAGAGGGTTGGTAGCGGCGGTCAGACTCGAACTGACGACCTAACGGGTATGAACCGTTTGCTCTAACCAACTGAGCTACGCCGCCAAGCGAAAGGTTTATACCCCAAGCTTCGGGCCGCGGTCTAGTCGAGGTGAGCGTGTTTGCGCACGATCGCCTCGAGTTCTTTGTCGCTCTCCGCAAGGCGGTCGACGAGCGCGAACTGCGTTCGGCAGCGGTCCAAGTTGTGCCCGTCGCGGTGCACCTTGAAGTAGACGTCGCCGTTGAGGAAGTCGGTGAGGAACCGGACGCCGATCATCATCGTGATCATCTTGCCGGCGGTGACCATGTGCCGAATCTCCGCTGGGGTGAGGAAGATTCCAGCCGAGGCCAGATAGCCCTCCACGAGCGCCTCGAAGCGGAGAGGGTCCGCGGTCACCAGGGCGGGGTTCGGCTCGTCCTCGGCCGTGTCGACGACGCAGGTGCGGACGAGGTCGCCAAAGTCGAAGAGCCCCGTGCCGGGCATGACGGTGTCCAGATCGACCACGCACACGCCGGCTCCGGTCTGGTCGTCCAGCATGACGTTATTGATCTTCGCGTCGTTGTGCGAGATGCGTTCGGGAATCAGGCCGCTCTGCAGACCGTCCGCCAGGGAGAGGAGGATCCACTCGTTCTCCTCCACCCACTCGATCTCCTTGCGGACGAACCGGGCGCGGTTGCACCGGTCGGCCGCGAGCGCGTCGGCGAACTGCTTCAGGCGCGTCGGGCCATGGTGGAAGTTGGGGATCGTCTCGCAGAGGCGCTCGCCGTGAAGGTCCGTGAGCAGCCCTTGGAACCGCCCGAAGGCTTTGGCGGCTTGGTAGGCCTGCTCGGGCGTCTCGAGCACGTCGTAGGTGTGCGCACCCTCGATGAAGGTCAACGCTCGCCAGTAGTCGCCGGACTCGGTTTGGATGTACCACCCGCCCTCCTCGTTCGGCAGCACGCTGTAGACGTGCCTGGGGACCTCCGGATCGTGCTCCTCGTCCAGCTTGCGGCGGATGTGTTCCGTTACTCGCACGATGTTGCGCATCAGCCCCGGCACGTCGCGGAACACGTGGTGGTTGATGCGCTGGAGGATGCACCTTCGGCGTGCTCCGGCGTCGTCCAGTTCGACGAGATAGGTGTCGTTGATGTGCCCGCTGCCGTAGCGGACCGCTGAGACGAACCGGCCGGGGAGCTGGAAGCGGCTGGCGATGGAGGCGAGTTGCTCGGTCATGGGTGGTCGTTCCGGCCCCATCGGAGCCGAACGGTTCCGATTCTACCCATGGGTGTGCCTGCGGGCCGTTTTAGAGCCGCATGCCGAGGATTTCGAGGATTCTCTCCAGGTCGTCCTCGCTGTAGAACGAAACCACGATGCGACCGCCGACCTCGGCCCGCTCGATGCGCACGGGGGCCCCGAGGTACATCGAAAGGCCATCCTCGAGTTGCCGCACCGCGGGGTCGGAGGCGGCGGTTCGGGACACGGGAGGCTGGGGCTGCTCCCGCTTCGGCGACTGCGTCTGCTTCACGGCGCGCTCGGCCTCCCGGACGGACAGGCCCGTTCGAACGATGCGCTCCAGCAGCGCCAGCATCTCCGGCTCGGAGTCGAGAGCGAGGAGTGCCCGAGCGTGACCCTCGGTGATCTCGCCCTTCTCGAGAGCCTCGAGGGCGCGCGGCGGAAGCTTGAGCAAGCGCAGGGTGTTGGCCACCGCCGTCCTCGACTTGCCCACGCGCTCGGCCACCTGCTCCTGGGTGAGTCCGAACTCCTGAATCAGGCGCCGGAAAGCTTTGGCGCTCTCCACCGGAGTGATGTCGAACCGCTGCAGGTTCTCAACAAGGGCCATCTCCAGGGAAGCTTGGTCGCCGGAGGGTCGAACCACGACCGGCACCGTCTTCAGGCCGGCCCTCTGGCAGGCGCGCCACCTTCGTTCGCCAGCGATCAGCTCGTAGGTTCCCTCGGCTGTGGGGCGCACCACCAGAGGCTGCAGAAGACCGACCTCGCGGATGGATTGGGCGAGCTCCTCCAAGGCGGCCTCGTCGAAGTGCTGCCGCGGCTGGCGCGGGTTCGGGACGATCGAGTCGATCGGCAACTCGGAGACGGTGGACTCGAACTGCTCTCCGAGCAGCTGCGCAAGTCCTTTGCCTAGAGCCCTTCGCATTCCTCAAGCACCTCCTTCACGAACTCCAGGTAAGCCTCGGCCCCCTTGGAAGTGGGGAAGCGGACGATCGCCGGTTCCCCGAAGCTCGGAGACTCGCCGAGCCGAACGTTCCGGGGGATGACCGTCCTAGCGACTCTGTCCCCGAAGAACGAGCGCACCTCCTCCGCGACCTGTGCGGTCAGACGGTTCCTCGGGTCGTGCATCGTGAGCAGCACCTTGGCGATCCGCAGCTTGGGGTTCACCCGCCGCCGAACGATGTCCACCGTGCGCATCAGCTGGCTGAGACCCTCGAGCGCGTAGAACTCGCACTGCATGGGCACGAGTACGGCGTCCGCCGCGGCGAGGATGTTGATCGTGAGGAGGCCGAGGCTGGGCGGCGCGTCCAAGACGATCCAGTCGTAGTCGTCCGCGATGGGGCGCAGGGCGTCCTGAAGAATGAGCTCTTTGCCGACCGCGTTGAGCAGGACGGGCTCCGCCCCCGCCAGGTCCAGCGTCGCCGGGATCGCATCCAGGTTTGCGGAGACGTTCACGACCGCCTTGCGCACGGCCCCGCCGTTCTCCGGATCCTCCACCACCGCGCAGAGGCACTCGTAGAGGGTCTGCTCCACGGCCTGCTTGTCGATGCCGATGCCGGTCGTGGCGTTGCCCTGGGGGTCGCAGTCGACCAGGAGCGTCCTGCGTCCCGCCAAGGCGAGCCCCGCGGCGAGGTTCACCGCGGTGGTCGTCTTGCCGACTCCCCCCTTCTGGTTCACGATCCCCCAGATCGGCATACCCTGCCATTATGGACCGATCGGCGCATCGGCGACCCTCCCAAGCGAACGGCCCCCGCCGGATGAAGGGCGGGGGCGACGTTCTGGGTGGGGTGGGTCCCGAGGGGGCGTCTATCCTCCTCGCAGCAAATTGAGGACGAGCTGCGGATCTTGGTTCGCCTGGGCGAGGACCGCCATGCCGCTCTGCTTCAGAATCTGCGTCTTGGTCATGCGCATCATCTCGGCCGCGATGTCCGCATCCCGGATCTGGCTCTCGCTGGCGGTGAGGTTCTCCTCGGAGACGTTGAGCGACCGCAGCGTGGATTCGAGGAAGTTCTTCTGGAAGCTTCCGAGCCGACCCCGGATTTGGGAGAGCTGGGAGATCGCGGCGTCGATGATCTTGATGGCCTCCGCGGCGCCGCCCGTCACTGTGACGTCGATGGTCGCAAGGCTCTTGTTCGGGATGACGTCGCTTCCCAGAACCTCCGCGCGCGTGCTCGGCAGCGAGAAGGCGACGTTCTGATCCCAGTTGGCGCCGATCTGAAAGAGCAGGTTCCCGGTCGTCAGCTGCCCGGCTGTGAAGCTGCCGGTTGCTCCGCCGCCCGCCGGCGTGAGGGTGATCGTGTTGCCGTAGGTGTCGGTGAGCTTGAGGCCGCTGTCGCCGGAGCGGAGGCCGCCGGTGAACGCGGCCGTCGTGGCCGCGGTCGTGCCGTCGGGCTGGACCGTGGGCACCGTCACGACCGCCTGCGCGTTCACGCCGGTGACGTTGGTGGCAGCGCCGAACTTGTTGTAGGGATCGAACAGGGTGATCGGGAAGTTCGCGCCATACTGCGTGCTCCTGAGCACCAGCTGGTTCGATCCATTGATCGTCGCCACAACGCCCGTGTTGCCGGACTGGTTGTTGATCTTCTCCATCACGTCGGCCAGCGTGTCCGTGGCCGTGATATGGAAGGTGTAGCCGTTCAGCACGAACGATCCGACTCCCAGCGTGGCGGTGCCCGCATAGGCCGTCGCTGCCGTCCAAGTCGACTGCGTCGCTGCGGTGGTCACGTTGACGCCGATGCTGCCCGCCGCGACGGGAAGGTTCGAGAAGGTGCCTCCGAAGTAGGCTCCCAGCACGTTGGTGATGTTCGTGATGTTGGCAGTGACGCCGGCCGTGCCGTTGAGCAGCTTCCGGGTGCCCCAAGCCGTCTGGTCCGCGATGCGGTTGATGGACTGGATGGCCGAAGCGATGTCCGCCTGATCCGCCTGGAGCTGAGCGCTGTCGACGACGCCGCTGTTGGCGGCGTGCACGGCCACGGCGCGGATTTCCCGCAGGAGTCGCTGAACCTCGTCCAAAGCCGCATCGGCGGTTTTGGCCATGTTGACGGCGTCCTGGGCGTTCGAAATCGCCTTTTGGATGCCTCGGATCTGTGCGCGCATGCCCTCGCTGATGATCAGCCCGGATGGGTCGTCCGCGGCGCTGTTGATCCGCAGGCCCGAGCTCAGACGCGCGATCGCGCCCGACATCTCCGCATCGGTGGAGGAGAGGTTGCGGAGCGCGTTCATCGCCATGATGTTGGTGTTGATCCTAAGGCTCACGTGTCAAAACCCCCTGGAACTCGCGGCCAACATCCGTGTCGAACCCGTACGATTCCATGGGAAATCATCGGAAGAACGTGGAACAACTTTAGGTTGGGTCAAGGAAGGGGGCCCGCCTCGTTGCGAGGCGGGCCCCCTTCGATTCGAACTGCTCAGGCTAGAAGCGCGGCCGGAACGCGCTCGTGCCGAAGTCGACGATCACATAGCGGCCGTCCTGCCGCTCCAGGCGGTAGGTGTGATAGACGGTGTCCGACCGGCCCCATGGATCCTCGTAGTCGTGCCGCGCGAGAACGCGCACCTGGTCGCGCCAACGCCGCACGTCGAGGATGTCGTACCGGCGGGTCCTCGTGCCAAAGGCGTTGTCGAGGAGCATGTCGTAGAAGTCGTCGGGACCCAGGCTGTACGCGTAGTCCTCGTCGATCCAGATGCCAACCCTGCCGTACCTCGGAACCAGGCGGTCCAGCGCACGGCGGTCGCGCCTCTCGAAGATCGAGACCAGGTCATCCAGTGCCCAGTCGAGCTCTCCGCTATGATAGCGGTCGGAGACCCAGATCGGCCGACTCCACACATAGGGCGTGGCGTCCCTCCAGGGGTAGTAGTAGAAGCGGTCGCTCGTGAAGTAGATCGAAACGACGGGCTGCACCAGGATGACCCGGCCCACGCGGATGTAGCCCGGCAGGTGGGGGTAGTAGTACCAAGGCGAAACGGTGCATCGGCTGGGGATCGGGCGGAACTCGTAGAACGCGTAGATGAAGTCGTCATCCCTCCACCGGCTGTCGTAGTGCACGTAGCCGATTCGGAGCCTCTCGGTGCGGAGTTCCACAGACTCGCGGCGAGCCTGTTGCCCCAAGGACCCTTTGAAGAGGTCGATCGGCGCTCGGCGGTAGTCGGTCGGCTGGAGCTCCCGAATGTCGACGACGTTCGCCCGCGCGTTGGTCACGGTGCCGTACACCGACCTCGAACCGCTGTCTCTGGTCCGTCCGAGAAGGTCGTTCCGGTTGCGGTCGCGGCTCTGGGGGTCGACGACCCCGTAAGGACCGACGATGACCCTCGGTGGGCCGTCGGACCCGCGATCCTCTCGGCCCCTGCGGGTGACGTCTTCGCCCCGGGCACGGTCCTGGATGGGCGGGAGCGTACGCTCGCGGTCGCCGCCCCGGGCCCGGTCGTCCCCGCGCGAGCGGTCTTGGATCGGGGGCTGGGAGCGGTCGCCCGGGTCGCCGCCACGCACCCGGTCGTCCCCGCGCGAGCGGTCTTGGATCGGGGGTTGGACACGGCCGCTCTGATCGCCTCTGCGGGTCCGCTCGTCGACCTTGGACCGCTCCTGACCGCCGCCGTTATCCCTGCCGCGCGAACGGCCGAGGAGGTCGTCGCCGCAAGGGGCGCTCGCCACGAGCGACGCCAACACCACAGCCACTGCGAACCAACGCATCGTTTTCATTTCGGAGCCTCCAGCGGAGCTCTGTTCTCAAGGATACGACGTTTTCCGGAAGATCCGGTTACCCCTTGCCCGCGAAGGCCCACAGCCTTCCGTCGGTAGTGCCGACCAGCAGCAAGGTTCCGTTCCATGAAGCGGACCCTTTGATCTGCCCACCAAGCCTCGTCTTCCAGATGCTCTTCCCGTCGGTCGCGCGAACCAGGTGCAACCAGCCGGAATCGTCTCCTGCGACGACGGTCGAGCCAACCGCGATGGGGCTGGACTCCACCGCACCTTCAGCGGGGTACGTCCAGGCAAGTTTGCCCGTGGCGAGGCTGAGTGCAAAGAGCCTTTGGCTGCGGGAAGGCACGACACCCAGGCCACCCCATACAACCGGGGTGCCGTAGAGGCCGGCGCCGTCCTCCTTCTCCCGAACGGACCAACGGACCTTTCCCGCGGGGCTGATCCAGGCGAGCAGGCCGGTGCTGTTGCCGGCGAGCACGCCGTCGCCGCCGACGACCGCGCTGGCTGCGAAGTTGCCACCCAGCTTGACGCTGCGGAGCGGGCGGCCGCTGGACAGGTCGACCGCGTGCACCGAGCCGTCGCAGCCCGCATACCAGACTTCGGATCCGCGAAGCGACGGCGTCGCGTGCACCTGGGCCTTGCTGGTGTGGATCCAGAGCACCTTGCCGGAGGAGGCGTCGAGGCAATAGAGTCTGCAGTCGTACGAGCCGAACAGCACCCTGGTTCCTGCGACGGTGGCGCTGGAGACGATCTTGTCGCCTGTCTGTCTCGACCAGAGTCGCTTGCCCGACGACGCGTCGAGCGCGTAGAACTCGCCGCCCGCATCTCCGATGTAGACCCTCCCTCGCCAGACCGTTGGCGAGGCCGAGAACGCGCTATGGCTGCGGTAGGTCCATACCCGTTCGCCGTCCTTGAGGCGTCGGCACTCGACGGTTCCGTCCATCGTTGCCACGAAGGCGCGGTTCCCTGAAATGGCGACCGTGTTCTCGATCGCCCCAGTGGTGCGCGCGACCCAGATCCGCCGCAGGGGCGGGACGAGCAGGCCAGGAAGGACGGCGTTGCCGTCCCAGGTTGGACGGAAAGAGGGCCAGTCCAGCGCGGCGGAGGCGAGTACAAGCGAGGCAACGATCATGGCGACCTCAGGCTCTGCAGGACAGGGTACCGCCGAAGCGCCCATGCCGCACCGACGCACGCGCCCAGTCCCGCGACGATCGCCGCCGCCAGCGTTGCCGCGAGCGGGCCCCAAGGGGGAGCCGGCCACGTGGCGGCCACGGACCAGGCCGCGCCCCACGCCGCGCCGGCCATCGCGGGCAGCCAGGCCTCCAAGCCCAACCAAGCGACAATCGCGTGGGGTGACAGACCCACGGCCTGCATCAGGGCCGTTTCGGAGCGTCGGCTGAGCACCCTCCTGGCGGTTGTCGTGGCGCTCCCAAAGGCGACCAAGAAAGCGGCGGCGAGGCTAAGGTAGAGGAACGCCTCGAGGTACCGTCGCTGCACGGCGGCGATCTCGTTCCAGAGGCTCTGGGTCGTGGCGACCTCCGGGCCGAAGTCTGCCAGCTCGCGACGGAGCGCCTCCGCGATCCGGTCCTCGGCCCCGTTGGGAACCTCCAAAAGGAACCAACGATTTTTCGGGCCTTCGGGAAACAGGCTCTCCCACGTGTCGACGGGCACGACGACGTAGCCCGCGAGGATGCTCGGCTCCAAGAGGCCGCTGACGATCAGTTCGCGGCCGATCCCCGCGGGCTGGACGGGTTGGAGCAGCCCGACGTGGAGGATCCACTGGGCCGTTTCTGCGTCGATCAACGCCCTTCCCGGAACGACCCGCCCCTTGGCGAGGCGGAAGCGCCCCTTGGCGAGCAGCTCCGGCGGAAGGCCCACCAGGCCCGGCCGAACCGGGCGGGCGGCGTTGAGACAACCGGCGTCGTCGCCTTCCGCGAGCGGCAGCTCGTGCCATCCCACGTCCCTGAAGAGGCTCTCGCTGGCCGGATCGAAGCCGAGCCGCCTTCGGCCGCTTTCTGTCGCTGGAGAAACGGGCAGTCCGACCGCCAGCTGCACCGACAACTGCGTGCCTCCCGTTGCGGCGCGAATCCGGTCCTGGCTGTCCATGCCGCTTGCGAACGAGGCGAGAACGCCTACCAGGCAGGTCGCGACGGATGCCAGACCCGCCTGCAGGGCCAGCGAGCGGCGATTCTGGGCCGCCGAGGCGAGCGCCAGCTGGAGCACGCCGCGGATAGGCCCCGCGGTGCGCCGGAGGCCGGCCCCGAACGCAGCCGCGCTGGCGAGCAGCCCTCCGACGGCTCTCAGCGTCGGATCGCCGCCTAGCAAGGCGAGGCACCCGCCCAACAGGAGGATAGCCCAGGGGACGATGGAGCGCTTCTTAGGGGGAGTCCCGGTTGCAGGGTTCAAGCCTCCCTGCAGGAGTCGCAGCGGCGCTTCGCGCAACAGCGCGCGAGCGGCTTGGTCTCCCATCAGCGCTGTGGCGCCGGCGACCAGCAACACGGCCCAGAGGACCTCGGAGGGAGCCATGGCGGGGCGGAATGCGACGCCTGGTGCGACGGCCGCGAGCGATGGTTCCAAGAGCGGCGCGCCGGCGGACAGCGAACAGGCCGCACCGAGCGCTCCGAGCGCGGCCCCGAGCACGCCGACCGTGCAGATCTCCATCCGCAACGCGGTCCGTAGGCAACGCGGATCGACGCCCATGGCCAGGGCGACGCCCAAGGATTGGCGCCTACGATGGAGCGACAACGAGATCGACGAGCCTGCCAGAACCAGGCCCGCCATCGCGACCACGGCGGCCATCCCGGCGAACAGCGCGCGGAAGTCGGAGGAACCCTCCGCGGAGGCGAGCGCGTTCCGCCGGAGCGGGATGGCAGCCAGAGCGGAAGGGTCGGCGGCCTCCCGAGCGACGCGGTTCAAGACCGATGGATCGAGCGCCTTCCCCCTGGGAACGATCAGCAGAGAGTGGGGCCGGGCTGGAAGGCCGTGCCGGAGGGCGGCCGCGGAGCCGACGATGAGCTTGGGTGCGGCGCGATGCTCCCGCCAGTAACGCTCGTCGTCGTCGGTGACTCGGGCCGGATCGAACGGGAAGGGGGCCTTCCAGTCGGTGATGCGAGCGGCGTCCGCGAGACCCTCCATGGGCGGAGTCCAGCCGGGATCGCCCAACCACGTGCGCTCGTCATAGATGCGCGCAACCCGGAACTTGGCGCGCACGGTGCGGAACGTGCCGTCGGGGTTCGGGGCCAGAAAGTCGGCTTGGAGAGGGTCGCCCTGTTTGGCTCCCAGCCGCGTAGCGAGCCACCGGGACACGGCCGCGCCGTCGTACGACAGAGGCCACAGGTCTAGGCAGGCCGCCGTGGCATAAGCGACTCTGCCCGTCGGACCGGATGCCGAATCCGCGAGCAGGAGGGAGTAGGGGTGGACGGGGACTGGCCAGTTCTCCCGCTCGGGAGGAGCAAGGCGCAGGTGCACGAACCCCACCCGATTCTGGCGTGAGAGCGTTGTTTGAACTCCAAGCGCGCTCGGCGGGAGGCTCGTGGCGAGGCTCCTGCCGAGCGGCTCTGGATTGGCCTCGCTGGACAGCAGGGCGTTCCAGCAGTCCGCGGCCCCTGACCATGCGAGGCTCGCATCGGACCGGCTTAGCACCAGCGTGGGCGTGCGTCGCGACCCGGTTTGAAGGGAGAAGGAACCCAGCCCCTGGTCCGGGTTGATGCGGGTGACGGTCAGGCGGACCGTCTCCAAGGACGCGTCGGTCTCGGTTCGCCGGAACCAGGCTTCCGCGGGTGAGTTGGCGAACCTCGGCACTCCGGCGAGCACGTCGTCGCCGACCCGAACGCGAAGGCGCCTCGCCGCGCGTTCGGCCAGCCAGCATTCGCCTGGTCCGGGCGCTCCCGGCAGTCCGAAGAAGCGGCGCGTCGAGTCCACCTCCAATCCGACGATCGTCACCCGGGTGGGTAAGGGGCTTGCGGAATCGGCGGCTTGAACGGAACCGGCCAGCAGGACGGCTGGCGAGGCCTCATGGAGCTCCGAGGGAATGTGCCGAATCGGAACCGGCACCGTGGCCACCATCGCCGACCCGACCCTGCCGAGGTTCTCCAGCGCCTGTGCCCGGATGCCGCGCTGGAGCGAGCCGCCCAGGCCGAGGGCGAAGCCCACCACGCCGCTGGAGACGCAGAGGCTCAGGACGACGGCGGCGCTCTCCGCGGCGTGCGCGCGGAGCCACTGCCAGCCCAGCTGGGCAGGCCGCAAGCCGTCAGGAGTCCGCAACCAGCCTCCCATCCCTGAGCGTGCAGGCGCGGCGACACTTGGCCGCATGCGCGGCGTTGTGGGTGGCTAGAACCACCATCGCGCCCTGTTCGGCGGCGGCCGACAGGATGGCGCTCACGACGCTGTCCCCGGTGGAGGAGTCCAGGTTGCCGGTCGGCTCGTCGCAGAGCAGCAGCGCCGGTCGGTTGAGCAGCGCGCGGGCGAGGGCGAACCTCTGCCGCTCGCCACCGGACATCTGCCAAGGGTAGGCGTCCAGACGACGGGCGACCCCGAGCCTGTCGGCCAGTTCGCGCGCCCGGGCGATCTCCGGCGGGCCGACGCGACCCAGAGCCGGGAGCAACACGTTCTGCAGTCCAGTGAGTTCTGGCAGCAGCAGGTGCTCTTGGAACACGAACCCCACGCTCTGCGCCCGGTAGCTCCGCAGCTCCGGCTCGGAGAGCCGGACGATGTCCCGGCCATCGAGGCGGATGCTCCCGCAATCGGGTCGGTCGAGGCCGCCCAGGAGGTTCAGCAGGGTGGTCTTGCCCGATCCGGAAGGTCCCATCACGGACAGCGATTCACCGCCCTCCAAGCGGAGCGACGCCTCGTCCAACACCGCGCGTCCCTCGTAGGCTTTGCGCAGACCCTCGGCGACCAATTCACTCATGGCCCTTTGCCCCTTTGGGCCACACCCGCAGGCTCAGCGCAGAGGTTGGGCAGGCCTCCGCGCACCGTCGGGCGGTCTCGCCCAGCGCGTCCGCCAAGCTGAAGCCGATCGGCGGACCGATCCGGAGGTCGAATCCCCGTCCCAGCGGCGTGAGGCCCACGCCGGCTCGATCGTTCTGAGCCAGCCGAACGCAGATGCCGCAGGAGATGCATTTGCCCGGTTCGAAGACGAGGTCCGGGTGGCTGTCATCGATCTCCGGTTTGCGCCGCTGGCCCCCATAGCGGTTGGGCTGCGCTCCGTACTCGATCGCCAAGCGTCGGAGGCGGCATTGCTCCTGAGTGGCGCACGAGCAACGCAGGCATCGCAGGGCTTCGTTCCTCGCCTCGTCCGGCGTCAGCACGGAGGCGGCCTCGTCGGCCTTCGGGTTTCGCCGGGAGGGGCTGGCCAAGGCCGCGTACTGGTTCAGGCTGGCGGGATCCATGCGCCCAACGTGGACGCTGAAAGGATGCTCGCGCGCGCTGCGGCCCGTCAGGGCGTGGTGGATGGCCTCGGCGGCCCTGCGCCCCGCAGCGATGCGGCGAATCACCTCCTCTGCCGGGTCCACCGCCGAGCCCGCCGCGTAGACGCCGGGTTCCGACGTGGCGAGCGTCTCTCGGTCCGCTTGGAGGCCCTGGGCGGTTCGAAGCAGCTCGGGGAACTGTTCCGAGGCCTCTGCCCCACAGGCGACCAGCACGGCGGCGTGATCCTGGAGCAGCGCCCTCAGCCCCTGCGATCCGCTGACGCCGAAGCCGAGGCGCGTCCGGATCCTCTGTCGCAGTCGGAGGAGATCGGCTTCGAGGGCCTCTGACGGCAGCAGGTCCGGCACGTGCCTCCACAGGCGGCCACCGAGCCGCTCCGCGCCCTCGAACAAGGCCACCCGGTGCCCGAGCCGCGCCAAGTGGTGAGCCGCCGACAGCCCCGTCGCTCCACCGCCGACCACCGCCACCGGTGGGTGCGTCGCCTCCGCCGACTGGTCATCGACATCCCTTGCCATGGCTGCGGCGAACCGCTCCAATGCCCGGATGCCGAGTCCGCCGTCAAGCTGGCTGCGCCGGCAACCGTGCTCGCACGGCTGGTGGCACAGATGACCCACCACACCGACCATCCCCGTAGCCTCGTGGAACACGCGGAAGGCCCCGGCGTGGTCCCCGGATGCGATCAGCCTCAGGGCTTCTGGTATCCGCACCCCGGCGGGACAGACGGTCTGGCAGGGGGCGACGCAATCCCCGGCGTGGTCGCTCAGCAGCAGCTCCAAGGCGGCGCGGCGTACTCGGCGAACCTCCGGCGACGAGGCGTCCACGACCATGCCTTCCTCGACGGGGGTTGCGCAGGCCGGTGCCAGGCGGCGGCGTCCGTCGACCCGCACCACGCACACGAAGCAAGACGGTCTGGGCTCCAACCCAGGATGGTGGCAGAGGGTGGGGACTTGGACTCCGGCCATTCCGCACGCTTCGAGGATCGTGGCCTCTGGCCGTACCTGGACGTCCGTTCCGTCTACGACGACCCTCATGGACCTCTCCTTGGGCTGAGGCGAACGACCGCGTGCTCGGAGCACACCGTTCGGCAGGCGTCGCACCGAACGCACAGATCGTCCTGCACCGTGTGCCGCTGGTGGGGCGCGGCCTGAATGGCGCCCGTGGGACACGCTTGCGCGCAGAGCGTGCACCCGACGCAGGTGCGATCGATGTGGTACCGGATCAGTTCGGGGCAACGCCGTGCGGGGCACTCGCCCCGCAGGTGGGCTTCATACTCGTCGCGGAAGTAGCGCAGGGAAGTGACCACCGGGTTGGGCGCGGTCGTCCCGAGCCCGCACAGGCTGCCGGCGGCCACGTGGCTCGCAAGCTGCTCGAGGGTATCGAGGTCCGTCGGCCTCGCGGTGCCGGTGCAGAGGCGATCGAGCACTTCGAGCATTCTCAGAGTGCCGATGCGGCAGCTGGTGCACTGGCCGCAGGATTCCCGCTGCGTGAACCGCAGGAAGAACCGGGCGACGTCCACCATGCAATCGGTGTCGTCCAGCACGACCATACCACCGGAGCCCATGATCGCCCCGACCTTCTGCAGCTCCTCGTAGTCCACGGGCGTGTCCGCGAGGCCGGCGGGGACGCATCCCCCGGACGGTCCGCCGATCTGCACGGCCTTGAAGCGCCTGCCCTCCGGAACACCGCCGCCGATCTCCTGCACGATCTGGCGGATCGTCGTGCCCATCGGCACCTCGATCAGCCCTCCGCGACGGACTTTGCCAGCGAGCGCGAACACCTTGGTGCCCTTGCTCCGTTCGGTGCCGATGGCGGCGAAAGCCTCGGGACCGTGCTTGAGGATCCAAGGCACCGGGCTGTACGTCTCCACGTTGTTGACGCACGTCGGCTGCCCCCAGAGCCCCCGTTCCGCCGGGTAGGGCGGTCGGAGCGTCGGGGTGCCGCGTCTGCCCTCCAGCGCGGCGATCAGGGCCGTCTCCTCGCCGCACACGAAGGCCCCCGCACCGCGAACCAGCCGCAGGTGGAACCTTCGGCCGCTGCCCGCGAAGTCCTCTCCCAAAAGGCCGCGCGCCTCCATAGCCCGGATCGCCTGCGACGCCCGCTCCACCGCATGGGGGTACTCGGCCCGCACATACAGCACCCCTTCCTCGGCACCGATGGCCAGAGCCGCGATCGCGGCTCCCTCCAGCACCCGGAAGGGGAAGCTCTCAAGGAGCATCCGGTCCATGAACGCTCCGGGGTCTCCCTCGTCGCCGTTGATGATCAGGTACCGGCGTTCGCCCGGAGCCTGGCGCACGGTCCGCCACTTTCGACCGGTAGGGAAGCCAGCCCCGCCCCGACCCCGCAGCCCCGAGAGCTCCACCGCCCGGATGATCTCCTCGGGGTCCATCCGGCTGGCCTTGCGGAGGGCCTCGAAGCCTCCCAACTGCTCGTAGTCCTCGATGGACGCCGGATCGCCGGAGCCGGAGCCCTCCGTGGCGATCCTCAGCTGCGGCCCCACGAAGCGGCAGATGCTGGGTTCCTGGGGGTCGCGTTCGAACCGCTTCCAGGGCGGCGGCTCCTCCGGTTCCACCACCCGGTCGAGGCAAAGGCGGATCCCCCGCAGAGCCTTGGAGAGGATGGACGGCGGGCGGTCGTGCCGGAGAACGATGGCCTCGGCCTCCTCGGGTGCGACGTGCGCGTAGATGCGTCGTTCTCCGCTTGGCTCCACAGCCTCTACGAGCGGAATCTGGTGGCAGAGTCCCGTGCAGGACACGGTGCAGACGCTCACGGCCGCGCCGAGGCGCCGCTGTGCCTGAAGGAGCGCCGCATGCACCGCGTCAGCCCCGCCCGCCGCGCAGCACGAGTCGATCGCGATCCGCAGTTCGGTGGCGTTGCGGCTTGCTTGGGGCGCGCCAACGGGTGCGCCGTGCCGCGGCCGACGCAGGTAGTCCTCGAGCGCCTTTGGGGCGGTGTCTGGCTTCAGCTGGCCGTACGTGACGCCCTCGATGCGTACGACCGGGGCGAGCGTACAGCACCCGAGGCACGCCACCCGCTCGATGGTGAATTCGCCGGTCCGGTCGGTATCCGCTCCGTTGGCCAGTTGGAGGTGGCGCCGCAGGGCGTCCTCGATGAGCTCGGAGCCCTTCACATGGCAGGCGGTTCCGTGGCAGACGCTCACGATGTTGCGTCCGACAGGCCGGAGGCGGAACTGGCTGTAGAACGTCGCCAGACCGTAGAGGTCGGCCAGAGAGGCATCCGTGATCTCGGCCACCCGCTTCAGGGCCTCCTCAGGAAGCCAGCGGAGCCGGTCCTGAATCTCCTGGAGGATCGGGATCGTGCCTGAGGGATCGGTGCCGTGCCTCGCGACGGCCTCGTCCGCGACTTTCGCCGCGTAGCCCGGGTCGACGTGAAGGAGGCTCATGGTCCCAGACAGAACAGGTGGTCCTGCCCCCGCACGTACACGCGGTCTCCGACGAAGGCGGGCGAGGCTCGGACGACCTCGCCCAGCTCCATGGCGCCCAGCTCCCGGTAGGCGTCACCAGGCTGGAGGACGACGAGCCTACCGGCATCGGTGACCAGCCAGATGGCGTCGCCTACGGCTGTTGGGGATGCCTTGGTCAGTCCGATCCGGTGCTCCCACACCAGCGAGCCGTCCTTCGCGCGCAGACAGGCCAGCGTGCCGTCGGGGCCGAGCAGGTAGACGCTCTCGCGGAAGGCCAAGGGGCTGACGATGTCCGGCAGGTAGTCGCTGGTGTCCCAGAGCACGCCGGTGCGCGTGATGTCGCCCTCGCCGGACGGGTTGATGGCGAACAGATAGCTTCCGAGATTGCCCGCGTAGACCCGGTGCTCGTCGAACGCGGGGCAGGGTGCCGGTTCCCCGCCGAGGCCCTCCACTCGCCAGACCTCCTTGCCCGTGTCTGGGTCGTAGGCGCAGACGAGAGGCGGGGCCATGGCGACCAGCAACTCCCTGGTCCCCGCTCGGAGCAACAGCGGCGTGGCCCAAGAGGCCGCGACCGCGCGATCGACCTGCCAGACGTTTTTGCCTGTGGCGCCGTCCAGAGCGACCAGGCGCGACATCTTCTCCTCGGGGTTCGATCCTTGGTCGAGCTGGGCGATCACGTTCTTGCCGTGGCAGAGCAGGGAGGAGGCGTGGCCATAGGGGTTCTCGAACGGCCCAAAGGACCGCGTCCAGAGCACGACGCCACCCAGATCCAGGCCTACGAGCAACCCATCCGGGAAGATCGCATACGCGCGCCCCCCATCCGAGGCCATGGTGGACGGCGCATAGCCGGTGTCTTGAGAGACCTTTGGCAAAGGCCCTTGGTAGGGAATGGGGGTGCGCCACAGCAATTCGCCCGTCCGAGCGTCGAACGCGGCCACCTCTCGGCGCGTCGAGTCGGCCATCGCCAGAAGCACGCTGCCCTTGACGACGATCGGGCTGTTCCATCCGGGCAGCGGAACCGCGACCTTCCACAGGACCTTCAGCCCCTTGCCGGGCAGCGGCGGGCGGGCAGCGGCAACCCCGTTGCCCGCGGGACCGCGGAATCTGGGCCAGTCCGCCTCCAGACCCGCCGGCAGGCACGGCTCCAGGTCCGGAAGCGCGCTCTTGCTGGGGGCTGGTCGCACCGCAGGCGAAGAGGGTCTTTGGGTGCCCGCGCCCGCGGGTGCCTCCGGCTCCAGGCGGGTGGTGGGCGGAGTTGCAGGCAGGGAGCCTGCCAAGGGTGGCTTCCCAAGGGCTAGAGGATCCGCCGGAGGCAGCGAGCCCTGCCCGACCGGTGGCGCGGGAGGGGCGGAGCCCGAGGCCTGCCCCGGGGCTTCCGTGGCGTGGGGCTTCATGCCTTCGCGGACGTAGGAGCCCAGCGGGTCGCTGCGGCCGAGCGTGGCCAGGACCACGAGAATCCCGCCAAGCGCCGTGGCAAGGACATACGCCCCCTGAGCGGCCTTGGCGCGGGTCTGCGCCAGAATCTCGGTCGCGTCCGGTTCCGCGCTGTAGGAGCGGGGCCGCAGGGTCTCCGCCGCGGCGTGAGCCAGGGCGAGCAACGAGGCGAGGACCGCGAGCAACGCGAGGCCCTGCAGCGCCACGCGGCGGTGATGGAGGTAGCGCTCCCGAACCTGACGGTCCAAAGTACGGAGCTGGTCTCGGAGGGCGTCATCCTTCGGGTTGGCGGCAAGCCTCAGCTGCATCTGCTCGAGCCGAGTGGCCTCCAGCGGATCGTAGGACCGGCTCTGGACCAGGTTCCAGGCGAGCAGGCCGAGGACCAGGGCGGAGGAGATCGCAAGAACGAGACGGAATCGGCAGAGCAACCGGTATGCGCTCATGAGCGGTCTCCGTTGGGCAGGACGGGACAGGAGGCGAAGCACCTCGCACAGGCGAAGCAGGTTCCCGGCTCGGCAGCGTACTCGCGCCGCCGACGCCGGAGGACCAAGGAGACGGTATAGGCGGCTACCACGACCCCAGCCCACGCGCCGAAGGCGGTCCCACCGAACCGGAAGGACCTCTGGATGGCGGCCGCCTCGCGGAACACCTCCTCGTCCGAGCGGCCCAGCCGGCGGTGCGCCTCCACCGCGAGCGTCTTCGGGGCTTCCGGGCGATCCAGACTCAGCGCCAGCTCGCGGGCCAAGGTCACCTTCGGATGCACGCGGGCCATCGCGGGACCGGCGAACCATCCGAGCACAGCGAGACAGACGACCAGAGGGACCGCCACGGCCAAGCGCCGAGCCAGGGTGCGACGAAGCTGGTGCAAGGGAGCTCGATCGCCCTCGGCGGAAGGTGGCAGAATGGCCCCGTAGGGGCACTCCTTGGCGCACAGGTGGCAGGAAATGCACGCCGCAGGCGCGATCCTCGCCGGCTTGCTCGCGAGCCAGGAGGCCACGCGCAGAAGGGCGCCGTAGGGGCAGAGGAACCGGCAATAGGGCCGTCCGATGAAGAGCGAGGCCGCGAGGAACATGCCGGTGAGCCAAGCCATCAGCGGGCTGGAGCCGAGACGGTACAGGGCGATGAACGGATCGTACCGGCACACGACGAACCCTGCACCCGAAGAGGCGTACAGCACCGCCAAACCCAGATAGAGGAACGGCACCAGACCCAGCGGCCCGGCGATCCAGTCGGGAATTCGGAGCGGCTTCACCAGGACCAGCTCCTGAATCGCGCCGAGGGGGCACACGCCCGAGCAGAACACGCGCCCGTAGAATAGGGCGAACAGCAGTGGAAGCAGGAAGAACGCCGCCACCGAGAGGCCGAGGCGGTAGGCAGGCTCGGCGAAGGCCAGGACGACGTTCTGCACGCTTCCGACCGAGCAGACGCATCCGAGTCGGTAGAACCCGAAGTAAGCCGCGCTGAACGCGGTCAGAACCAGCAGCCAAGCGCGGGAACGGCGGGAGAGCACGATGTAGGCCGCCAAGACCAAAGCGAGGAGCAGCACGCCGACGTCGAACCAGGCGAACAGCGCCTCCTTGGGAACCGGCGTCGTTGGAGAGGGAAGCTGGTAGCCCGAAGTGAAGTCGGGCGGAGGCTGGCGCTTCTGCTCCTGGCCCATCGCGAGGAGCGGGGCTAGCAATCCCGTCAGCGCCAGCGACGTCCTCTTCAACGCGTTCCTCCCCGCTGCCGGAGCAGATACGGCCGGCTTGCCGGTACCCTCCGGATCGCGTTGCTGGGGCAGTCTCTCGCGATGGAGCACTCGTTGCGTCCGATGCATCGGTCGTGCCGGATCTGAAGTTGGAGCGATCGGTTGCCGAACAGGCCGCACCCCTTCACGCAGATCCCGCAACCGATGCACAGGGCCTCCTCGATCGTGATCTCGTAGTAGGGATCCTCCACGAACCTGCGCCGGATGGCGTCGGTGGGGCAGCGCAGGTTCTCCGCATGGAGGTCGTTGCCGGCCCTTTTGTCGCGGAACAGGCCGAAGCAGAGCTGGCAGTATCCACAGAGGGCGTAGCTATGGACGCACTTGACGGCCGACGGCGTGAGGACGCACGAGGTAGCGCACTTGCCGCACTGGGTGCAGAGATCCGGGTCGATCTGCCACACCATGTTGCGAGCGTCGCTCTTTGCGGCGAGCGCCCCCAGTACGCCGCTCGTGGCCGCCAGACCGAGCAGACGCACGCCGTCGGCGAGAACCGCCCTCCGGGACTTAGGCTCGTCGGCCATGGTGCCGTTCCTCCTTAGGTTCGGACGGTGCCGCCTGCAGCCTCTGGGGGAGCTCGCAGGAGGCGAACAGGGCGCAGCCTTGGCAAGCGCCCGCGGAGCAGGATGCGCTGCCGTCGGTCCGCCGAGCAACGGCCGTCACCAAGCCGCCCATCGCGGCCGTTCGGAGCAGCAGGCGCAGAAAGCTTCGGCGGGTCACTTGGCCTCCTCCCTCGGCGCGAAGCGACGCAGCTCGCCGCGCTGGCGATCCAGGAACCAGATCCGGCCGTCCTCCGCTGCGGCGAGGTCGCCACCCAGCGTGGATGGATGGAAGGCATCGGTGCCGGCGACCAGGCGCAGCATGCGTCCCTCCAGGTCGTAGATCTTGATCCGCGGAAGGCCTTTCTCCATGGTGGCGATTCCGTTGCCCCGCAGAACGGCGATGTCCGTCGGGTTGCAGCATCCGCTGAACTGCTCCACGGCCGACCCACCCTCGCCGATCGCACGAAGCAGCCTGCCGTCCGGCCCCCGGAGTTCGATGCGGCGCAGGCCCGGGTTCACGTTCGCGAAGAGACCGTCGGTCAGTGCGGCCACGTCCAGGTGGGGGCTCGGAACGACCAGCCCGGGATAGTCCTTGGTCTTCGGGCCGAACGAGCCGACCAGCGCCCCGCTGCCGTCCAGAATCCAGACGCGCCGGTTGCCCGCGTCTCCGGCCCAGACCCGATCGTGGCCGGCAGCCAGCGACACCAGATCCGACCGCCGGGCGTTCCCAGGCCGGAACACAGCCTCGGCGGCGCCTTCGGTCACGCGATAGACTGTGCTCGGGCCCGCGGCCCAGATCCGACCGTCCGGTCCGACGGCGACCGCCACGACGTCCTCGTGGAAGTCAGCGACCTTCTCGAAGCGTGCCTCGGGCGTCAGCCTCCACAGACTGGCATCCGCGCCGACGAGCGGCCCCCGCGGCGAGAGGCACAGCGCTCGGGCGGCCCACCCGGCGGGCAGGCGGATCGGTTGTTCCTCTCGGAACGCGCCCCGATCGGCGCCGAGCTCCGCGAGGCTCTGGTCCGCCATGCGGACGCGGCTCGGCACGCTCCGGTCGGGGCCGCAGGCGGCGCCGAGGAGGCACAACGCGACTAGGACTTGGAGACCTTGAGACATACCATCTCGTTTTGGTCGCGAACCAGGAGCAAACCCCCGGCGAAGGCGGGCGGGCCCCACGCGTCCGGACCTTGGAGGACGCGCGCGCTGGCCAGCTCGCGATAGCCGCTGGGGTCGGCTCGAAGCATCGTCAGCTCGCCCCGATCGTTCAGGGCGTAGATCTTGCCGTCGGCGATGGCGTAAGCCCCAAGTCCGAACCGCCGCTTGGAACCGGACGTCCACAGGACCCGCCCGTTGAGGTCGAGGCATTTCATCTCCCCGCCCGGCGCGACCCCGTAGAGGTGCCCTTTGTAGAAAACCGGCGTCTGCTGATCGGAGCCGAAGACCGATGCCGGCAGACTGAAGAGGGTCCGCGTGCTCCACGCGCCGCCGGTCCTCGAGACTTGAAGCATCTTGGCCCCGGCGTTGTAGCCGCCCGTGAGGAACAGCCGGTCGTTGCCGACCGGAACAGGCGTGGGAACGGTCGCCGTGCTGATGACCCAGGAATCGTCCTTCCAAAGCAGGCGACCGTCCGTGGCGGAGACGCCCGCGATGCCGCCCGAGCCGCAGTAGACGTAGGTGTCCTGCCCGGCGAGCTTGACTTTGACGATCGACGAGTGCGTCATGCGCCAGCCCATCGGATTGGGCGTGCGCCAGACCTCCTTGCCGGTGGCGAGGTCCACCGCGACCAGGAGGGCCTTGCCGCCGGGTGCCAGCACGACCATGCCGCCGTCGATCAGAGGGCATTGGCTGGCGTACCACTCCGGCACCTCGGTGCCGTACTCCGCAACGAGGTCCTTGAACCAGATCGTGCGCCCCGTCTCGAAGTCCGCGCAGAGGACGTGGCACTTGGGCCCGAGGCTGACCACAAAGCGCCCGTCCGTCGCCGGGACCGTTCGGGACATCCCGTGGTTGCGCTTGACGACCACAGGATAGGCGTTCCGCCAGAGCTCGCGTCCTTCCGTCAGCGAGAAGCAGCGTAGCACGTCGGAGCGAGACTCCCGGTCGTAGTCCAGCACGAAGAAGCGCCCTCGCAGGATGGCCGCTGCTGCGTAACCCTCCCCATGCGGGAGTCTCCACACTACGGGCGGGCCGGATGCAGGCCAGGAGTCGGCCAAGGGCAGGCCGTCGTCGCAAACGTTGTCCCTCTTCGGTCCTCGGAAGCACGGCCAGGAACCGGGCCATTCCGAGACCCGCGCTGCGGGGCTCGGCGATGCGGACGGCGCGCTGCTCTGGGTGGCCACAGGGCCGTTCGGCTGGGTGGCTGTGGACGGCTTCTTCGCCTGTTCAGCCTCCCGAGCGCGGAGAGCCGCTTCCTGCGCGAGGTCCGCCAAAAGCGGCCGATCATGGATCGGTTCGGGCTGCCGCCAGGTCTTGACCCACCATCCGATCGCCGCGACGCAAAGGGTCGCGAAGATGGTGGTCGCCAGGTGCTCCCAGAACTGCTGCCTCATGGCCCGAAGCGCTCTCGTCGGCTGGTCCTAGGTCCATCCTACAAGCCTTTACGGAGGGCTCGCCACTCCGGGTCTCCGGGCTTGCCGTCAGAACCGCAACAAGGATGGGTAGATTGGCGCCATGCGGATCGTGCACCTCGCCGCCGGTGCGGGGCCGATGTACTGCGGAGCCTGCAAGCGAGACGTCGCCTTGGCGCGCGCGTTGCGGGATCTTGGTCACGAGGTGCTCGTGGTGCCCCTCTACACGCCGCTGCGGTTGGAGGATCCGCAGGATGTGCCGATCGGTCCGCTGGGGTTCGGAGGAATCCGCGCCTTTCTAGCCGGCAGCAGGGCGTTTCGTCTCTTGCCGAGGCGCCTCCGCCGAGCCTTGGACCACCCTTTCTTGGTGAGGCTGGCAACCTCCCGAGCCAAGGCCGTGGATGCCTCCCGCTTGGGTGCCCTCACGGTTGGAGTCCTTCAGGGACTGGGCGGACCACAGTCCGAGTGCTGGGAGGCCCTCGAGGAGGTTCTCCGAGGCCTGCCCAAGCCGGACTGGGTCACGATCACCAACTCGATGCTCTCCGCCGCCGCAGAAGTCGTCGAGAGGGTCTGGGGCGTGCCCTGCGCGGCCTACCTTCAGGGAGAGGAGACCTTTCTGGACTCTCTAGGCGATCCTTACCGAGAGCAGGCCTGGGGGCTCGTGCGCGGGCTCGCCGCTCGGTGCGAGAGGCTTCTTCCGACGTCTCGCTCCGGCGCCGCCTGGTGGAAGGCTCGCCTCGGCCTGGAGGAGGATCGATTCGCGGTCGTGCCGCCGTGCTTGGCCGACGCGGGCAGCGTGGCGGTCGCCAAGCCGCCGGAAGAGCGGCGGGTGGCCTGCGTGGGGGTGTTGGCGCCCGCCAAGGGCCAGGACCTTCTCGTGGCTGCAGCGGGGAACCTGGCGCCCTCGGGGGGATGGAGCTTCGTCATCGCCGGACGCACGATGGATGCCGCCTACGGCAGGCGCCTTCTCTCGGCAGCTCGGACGGCCGGTCCGAGGGGGAAGGTCAGGGTGCTTGGCGAGCTGGATCCGTGGAGCAGGCGCTGGCTGCAAGCGACGGCCGGCATCGGCTGCGTGCCGTCGAGGATTCCAGAGGCGCGTGGCCTCGTTGCTCTGGAGTTCCTCTCGTACGGCGTGCCGACCGTGGTGCCGGACACAGGCGTGTTCCCCGAGGTGGCGGAGCGGGTCGACGGAACGGTCCTTTTCCGATCTGGGTCCGCCGAGGCTCTGCAAACAGCCTTGGAGAGCGCCGCGCGGCCGGAGCTGCAGGAGGCGACCGAGCGGGTTCGCCGCGCCGCGCGGATGCGCGAGGAGTTCTCGCCCGAGCGGGCGGCCGAGGCTCTCCTGAAGGCGCTGGGAAGTCCGGCCGCTACTTGAGCGAATAGCAGGCCAAGGCGTTGCGGTTCCGTACGATCAGGCAGCCGTTGGACACGATCGGAGCCGTCCAGCTCTGGCCGCCGAGCGGGCGGAAGCGCCCCAGTTCGCGGTAAGCGCTCGGATCCATCGCGACCATCACCACGTCGCCGCCGGCACCGTCCATCGCCAGGATGACCCCGTCCACGGCGCAGAGCCCGCCCTTCTCGAAGCCCCGCGCCTTCCACAGAACCTTGCCGCTGGCGGCGTCCAGGCAGACCAACTCGCCGGGATCCGAGTTCGCGTAGATCACCCCTCCATGGAGGATCGGCGAGCTGAAGTGCGCCTTGACCGCCTTGCTCTCCCAGCGGATTCGCGGCCCCTGGGGTGTGATGTCGACCAAGGCGCAACCGCGGTTGTAGCCGGAGGTGATGAACACCGAGCTGCCGAGGACGACCGGTGTGGCTGCATTGACGTCGTACGGCGTCTCCCAAGGCTGCCGCCAAAGGAGCGCTCCGTTGGTCGGGTCGACCCCGATGAGCGCCTTGGCGGTGAACACGAGGACCTGGGTTCGGCCGTTGATCGTCGCGATCACCGGCGTCGCGTAGCCGGCCGGATCGCCTCCGCCACCCCGCCAGATCGTTTTGCCCGTGCCCGGATCCAAGGCCACCAACGTGGCGTTCGGTCCGCCGACGCAGACGAGCACCCGGCCCTGATGCAGAACCGGACTGGCGGCCATGTCCCAGTCGGGCCGAGGCGCCTTGTACTCCGAGACGAGGTCGCGCATCCAGAGCGGCTTGCCCGACTTGGCGTCGAGGCAGAGGAACTTTCCGAGCCTGCTGTACACGTAGACCTTGCCGCCGGCGACCAGCGGCGTTGCCCGAGTGAAGCCGTAGTTGTCGTTCGACGCGTCGGGATACGCGTACCGCCAGACCTCGCGCCCTGTGTTCAAGTCGAAGGCCCGAACGATGTCGTTCGAGCCGGAGTGGTCCACGATGAAGACCATCCGCATCGCCGCGGCCGGCCCGGCGTAGCCGTTGTCGGTGAGTTCGGCTTTCCAAAGAAGCTTCGGTGGCGCGGCGCTCCAGTTCTTGCGGATCCCCGTTTCGGGAGAGATGCCGTCGCCGTTCGGACCGCGAAAGCGGTTCCACTCGCTGACCGCCTTGGTGCCGATCAAAGAACCGCTTAGCGTTTGGCTCGCGGCCGCAGGCTGGCTCCCCGCCGAACACGCAAGCGCGACGATCATCCATGGCACAAGGCCGAAAGACCCACTCATCCGATTCATCCGACCAGTCAGACGCCTGGAGGGCGAGCTGGGTAACTCTCGGGCATCAGTTCGGACTGCCGAACAGCTCGCTCACCGACCGGCCGGTGTGGATCCTCTGGATCGCCTCCGCGATGAGCCTTCCGATGGAGAGGGTCACCAGCTTCGGATGTCCAGGGATGGGGGCGGGGATGGTGTTCGTCGCCACGATCTGCTCCACGCCTTCCTCTGCGCCAAGTCGGTCGAGCGCTCCGTGCGAGAACAACCCGTGCGTGCAGGCGATCCAGAATCGCCGGACGCCCTTCTCCCGGAGTCGCTGCAGAAGCTCGACGACGCTGCCACCGTTCGCGATCTCGTCGTCCATGACGATCGCATCCTTGCCCTGGACGTCTCCGACGATGGTATCGATGGTGACCTTCGTGTCGGACACGCGGCGCTTCCGTCCGGCCGCGACGGAAACCCCGAGCAGACTGGCGAAGGCCGCGGCTGCCTTGGCGTTGCCGAGGTCGGGCGACACCACGACGACGTTCTCCAGCGGCATCTTGCGGAAGTGCTCCGCCAGCACCCTGAGGGCGTTCAGGTGGTCGACCGGCATGGAGAAGAAGCCATGGACCTGCTCGCTGTGCAGAGTCATGGTGAGCACCCGGTCGGCGCCCGCCGTCGCGAGCAGATCCGCCACCAACCGGCCCGCGATGCTGATCCTCGGTGCGTCCTTCTTGTCCGAGCGGGCGTAGGCGAAGTAGGGAATGACCGCGGTTCGGCGGATGGCAGAGGCGCCGCGGGCCGCGTCGAGCATCAGCAGAAGCTGCATCAGGTTGTCCTGCACCGGCGGGACGAGCGGCTGGACGATGTAGACGTCCTGTTCCCGGCAGCTCTCCAGGAGCTGGACGTATTGGCAGTCGTTGCTGAACCTGCGGAAGATGGATGGGCTCAGTGGGATGCCCATGTGGTCGCAGATCTCTTGCGCCAAGCCACGGTGGGCCTCGCCGCTGAACACGATCACATCGTTCACTCGGCTAAGTTTACCGATTTCAGCTCCTCGTTACCTCGAGCCCGACCTGCGAGACCCTGAGGGAAACGAACCTCGCCCTCGGGCTGGGAGGGTTCTCCTCCAGGACGCAGCGGACGCGGCGGCCCGCCTCGGGGTCCTTGGCGACCAGGAACAGGAAGCCCCCGCCGCCGGCGCCCAGCAGCTTGGCGCCGTGGATCAGGTCGTCCACCGCGGCCAGGATGGCGTCGATCTCGGGAGTGCTGGTGCCGCTGTCGAGCTCCCGGTTGAGCAGCCAGCTGCGGCGGATGCCGCGCCCGAAGGCCGCCCAGTCCCTGCGCTGGATGGCGTCGGCGACCGGCTCCACGTTGTCCACGATGGCCCGGATCGTCCGCAGTCTGGGTCCGCTGTTGAGGAACATTCCCCGGACGATCTCGCCGAGGACGCTCTTGGCCAGCCGCGTGATGCCCGTGTAGTACAGCAGCGCGGTGCCTCCCGCGCAGGCGGCCTCGAGGGTGCGGTCGGAGAGCCACCGGCAGGACGGGGTCTGGTCGAGGCCCGGGTGCGTCTCGAGAACCTTGAGTCCCGGATGGCAGCCGCCAGCCTGGTCCTGCCAGCCGCCGCCGGTGGTGAGGAGCTGCTCCAGGGCGAGGGTTCGCTGAATCACGTCGTCCTTGGACCAGCCCAGACCGGCCACGTCGCTGATGGTCGCGAGGAGCGTCGCGGCGAGGATGCTGCTCGTACCCAGCCCGGAGCCCTTCGGCACCGCGGCGAGCAGCGAGAGCTCCAGGCCCCCTCCCGCCTCGGTGAGCCTGTCCCGCAACGTCGGTGCAGGGCGCGCGGCGAAGCGGCGGCCGAAGCCTGCCAGCGTGAGCGCCGCCTTGGCCAGCGAGAACGACGATCCCGGCTCGTCGCACCGTTCGAGAGCCTCGAACTCCTCGATCCTCTCCTCCACGCCGAGGTCGATCGATCGGAGGACGATGCTGGGTCGGTCCGTCCTGCGGGCGAACACCTGAACCGGGGGCTGCCCATTGAGGTCCACAGCGACGTTCAGCACGCGGCCGCCGTGCAGCAGGCAGTAGGGGGGCGTATCCGACCACCCTCCGGCGAAGTCCAGCCGCAGCGGACTCCGACCCCATACGATCTGATCGGGCAGCGTGGTGAGGCTCGGCTCCAAGCCTCCGAGCGCCTCGTCGCGGACGATCAGCTCCCGCAGCGCGGCGAACGCCCCCTCGGCGAACGTTCCCCAGTCGGGATCTCCCCGACGGCGCAGGTACTCCGCGCGGAACATGGACGCCGCCATGCGGTGCGCCGGAGGGTCCTCGCCGCAAGCGATGTCGGGGACCGGTTCGGGCGCCTCCGCGAGCAGCGCGGCGGTCGCCTCGAGATCCATATTCAGGAACACGCTCGTTCTGCGCCGCTCCATCATCCGGGCCAAGGAACGAACGAGCCGCTTCTTGCGGAGCGCCTCGAGCTCTCCGAGGTCCGCACGGGTGAGCAGGTCGCGAGCGGAAAGCCGCCGGGCGGCGAGCCATCTATCCGCCGAAGCCCTGCGCGCCGCGGGCTCGGCCGCGTACCAGCGCAGCCACCGGTGGAGCTCGCCGACGGAATCCGCGACGGGGAAGAGCGGGGCGTCGAACACGTCGGCGCCGTCCGGGATTCCCAGGGCGTCGGGCTGGATGCCGGATCCGCCGAGAAACTCCCCGACCGACATACGCATCCATTGGGCCGTCCGCCAGTCGCCCGAGAAGGAGTCGTCGAAGCCGTACGGTCGGATGCACCAGCCGCCTCCTCGGATGGGCACGAAGTCGACGCAGAGCCCGGGCGGCAGCGCGACGCCAGGAAGCCCTTCGGGGACGTTGGTCACTACGTGGTCGGTGGAGAAGCGCCAGGATGCGTCGATCGCCGCGTTCTCGATCCAGACCCGCGCACCATCCGGGAGCCTGGGGCCGTCCTCGAACAGCGCATTGAGCACGTGCTGGTTGGGGTGTCGGATGGCGCTGGTGAGAACGCCGAACGAGGGCTCATGAAGATCGGCGTTGTGGAGCCAGGTGGTTGACTCGATCAGCTCCGCCGAGGTGCCGAAGTGGAGGAACGCCCCGTCGATCTCCGCCAGAGCGCAGGAGAGCCCCCGGAACGGACCCTCGGCGACGGTGGGGTTCGAGCCGAGGGCCAGGGCCAGGTCGGAGTACAGCTCTCGGCGGACCGGAAGGCCGTTCGAGAAGCCTTCGCCCGTCCAGCGGCAGGCTTCGAGCAGCGCGCGCACGGCCCGGTCGCTGAACAGCCACACGCCGACGTCCAGCAGAACGCGGTGGGTCGCCGCCCACCGATCCAGCTCGGTCTTCGGGGGCTTCTGAAGGAACCGATCGAGGCTGCCCGGAGCGCCGCGCGGCGAAAGGAACACCCCGTGACGGGTGGCGACGTCGGTTCGGCCAGGGAGTGCCAGGCAAACCACGTCGGCCTCGGGGATCGGTCCGCGGAGGCGCGCGCCATGCAGCAGCACGTCTCCGCTCGCCACGCACAGACGAAGACCGTCCGGCGACCGCTGGAGCACGTCGGACAGAAACGGCTCGGCGAGGTCGCGGAACCTCTGGTCCGGTCTCTGTCCCCGAGTGTTTCGGACCACGGGGAACGGCATCATCGCCTTGCCGAGGCAGGCGTACGCCGGGAGTCTTCGGCTCAGGCCTCCGCTGTGCAGGACCAGCGCCCGCCTCGAACGGAGCCATTCCTCGAGGGCCTGGTCGGACGAGGCCGCGAGCCATGACCGCCAAAGGAGGTACGCGGTGCCGCCCGCGGAACCCAGCGGCTCCGGGTCCGAGTCCGCGAACCAGCCGTCCGCGGACGAAGCCCCGGAGGGCCGGAAGAAGCCCGCCGCGGCGGGCGGCAGGCTGACGAGGCGTTCGATCCGCTCCACGAGGGGATTATCGGCTCCGATCGGGTGCCCTCGTCAACGGCGGTACGTGGGTTTCGGCTTGTAGGAGTTGTGGAGCAGGCGGTGCGCCTTCTCGCTGAGCGGCTTCCCGAGGAAGCTCGAGTACAAGGCCTGGACATACGGGTTCTCGTGCGAGCGGCGGAACTCCCTCTCGCGGTCGTCCGTGTAAAGGCCTTTGGCGCGCTGGAGCCGCAGAGCGTCCGTGATGCCGTAGGGCTGGCCACCCCCGCCGATGCAGCCGCCCGGGCACGCCATGACCTCGATCATGTGGTAGGCCGGCTCGTCCCCGTTCTCCTTGGCGGCGCGGACGCGATCGAGGACGTCTTCCACGTGTCCCATGCCGTGCGCCACCGCGACCCTGACCTCTCGGCCGAGGATCGTGAGCTTGCCCTCCTTGACCCCATCCAAGCCACGCGCGGGTTGGAACTCCAGCGCGTCGAACTCCTCGCCGGTCAGCAGCTTGTGCGCGGTGCGGAGCGCCGCCTCCAGCACTCCGCCGGAGGTTCCGAAGATCGTGCCCGCTCCGGTGTACAAACCGAGCATCGGGTCGCACTCGCCCTCGGGCAGAGAGCTGAAGTCGATTCCGGCCTGCTTGATCATCCGGGCCAGCTCGCGCGTGGTCAGCGACAGGTCCACGTCCTGGTAGCCCGAGGCGAACATGTCGTCGCTGCGCTGAATCTCGTACTTCTTCGCGGTGCAGGGCATGATCGAGACGACCCGCACCTTCGCGGGATCCAGGCCCTTGCGCTCGCAGTAGTAGGTCTTCGTGAGAACGCCGACGATCTCGTGGGGCGACTTGGTCGTGGAGAAGTGGTCGATCATGTCGCTGTGGTACTTCTCCATGAAGTCCACCCAGGCGGGGCAGCAGCTCGTGATCAGAGGCAGCTCGCCCTGGTTGTCCTGGAACCGCTTGACGAACTCCGTGCCCTCCTCCATGATGGTCACGTCGGCGCCGAAGTTGGTGTCGAAGACCGTGTCGAACCCCATGTATCGGAGGGCGGCGTAGAGCTTGCCGGTCAGGTTGGTGCCGGGCGGGTAGCCGAACGCCTCTCCGATCGCCACCCGAACTGCCGGTGCGATCTGGACCACGCAATGCAGCTCGGGATCACGCAGCAGCTCCCAGGCCCTCTCGGTCTCGTCGTACTCGAAGATAGCACCCGTCGGGCAGTGGGCGGAGCACTGGCCGCAGGAGATGCACGGGGAGTCCGCCAGGAGGATGTCGCCGGCCGGCGCCATGCGGGTGTCGATGCCGCGCTCCAGGAAGGACAAAGCCCACACGTTCTGCAGCTCCTGGCAGACCGTCAGGCAACGGCCGCAGGCGATGCACTTGCGCGGTTCCAGAACGATGGTGCGGGTGGATTCGTCCTTGGGGAGGTCTGGAACGATCGAGGGAAGCGACTGCTGCCGGATGCCGAAGTCCGAGGCGAGGCGCTGCAGCTCGCAGGTGCCGTTGCGGCCGCACGTGAGGCACTCGTTCGGGTGCTTCGAAAGGATCAGTTCCAGCACCTTCCTGCGGATCTCCACGATCTCGGGATCGTGGGTCTGGATCTCCATCCCCTCCTCGAGCGGGGTGCAGCACGCGCGGGGCATCTGGTTGGTGCCCTTCACGCGCACGATGCAGATGCCGCAGGCCGCCGTGGGGGGAAGATCCGGATGCTTGCAGAGGGTGGGGATCTTCAGATGCACCTTCTCGGCGGCCTCGAGGATGGTCGTGCCCTCCGGAACGACGACCTCGATCCCGTTCAGCTTCGCTCGCACGGTCCTTGCTGCAGTTCGTGCCATTTCCTCTCCGTCACGCGTTGGCCTTGGCGGGCGCGATGGCTCGCTCGTACTCCTCGGGGAAGTACCGCAGGGTGGACAGCACCGGGTTGGGAGCGGACTTCCCGAGGCCGCACAGCGAGGCGGCCTTCATCGTCTTGCTGATCTGTCGAAGCTGCTCGAGATCTTCCGGGGTCCCGCGGCCTTCGGACAGGCGCTCGAGGATCGTCAGCATCTGTCTGCCCCCGATGCGGCAGGGTGCGCACTTGCCGCACGACTCCTCCACGCAAAAGCCCAGATAGAAGCGGGTGATGTCGACGATCGAATCCTGGTCGTCCATCACGATCATCCCGCCCGAGCCCATCATCGACCCCAAAGCGGCGAGGTCCTCGTACGTGACGGGCGTGTCCAAAAGGTTGGCCGGGATGACGCCGCCGGAGGGGCCGCCCGTCTGAACGGCCTTGATCTTTCGCCCCGGCAACGGCCCTCCGCCGATCTCCTCCACGACCGTGCGGAGCGGGGTGCCCATGGGGATTTCCACCAGCCCCGGCCTACGGACCTTGCCGGTGAGTGCGAACACCTTGGTGCCCGGCGACTTCTCCGTGCCGATCGAGCGGAACCAGTCGGCGCCCTTGGAGAGGATCGGCGGCAGGTTCGCCAGCGTCTCCACGTTGTTGATGCACGTGGGTCCGCCCCAGAGGCCGCTCACCGAGGGGTAGGGCGGGCGCGGTCTCGGAGTGCCCCGCTTGCCCTCGATGGATGCGATCAGAGCGGTCTCCTCGCCGCACACGAACGCGCCGGCGCCGAGGCGGACCTCCAGGTTGAGGGAGAAGTCCGAACCGAGGATGTTCTTGCCGAGAAGCCCCGCGAGCTTCGCGCTCCGGATCGCGGACTCGATGCGCGCCACGGCGAGGGGGTACTCCGCGCGGATGTACAGGAAGCCCTCCGAGGCGCCGATCGCGTAGGCGGCGATCGTCATGCCTTCGATGACGGAGAACGGGTCGCCCTCCAGAACGCTCCGATCCATGTAGGCGCCGGGGTCGCCCTCGTCGCCGTTGCAGACGACGAACTTCTCCGCACCCTGAGCCTCGCGGGTGAGGCGCCACTTCACTCCGGTAGGGAATCCGGCGCCCCCTCGGCCTCTCAGGCCGCTGAGTTCCACCTCGGAGATCACCTGGTCCGGGCTCAGCTCGGACAGGCAGCGGCGGAGCGCCTGGTAACCGCCCGAGGCGATGTACTCCTCGAGGCTTTCGGGGTCGATCGCGCCGCAGTTGCGCGTGACGATCTTGTACTGACGGCCGGGTTCCGGCTGCTCGCGATCGTTGCAGGTGGTCAACCGCTCGGCGATCTCCGGCACAGCCAGACGGGAGACCACCCGCTTGAGCTGGACGTGGCTGTCCAGGATGAGGTCCACCCACTCGGCCGAAACGTGGCCGTAGAGCGTCTTGGGTACCCCCTCCACCTGGACCTCGACCAGCGGCTCGGCGTGGCAGGCGCCCAGGCAGCCCGTCCTTCGGACGTCGATCTCCAGCCCGCGCTCCCGGGCGCCGTCCACCAGAGCCCGATACACGGCGTCGGCTCCGGCGGCGAGCCCGCAGCTGCCCATTCCGACGGCGATCCAATCTCGGCTGGACTCGCGGTGCCGCTGGATGATGCCTTCGAGTTCGTCCTTCTGCAGCTTGGCCATTTCGCTCGGTCTCCTGAGCTCAGTCCTTGCACTGGGCGAGCAGGTGCGGCACGTCCTGGGGCGAGACCTTGCTGTGCACCTCGCCGTTGATCAGCACGACCGGAGCCTGGCCGCAGCAGCCCACGCAGCGCACCGTCGTGAGGCTGAAGCGACCGTCGGGAGTCGTCTGGCCCACCTCGATCCCGAGGAGGCGGCTGAACTCCTGCAGAATCCCGGGAGTGCCCTTGAGGTAGCAGGCGGTACCCATGCACCCGGAGATGACGTATTTGGCGGGCGGCTCCAGCTCGAAGAAGTTGTAGAACGTCAGAACCTCGTAGATCCGGGCCAGAGGCACGTTCATCTGCTTCGAGAGCTCGAGGGCGATCTCCCGGGGCACGTACCCAAGACGCCCCTGGATCTCATGCAGCACCATGATCAGGGCGCCGCGCTTCTTCTGCCACTTGCGGACCGCCAGAGCCACGTCCGCCGAAAGATCCTTCTCCGCCATGGGCCTCCTCGCTCGCTCGAAGCCGACTCCGAACGTTGGGGTAGATTACCCCCTAAAGACTAGGCCGAAAT
>Ga0209018_1000117_pt1 | contig 72767 bp, 56 predicted proteins | sample YNPBryBLVA2012_FD_185814 | JGI IMG/M metagenome (GOLD analysis project Ga0209018, IMG submission 185814) | Anoxygenic and chlorotrophic microbial mat microbial communities from Yellowstone National Park, USA - YNP Bryant BLVA 2012 (SPAdes)... ...
TTGCGGGAGCGGCGAGAAGCAGTGCCTGAATGGGACATGGGGAGCGTGCGATGCACCGACGGACTGCACGCAACCTTGCGGCACGGTGATCTGCCAGGGTACCTGCTGCCCGGGGGGGGCGTCGTGCTGCGGCAACGGCGCGTGTCCAGACGCCCACGGCGCCTGTCCGTGTCTGACCGTGATCTGCCAAGGTCAATGCTGCGCAAGCGGATCGCAGTGCTGCTGGGACGGCTCCTGTCCGGCCAATGGCCAGTGCCCGCCGCAATGCTCGACAGTCGTGTGCAAAGGGCAGTGCTGCCCTGGCGGCAACACGTGCTGCACGAACGGGTCGTGTCCCGACGCCAACGGTCAGTGCGCGGCGACCTGCCCTACGGTGGTATGCGACGGAACGTGCTGTCCGAAAGGTAATGCGTGCTGCGCCAACCAGGCTTGTCCCGACCCGGCCACCGGAACCTGCGACGAACAGATCGATCAATGCCAGGGAAAGCCCTCGGCAGAAGTGTATGCTCACAGTGGCTTCACCCTGTACCGCGTCGATCCGGACACCAAGGCGATGACCACGGTCGGCGGGTTTTTCGGCTGCGGCGGCTGGCAGATGATCGACATCGCGATGGACAAGAATGGCCAGCTTTTCGGCACGACCACCCAGAACATCGCTCGCATCGACAAAACCAGCGGCCAGTGCACCGTCATCGCCGCGGGCACAGGTTACCCCAACTCGCTGTCCTTCGTCCCCGAAGGCACGCTCGACCCCAACCACGAGGTGCTGGTCGGCTACTCCCTGGGCGACTATGTGGCAATCGACACCTCCACCGGTTCGATGACCAAGATCGGCTCCCTTCCGCAGGGCTACACGTCGAGCGGAGACCTGGTTTCGGTGGCGGGCGTCGGCACGTTCCTCACCGTCAAGGGCAACAACTGTTCGGATTGTATTTTCAAGGTGAATCCGGTGACGGGCGCCATGCTGGAGAACCTGGGACCCGTTGGCTACCCGCTCGTGTACGGCCTGGCGTTCTGGAAAGGCACCATGTACGGCTTCACGGCAGGTGGCGCGCTCTTCACGTACGACCTGGCGACGAAAGCCACAGCGCTTGTTTCCTCCGGATCGTTCAGCTTCAATGGGGCCGCATCCAGCACCTGCGCGCCCGCGCTCTAGCGTTCCCGCGAAAACGACCGGCGGCCTGCCAGGGGCGCCTGAGCGCCCGCGTTGCTCTCGCGGAACGAGGGATACGCAACACTACCACACACGAACGCCGGTCCGGCCATGACTGCCCGGGCAGCACAAACGGCGCACTCCTACTTCGTGTTCCTGCGCACGTTGCCTGTCGTGTGTTGCGCGTTGCCGGACACGACGCCGAACCGTCCTCGAAGCCGAGCCCTTGCCCCGGGGGGGCGGCCTGCTTGCTGGCAAGCGTGTCAGCGGGCGCTGTAGCACGACGACGCGTTCAGCTCGATCGTGCATACGCCGTCGCTGCAGGTGTCCCAACAGTCCAGGTCGTCCGAGCACGCCCCGCCGGTCGGCGAAATCGCCACGCATCGATAGGTGCCCGGGTCGCATCGCAGCCCTGCCGCGCACGTCTGGCTCTGGCAGTTCGCCCCCAACCCACCCGTGCATTCCGCCTCGCACACCCCCGTTGTCTCGTCGCACTCGTAACCCTCGATACAATCGTGGTGCACCGCCGTCGCCTCCGAGAAACGAGTGCACGTCTCCCCAGGACCACGGTCGTTCGTGAAGGTCACGCACACGTTGGGTGCGTTAGGCGAGACCCGCAGGCACATCGCGGAGCCGCCAGGGGGCGGCTGGCATTCGTTGCGGGAGCTGCACGGCGCCGCCGCGGGCAGCGTGCCCACGTAGACGCCGCCACAGATGATTCCCGGACCGAGGAGGGTGATCGTGCCGGTCATGGGGCAGACCTCCCCGAACCACTTCAGCCCCGCGATGCACTGCGCACCTGCAGATGGATCGAAATGCCTGGAACCGCCGCTCTTCAGCGCGTCCAACTCCGCCTGGGCTGCTGCTTCGCAGTCGCTTTGCCCGAACGCCACCTGCGCAGCTTCGCAACACCGCCGTATTGCGTCGCAGTATGCCTTGACGTACTCGCTCGCGAAGGTTTGCTCGTCCATCTCCGGCACCACCGGATAGTCCGGTATCCCGGAGTCGAATGCCGACCCGCCACCGCACAAGGGGGGGGCGCTGCTTCCCACTGACGATTCGCCACACGCGGCTGCGAGGAGCAACCCCATGAACAGGATGGCTCGTGACGCCCGCAATCGGACCACCTGCATGTCTTCCATATACGGCGCGCTTGGCCCGTGTCTCCCCCGTACCAGCAGACCCTCTGGCTCAACCGACACGCTTCATGTCGGAGCTTGCGTTCCCCCCCGGCGCCGCATGCCTGCCACTCGTCCGCGTACCCGTGTCCCCCCTTCTGCCCGTTGCGTTCTGTTATCGTCCATCGGATCATGTCCCCATGCATCTTCCTCTCCGCGTGCTACTGTGCGCGTTGCTCGTTGCGACCGCCGGTTGTTCGAAGGCGCTCGGCTACGATGATGTCCGGTTCTCTCCGTCGCCCGTCGGCCCCGATGCATCCGCACAGCAATCCGAGGCGCCCGACACTTCGTCCGACCCGGTGCAGGACGGTTCGTCGGTGGACGGGGCACGGGCTGACGCCGCGGGCGACTCGGCGACCGAAGCGTCGAACCCGTGCGACGGCGTCACCTGCTCGGACCTGGGCCACTGCACGATCGACGACGGCGGCGTGCGGTGCGTCTGCGTCGATGGATACCACGGCGACGGGCCGGCATGCGTGCCGGACGAGACCTGCACGGGTGTGGATTGCGGTCGGTGCGGGCACTGCGAGGTCGTTGGCGGGAAGGCGAGTTGTACGTGCCCGGATGGTTTTGTTTTCACGGGTGGTGGGTGTGAGCTGCACCCGGATCCATGCTCGCCGAACCCGTGCGACGCGGAGCACGTGTGCGTGCCTGAAGCGCACTGCACGCCTTTGGGGGTGTGCGTGCCGACCTGCGACTGCAGCAACTGTGGCAATTGTGGGCCTGACAACAGCGACGGGCGATGGGACGATTGGCAGGAGTATTGTGGGAATCTCAACGCGCAGCCAGCCACGATGGCGTGTACCAAACCATGCCCGAACGGCGACGGCTGCATCCCGTACAACCCGCCGATGTGCTGGCCGATGGAGGGGTGCTTCAGCCTCTGAGGCCGGTTTGGATGAGGCTCCACCCTTGCGCAGCGGTTGTGCTAGGGTTCCAAGCCGCTGCCCGCCAAGGACGAGCCTCCGACCGATGGTCGGTGACGCCGGTTAGACGCCTGGCTTGCGGGCTGCCAAGAAGGAATCGAGGAATCGAACATGCTCAAACGGTCCATGGCACGCCTGTCTGGTTTCGGGTTGCTGGCCTTTGCAGCCTGTGCCGGCCGGGTCGGTGCGGAGGGATCCAATTGCCCCAAGGTTTCCGCCCAACCTTGCATCCCCTCCGTCCCATCGTCGTCTCCCGCTCAGCCCCCGCCCCCGCTGGCGGGCACGCCGCCCTCCTCCGATGAGGGGATGTGGCTCCTCGAGGACTTTCCCGTTCAGCGTCTGAAGGACAAGTATGGCTTCGCCCCGACCAAGGAATGGCTCGACCACGTGCGCTTGTCGTCGATCCGATTCCCGGGCGGATGCTCGGGAAGCTTCGTCTCGCCCCGCGGCCTGGTGATGACCAACCACCACTGTGTTCATCACTGTGTCCAGCAGATCTCCAACAAGAAGAACGACCACGTGGCCAACGGCTTCCAGGCGGCGCGGCTCGAAGACGAGGTCCCTTGTCCGGCGATGGAGATCAACCAGCTCGTCGAGATCAAGGATGTCACAGGCAGCATCGAGGACGCGACGCGGGGGATGCCCGACAAGGAGGCGAACGACGCGAAGAAGGCAGAGATGTCGCGCATCGAGAAGGCGTGTGCCACCAGCGACTCGATACGTTGCGACGTCGTCACGCTCTACCACGGCGGGCGCTATCACCTCTACAAGTACAAGCGCTATCAGGATGTGCGGCTGGTCTTTGCTCCGGAGCTCTCCATTGCGTTCTTCGGGGGCGATCCGGACAACTTCAACTTCCCCCGCTATGACCTCGACACGTCGTTCGTGCGCGTGTACGAGAACGGCAAACCTGCTGCAACCGACCAGTATTTCAAGTGGTCCAAGGCTGGGGCGGGGGAAGGCGAGCTGACCTTCGTGTCGGGCCATCCGGGTTCCACCTCGCGCTTGCTCACCGTCGCGGAGCTCGAGTACGTCCGGGACGAGGCGCTGCCACCTCGGCTGATGCGTCTGGCGGAGGCACGAGGGGTGCTGTCCGAATTCCAGAAGCTCGGCCAGGAGCAGAAGCGAATCTCGAGCTCCAGGCTCTTCGGCGTGGAGAACGCGATCAAGGCGCTTCGCGGGCGTTGGCATGCGCTGCTCGACCCCGCGTTCTTTGCCCGCAAGGCGTCGGAAGAACGGGCGATCCGGAGTCGTGTCGACGCCGACCCGAGGATGAAGGCCGCCTATGGCTCCGCCTGGGACGCGATCGCAGCGGCGCAGAAGCGCAAGCGCGAGATCCGTGCTCCGTACATCTGGCTCGAGCAGGGCTGGGCCTTCTGGTCCGACCTCGCCGAGCATGCACGGACGCTCGTGCGGGCTGCCGAGGAGCTTCCCAAGCCTGACGGCACGCGGCTGCGTGAGTTCTCCGACTCCCATCTTCCGGAAATCAAGCAGGAGCTGCTCGCCTCCGCACCCATCTACGACGACCTCGAGATCGTCACGTTGACCCTGTCGCTGACACAGATGCGCGAGGCGCTCGGCGTGGACCATCCTGCCGTTCGCAAGCTGCTGGGCAAGGACGCTCCGGCCACCGTGGCGGCGCGTCTGGTCAAGGGAACACGCCTGAAGGATGTGGCGTTCCGCAAGAAGCTGTTGGAGGGCGGCAAGCCGGTCGTGGACGCTTCGAACGACCCGATGATTGCGTTCATGCGCGCGATTGATGCGGAGGCGCGGGCGGTGCGCAAGGACTACGAGGACAACGTCGAGGCCGTGGAGAAGAAGAACAGCGAGCTTATCGCGAAGGCTCGGTTCGAGCTGCTTGGCACCAGCGAGTATCCCGACGCCACCTTCACCCTGCGCCTTTCCTACGGGCAGGTCCGTGGTTGGGTCGAGGGCGGTCAGCCAGTCAAGCCGTTCACCACGATTGGCGGCGCCTTCGAGCGGCATACCGGCGCCGAGCCCTTCGCGCTCCCCAAGTCCTGGCTCGACGCCAGGTCGCGGCTCGACCTGGATACGCCGTTCAACTTCGTGACCACCAATGACATCATCGGTGGCAACTCCGGATCACCGGTGATCAACAAGGATGCCGAGATCGTCGGGCTCATCTTCGACGGCAACATTCACTCGCTCGGAGGAGACTATTACTTCGACGAAGCGAGCAACCGGGCAGTCGCGCTGCACAGCTCCGCCATTCTCGAAGCGCTCGACAAGGTGTACCACGCAACTCGACTGCGCGACGAACTCACTCCAAGGTAGCGGCGCTCTGGCGGCGCTTCGCCCGCAGGACCGACAGCACCGACTCCATCCGATCGAAAGTGGCCTCGCGAAGAGCGGCCACGGTTCGACCGTCGTGCGGATTGCCACGCGGTGCGACGGGCGGGAGCACCACGTTCGGGCGCAGCGCTGCGTGCGTCTGGGGTATGGGGACCGACATGACGTTCCAAGGGGGGCCCTGCACACGCCCGCCGCACCCGACCTGGAGGCGCTTGCAGGGCTGGCTGACGCAGTCCCCGCAGTGTAGCATGCGCCCGATGAGCTGCAGGCTCGACGGACCGGCCAGACGACGACGCGCGTTTTTCGCGCGCGCCCCGTTTGGCATGCTGCCGCGTTGCCCCGCATGGCCCCTCGCCGCGGCCGTCGGCACGATGATCGCGACGGCGCCTATCGCAGCCCGAGCCGACGATGCCTCCGTCAAGTCGCGGCGAGGGCAGGCTCTTGCAGCACAGGGCAATTGCGTCGCGGCGGTGCCGCTGCTCGAGGAGGCGGAGCTGGGAGCCCACCGCCCGGTGGCCGCCCTCGCGCTCGGCGACTGCTACGTAGCCCTTGGAGAGCTGCTCAAAGCGTCCGAGACGTTTCGTGCACTTGCCGAAGAAAAGCCCGCTCGAACGCACACGTATGCCGACCGCATGGCGATCCGCAAGGCGCGATCGCGCCTTGCCAAGGTCGACGAACGGATTCCCACGCTCGCCTTCGAACCGGCGGAGCCGTACGAAGACCTGGAAGTCTACATCAACGGTGAGAAGCTCGACGACCCCACACGCCCCAGGAAGGTCGAGCCCAACGTCGCCGTGCAGATCGTCGCGCGCGCCAAGGGCCGGGCCGAGCTGCAGGATACCGTGCAACTCGGGGAAGGCGAGCGCGCGGTGCGCCCCCTGCGACTGCAGCGATCCGCGCTGAAGCCGCCGAATACCGGCCGGCCACCCACCGGCAAGCGTCGTGAGAAGCGGCCTGGAGACGATCGCCCGTGGCTCGGAGTCATGTTCCGCGGCCATCTGGTGCCGCGCCCGGTCATGGGCCTGTTCGGCGATGGCGGCAAAACCGTGCTCTTTCCCGGCGGCTCCGTCGTGTATAGCGTTCCATCGTCGGAACCTCGGGTCCACCTCACACTCGGATATGCCAATTACCAGATCGGGTCGATGCCCTTCAAGCCCAAGGGTGCTCCCGATACTGACTACGAGATCATCGAGAGCACACTGGAGGCGGGATATGCAACGGTCGAGGTGATGTGGGAGGAACTCCTCGACCACGCAGCAACCTGGCGGTTCAGCTATGGGTTTGGCGTGGGAATAGGGTGGATGTTCAGGGGAGGACTCTATCGCACGCAGGCCTATCCTCCCGGCATGGTACCAGGCGATCCCTATGCGTACCGCAAGTGCGACGGCCCCAATCGTCCACCTGGTAGCTGGTGGTACTGCAATTCGCTCGACTTCGATGCGGACCACTACAACTACAACGAGCCGACGTGGGCTCAGGGCGGCAAGCGTCCGCTCATCTACCCATGGCTGGGCGCGCCACTCTTGGGCCTCAGCACGCGGCTCGGCAGGGACATGATGCTCGACCTGCAAACCGGCTTGACGGACTCCGGTATTCTGCTCCAGCTAGGCGCGCGCGCAGGGATCTGACACGCTCGCCGCAGGCCCTGGTGGCAGGCCGTCGTCGCGGCGGGTCGTCACGGACCGCCCTCCCACCGGCCGGCGCCTACGGACCGCACGTATTGTCCCCACCAGGACGGCGATCCAGCTCCACGACCCGAGGTCACCACCAGCGCGCGTCGTGGTGCATCCGTGCTCGGGCTGGTCCGCAGCGCATTCCGGTGCAAAACCGTGCCGGGGAATCGGATTGCATGTCGACGCGTCGATCGGTCTAGGCGGGTAGGTGGCGCAGATGGCGTTGATGTCGTCGGCCGCCAGCGTGCGCAAGCTGTTGGACCCTTCCTGATACGAGTCCCACATCGTGGATTCGGGATCGAGGCTGTGTGCGAGCCCGAAGAAGTGGCCGGCCTCGTGGGTCATCACCGCTTGCAGGTCGTACGCGACCGATGACGGCTGTGCCGTGAACTGGAAGCCGGCGGAGTTGATCTCGACGTCGGCGTCATAGATCTCGCCCGTTTCGTCGCTGAACGTTACCGTGGTCAAGGCGATGTAGTTGGCGCCCTCCGGATGCGTCCAGACTTTGTCGCGGAACACCACGACATTCACGTTGCCGGCGGTCTTGTTGTACTCGGCGCTGGGGCACGGAACCCGACCCATGTCGATCGTGGCGATGCCCGGCGATGCGCCTCCGCACACCGGGGCCATCCACGCCGCGAAGCCGTTGAGGATGGCCGTGCGCGCATCCTCGAAGGGCATCTGCTGGGTGCCGTCTTGCTGCAAGGCCACGCCCACGCAATCGCGGAACCAGGCGATCGGAAGCCCGCAATCGGTCTCCACCGGCGGGTCGCACACAGACCCGTTGGGAAGGCATGTCGACGTGCGGCAATACGAGTGCGCCCGTGGGCTGCCCAGCAGAGTGAGCAGCCCGGTGACCAGGCACATGGACAGACGTCGTCGACGCATGATCAGGAAGCAAAGCAAGAATCGGCACTGGGCACAATCCCCAACCGTGCACCGCCGCAGCCCCGCTGCTTCGTCGCTACGGGCAGGGATAGTAGCGGTATGCGATGCCTTCCTCGGTCCGCACTCCGTACACCACGCCGCCTTCGTCGAGCACGGTCATCTCCCGGAACGTTTCGTCCGCCGAGGTGTTCGCTGGCAACTCGACCGATCCGATTGGCTCGCCGTGCTCCGGCTCCATGCATGTCAGCGTGACCAGGGGGGGGCCCTGGGACGCCGGCATGTGCTGCGCCGCAACGTAGATGGTACCCACCCGATCCGAGTCGAGCAGCAGCAGATACAGGATCTCGCCAGACACACGCAGCTCCCGCGTGAACTGGTGCGCAATCGGATTCCTGCGCACCGCGCTCACCCACATCCGTCCCTCCTGTGCCTGCGTAATCCCCGCGCTCAACAGCAAGCGTCCGTCGCGCGATGGACGCCCCGGCAGCTCCTGTCGATCTGGGTCCGACGTCCCGTCGGTGTGGCCCACCTTCACCAGCGTTCCGTGCTCCACTTCCGCGTACACGTCATTGCCGTCGACAAACACGCCCGTCACGGCACCCGTCTCCGGGATGCCTTTCCCTTCCACTGGAATGGCCCCGCGCAGCGTGCCGTCCGGCCCGTAGATGGCCACCGTCTTGTCGCCCAACCGGTCGAGCAGCGCCACCGTGCCGTCGGCGCCCACCGCGATGTCTTGCGGGACCCGCTGCGCTAGCTGGCTCTCTCCGAGCACGGCACCGTCTGGACCATACGTCACCAGACGCCCGTTGACCTGATCGATGATCCGAGTGCGACCCATCGCGTCCACGGCGAAGCTCATCGGCGCTTCAGGATTGGCCTCCTCGGGCCGGGACAACCCCAGCTCACCTTGGCCGCCGCCCCACCGCGCCCGGATGATGGTTTCCCCTCGCCCACGCTTTGCGGGTGACGCCATCGTCGTGGATGGTAGAGCGGCTGACCGCGATGCCGCGCTTCCGCTCGCGACGCCCTCCAGACTGTTCTGCGTGGTCGCGCGACCGCGTCCAGTCTGCCGGTTCTCCTTCGACTCAGGAGCGGCACACCACCGTAGCAGCGCTACGGCAGCCGCGCAAAGTACGACGGCTCCTATCGCGTAGTGGGCGAACGGTCGGGGACGAGATTCAGCCATGCGTATTCGTTCGAAACTTGGTGTGTGACAAGGTCAGACTATGTGCCGACGCTCGACGCGCCGAGGTCCGGAAAAAGTCCGTGCAAGGTGGCGACCACCTGGATCCCTACGATGGCACGTCCATCGCATTGAGGAAACGGCAATTGGAGAGCCGACGCCATGACGACATCCCGCACACGACACGACGCCCGGTTCGAAGCCGCCCTCACCACGATGCTCGCAGCCTTGCTGTACGCGGTCCTTGGTTGCAGCCCCGCTGCACCCCCAGACAGCCACGAGCTCGTCGGCGCCGAAGACGCCGTCCACTACACCGATGATGCCGTCAGCGGTTCCGTACCCATCGGCAGCGAAATGGCAACCACCGCAAACCTGAACTTCCGCAACGGCCCCTCGACCAGCTATGCGGTCCTTCGCGTCCTCGCCAGCGGCACGCATGTGGTCACGGTCGAGCGTACGACGCCCCAGAACGGCTTCTACAAGGTCAAGCACAACGGTACCGTCGGCTGGGCCTACGGCGCGTATCTGCAGATCGTCTCGACCGGCGATGGCAGCGGTACCACCGGCGGCCTGGCCATCGGCACTCGTCTGGTCACCACCACCGACCTCAACTTCCGCTCCGGCCCGTCGAAAACCTCCTCGGTCCTCGCCGTCATGCCGACCGGGTCCGTCGTCACCACGGTCGACCAGCAGGATCCCGAGAACGGCTACTATCGCGTGCAGTTCCAGAGCACCAAGGGATGGGCGTACGGCGCCTATCTGCAGCCGGAAGGCTCCGCCAACACCGACTCCGACCCGCCGCCCAACAGCTCTTCCGCTCGCAACGCCGCCATCGCACGTGCCAAGTCCGGGAAAGGGTTCTCGTACTGGTGGGGACACGGCCGCTGGCTGCCGTCGGGCCCCACGTCCAGCACCAAGGGATCCTGCTCCGGAACGTGCCCAAGCTGTAGCCACTCCGGCCAGTATGGCGCGGACTGCTCTGGTTACGTCGCCAAGATCTGGCAGGTTCCATCGAGCAACAGCGACATCACCCAAGACGGCCATCCCTACAGCACCGACGACTTCGCCAACACCAAGGCCTACTGGTCCCCCATCTCCAGGAGCAAGCTAGCGCCCGCCGACGCCCTCGTCTACCGCTCCGGATCGTCGGGCCACATCGTGCTGTATTCCTCCGGTGACGGCTGGGGCGCCATGTCGGTCTACGAGTGCAAGGGTTGCGCGGCCGGGTGCGTGTATGATGTCCGCACCCTCGGCTCGGCGTACAACGCAATCCGCCGCGACGGGTACTGATTCGAGATCTACCGCTTCCCACTGAGATCTCCGAGATCTCGACCTGTTCCGTTTCTTTCCCTTCTACTTCAGCTACTTGCACTGCTGTCTGAGCACCTTGTCGCACCTGGCAAGTTGTGCAACGAGCCTGCACAATCCGTGTTTCGAATTGCGCATCGCCTTGCGCAAGCCGTGCAAGCCCACACCAGCACTGCCATCCCTGCGGCGCGCCCCATGTCCCTCTCGTCCGGCCGTACGTGGCAACGCGCAGTCGGGGCCGCTTCTGGACGAGTCGGCTCAACCGCTTCTCGACTTGGGTGACCTGCGATGGACCCTTTCCGCAGAGCGCCGTTGGTGTCGGACGCCAACCGCCCGACAATCTCGCCGCGAGCGGCGGCCTCCGCCCCCGCCCTCCTACTAGCTCCCGTCCCCCGGAATGACCTTCTTCCAGACCCGAGCCTCTCGAAACACACGTACCAGCTCGCCGTCGATATGGTTGTCGCGGACCTCGGCTTCGAGAATGCGCAGCGCGCGCTCTACGGGCACTGCTCGCTTGTAGGGCCGATCGCTGGCCGTCAACGCATCGAAGATGTCGGCCACGCTCATGATCTTCGACTGCAGGGGAATCTCCTCGGCGCGGAGGCGATTGGGGTATCCGGTGCCGTTCAGGCGTTCATGGTGTGCCCCGGCGATGTGGGGGATACGACGAAACGATGTGCCCCACGGGATCCGCTGGAGGAACCGGAACGTGTGGGTCACATGGCTGCGGATCTCCTCGATCTCACGGCTGTTGAGCGAGCCGCGCGGGATCCGCAGGTTCGCACTCTCCTCCGCACGCAGCAGGGGATGAAGCTCGCCATCGTCGAGGTAGTAGACCCGTGTCAGGCCGTCCAGCCGTGTGAAGTCGCCTTCGGCGAGCACAGTCGGCTCGTTGGCGCTGACGATCACGTTCCAGGCGGCATCGAGCTCTGCGCGACGAGCCTCGAGGGAGGCGTCCAGGTTGTCGAGCACTTCACGGCTTGCTCCACGCTCGAGAGCCTCGACCTTACGGCGGAGCGCCTCGACCTCGAAACATCGCAGTGCGTACTTGAGTCTCGCGCGGATTCGCTCGAGGTCGGCGTCGTAGAGCTTCTTGGCCTTGACCAGGACCTGCTCGCGTACTCCTATCTTGCCGAAGTCATGCAGCAGGGAAGCGTACTCCAACTCGCGGATGTCCTGGGCCGTGAAGCGCACGTTGCGGTACGGGCCCGTATCGGTGCTCTCCAGCGCACGCGCCAGCTCGACGGACAAGTCTGCAACGCGGCGTGAATGGCCGCTCGTGGTCGGGTCTCGCGACTCGATCGCTTCCACGGATGCCTGCACGAACCCCTCGAAGATCCGTCGAATCTCCTCGTAGAGCATCGCGTTCTCCAGCGAGATGCCCGCCTGTGCGGCCAGCGCCAGCAGCAGCTCCTGGCTGCGGCCGTCGAACGCGATCACCTGCTCCTCGAAGTCCTCCGCGCTTCTGAGCTTGCGCTGCGGTTCCCGCTTCTTGTTGATGAGCTGCAACACGCCGATGACTTCCCCCGACCGATCCGTCAGCGGCGCGCACAGCATGGACTTGGTGCGGTAGCTGATTTTCTCGTCGAACGAACGGTCCACCGAGTAGGGAGAACCCGGAGGCAGGTCGTAGACGTCCGCGATGTTGATGGGGGCCCGGCCAAGCGCCGTTGCACCCGCGATCGACTGAACGCTGATCGGGATCGTGAACTCGCGCCAGTCGAATTGCACCGAGTCGTTTTGCGTGAGCTTGAACCTCAAATGCCTGCGCGACAGGTCCGGCTCGTCGCCCTCCACCACATAGGCCGATCCGGCATCGGCGCCCGTGATGAACCGCGCCTTCTCAAGGATGAGCCCAAGCAGCTTGTCGATCTCCCGCTCGGTCGTCATCATCCGGGCAATCTCCACGAGTTCACCCAGCTCGTAGCGGTACCGGTTCAGCCACTTGCCACGACTCTCCGCCCGGCCGTGCGCGTCCATCGATTGGAACGCGCACTGCACTGCAACATACAGCGCCTGCGGCGATGGTTCCTCGTCCAGCAGGGCTGCCAGACCGTGGTTGATGATCTGATCCAGGTCCGGGTCCTGCACCGTGCCGAGCAACAGTAGCATCGCCTCGCCGGAGTCGTGGCGAGCCATGTATTTCGTGAGCATGTCGCGGGCCCGGTCCCACACCGATCCGGGCGCCATGACCACGGTCTGCCGACCCTTGCGCACCAGCACGATCAACGGGTGCGGGCGGACCACGACATGACCCACCATGCGCGGATCCGATGCGAGCGTCGACGCGATCGCGTCCAACCTTTCGACCATCGCCCGCGTGGCCGCGCTGAAGTCAGCCATGCTCCTGCTCCTTTGGCGGTTGTCGCGGCCCTTCGTCGCCGCTCGTGCGCCTGACGCGTTCGTCGCGCTCCTCGTACGCTACGATGATCTTCTGGACGAGCGGGTGACGTACGACGTCGATTTGCGTGAACTCACAAAAGGCGATCCCTTCGATACCGGCGAGCAGCTCGCGTGCCTCCGCCAGGCCGCTGCAATACCCTGCGGGAAGGTCTACCTGGGTCACGTCGCCAGTCACCACGGCTTTGGAGGCATGCCCGAGACGGGTGAGGAACATGCGCATCTGGTCGCTCGTGGCATTCTGTGCCTCATCGAGGATCACGAAGCAGTCGTTGAGCGTGCGGCCCCGCATGAACGCCAAGGGTGCTACCTCGATCTGGCCTCGTTGGATCATCGCCTGCGCCTTTTCGATGTCCATCATGTCGTGGAGTGCATCGTACAAGGGGCGCAGATAGGGATTCACCTTCTCCGCCAGATCACCAGGCAAGAACCCGAGCCGCTCGCCCGCTTCCACCGCCGGCCGCGCCAGAATGATTCGCTTGACCTTGTGTTCCTTCAACGCATGCACGGCCATTGCCATCGCCAGATACGTCTTGCCCGTTCCCGCGGGTCCGATGCCGAATGTCAGGTCGTGCGTCCGTATGGCATCGATGTACGCCTTCTGGTTTGCGCTCTTGGGTGCGATCGGACGACGACCCGGCCCTGCCAGGACTGTGTCCGAATAGACCTCGCGCAGGCACAGCGTGGGATCGTGGCGCAGCACGCGCGCACTGCGTACCAGGTCGGCCGTGGTCAGCCGCACGCCTGCTTCCAGCGTCTCCACGGCCTCCGACAAGAGCCGCTCCGCAAACGTCACGTCCTCCGCCTTGCCCGCAAGATACAGCGCCGTCCCACGCAATCCGATGTCCACGCCGCTCTCCTCCGCGAGCGCGCGCAGCGTCTCGTTGCCCGGACCGGCCAGGGCCAACAGCACGGATGGATCCTGCACCTCGAGTTCCGCGCGCACCATCGCACCCGGTTTGCCTCCGGGGTTCCTGAATCGTGCGGGCGAAGTCATGCCGCAAAGCTTAGTACAACGCCTCGCCGGCTCGTGACCAGAACTCGTCCGCCGGCCCCCCTCCGGCGGAACAGTGGTTCCACAGGCTCGTGCTGCCCCACAGCAGCGTGCCCACCGCGCCACCGCCTTGCCCTCGACCGCGATGTCCGTCCACCCTTTCCCCGGAAGCGCCGACCCGCAGGACGCCCCCCTCCGCCAGGCGAGCCCCCCCACGTGCGGCCTGTCGCTTCTCGGACAACTTTCTCATAAACGCTGATATCGCGATGCTTGACTGTGCGGCGTGCGCCCATCAACGATACGCGACGCACAGTGTCAGGTCTCGTCGAGGAAGGATCCCCACCATGCGCCTTGTGCCGATTGCGTCCGCAGTCTTCGCCACAGCTTCTCTGGTTTCCGCAACCGCGTTGGCGGACGACCAGCCCACGCCAGAGCCGACCCCGCCAACGCCGCCCACCGTGGCATCGCCGGCACCAACCACGCCGCCAGCTCCGCCTCCGCCCGACGCGTCCGCCCCGCCGCCAGCAGCGACCGCCCCGCCGGCCAGCCCGGTGTTGTTTCCACCACGGCTGCGGTTGATCGCACCTCGCCAGCCTCCCGCCGCTGCCGCTGCACCACAGCCGCCACCTGCACCGCCACCCGCTCCTGCGCCGCCACCTCCACCAAGTCCACACGAGTTCGGCGACCCCAACCTGGGCGTCGACGGTCATCCCGTCGCAGGTTTTCACGGTGGCAAGTTCTACCTGCGCGATCGCTACGACTACTTCCGTTTCTATGTCGGTGGCAGGCTCCACCTCGATCAGTACAACTACTTCGGTTCCCACGTCTCCGATACTGCGTTGAAGTCCACCTTCCTGCTTCGCCGCGCGCGCGTGGAGGTCGGTGGCGAGGTTTGGGGCCACTGGCAGTGGCTCCTGCAGACCGAGTTCGCTCCGACCGAGTTCGACAACCCTGACGGTACCGCGCAGCAATACGCATCGAAGGTCGGAACGGATCCGACCGGACAGACGGCCCGCTACGTCCCGGTGCAGACACCGCGTTACCGTGCTCAACCCGTCCAGGTCTACGTCAACTACGAAGCGTCGCCGCTGCTCAACCTCCAGATCGGTCAGATCAACGTGCCCTTCACCATGGAAAACCGCACATCGACCAATACCATCACGTTCCTGGAACGTTCGCTCGCCGTCCGCACCTGGGGCATCCCCGAGATCCGCGACCTCGGCGTGTCGCTGTGGGGCAATCTCGACAGGCGTGTCGTCGGGTACGCTGTGGGCTTGTTCAACGGCGACGGTTACAACCGTCCCAACGCGGACAATCGCTTTCTGACTGCGGGGCGAGTCTTCGTGCGACCGCTGGCACGCCGCCACGGTCCCCTCGAGAAGCTGCAGGTCGGCGGCAGCTTCAAGTACGGCATGCACGACAAGAATCGCGTGGCCTACGACGCCAAGGCCATGACGACCCAGTCCAACTACCAGTTCTGGGCGCCGACCTACACCGACAGCCTCGAGCGGCGTGTGCACATCATCCCGTCCGGCGCCGAGATGGGCTTGGGTGGCGAGCTGCGGATCCCGCTCAATCCGGTCGACCTGCGCAGCGAGTTCGTCTACCTGAAGAACAACACGCGTGAGGCGGTCGATGGCTACCAGCTCACGAACACAGAGCGCTTCGGCACGATGAAGGGCTACGGCTACTACGTGCAGCTATCCTACTGGTTGCTTGGCTCGCCCAAGATCGTGGGAGACCCGGGGGACCAGAGTCCTCCGAAAGTCGACCTGGACAAACCTGACCCCGGCATCCCGCCCCAGGGGCTCGAGCTTGCAGTCAAGTGGGAGCAGCTCGCCATCACGTACGACTCCGCCGCGCGCTCGGGCACTGCCGACCAGAAGAACGCCGACGGCGACATCAAGGTCAACGCCTTCTCCGCCGGCATCAACTACTGGGCATCGAGGCACCTGCGTCTGTCGCTCGACTATGTCTACGACATGTTCCCGGACTCGGCGTCCAAGACCACCGAATCGCAGCGAGCGCAGGCACCGGGCAACCTCGTCGGCGACGACGGCGCCCACGCTCTCCACGAGCTGTCCGCTCGGGTCGGCCTCGCGTTCTGATCAGCGGGCGCTGTCCGCCAACCACCCAGAAAACCATCCGCCCGTGAGCACGTCGAGCGTAGCCTCCGCTTCGCTCATCCGGATCCATGCGTCCGCGCGCTCCTCGTCGCTCTTGCTTTCGTCCTGCGTTGTCAGACGCGCCCGTTGCCATTCGAACAGCGTCGTCAGCACCTTGCCTGCGATCTGAGCACGCTGTTGCAATCGCTGCATGCGGATCTTCTCGACGGCGATCTCCTCGTTGGTGAACAGAAGCCGGTCCAACCGCCACGTCAGCTTGCCCTCCAACCACTGCGTGGCGGAGGTCGAGTCCTGAAGGCGGTACGGGTCACTGTCGGTCGGCGTGAGCTTCTGCCCGCGGTCCCACGAACGCGCGACACGAACCCTGGCTTCGGGCAACAGTCCTGCCGTGCGGGCGCGTCCCGACATGTTGTCGAGATCCGACATACTTCCCAGGCCGCTTGCGCGCCAGGCCGCCGCGACGCACGCTCGCGCGAGGGCAGGGGACACCTGCACGCCTTTCGGAGCCGCCCGCGTAGCCCCGCGCGCAGCGGTGCGGGCCGCATCTTGCGCGATGGCACGGTGAAGCCGCACCATGGGGCGCGGTGACCACAGCCGATCCAACGGCACTGCGATGCCGACCCAGCCTCCCACCTCACGGCGCGAGTCGTCCGTCGTGGCAACGAATGCCGCAGTTTCCACCGCCACATGGCCGCTGTTGTCGGGTTCGATATCCACGTCGTCAACCTCGACCCGCGTGATCGTGTCGTCATCGCGCAAGCTGTCGACGTCCATGGGAGAGCCGCTCCAGGGCAGGCCGGCGAGCATGGGCGTGGAGAACAGCACCAGATGGGTTCGAACCGAGTCCATGCCCTTGCATCGGTCGGCGTCGGAGGTTCGTTGCGCCAAATCACACGCGACCGGTGCTCATGTCGCCGTCACCAGGGCATCGAACCCGCTTTCGTATCGAAGCCCTACTGCGGCGCAGAACGACGACGGCGCCGCTTCGAGCTGTACGTCTTGCACACCGCTGAACGAGTCGGTCTCAATGTCGATCGTACGCACCAGGGGCTCCGGCACGCCCTGCGTCACCGAGACCACCCGCAGTACCAGGCGACCGCCGCCGCGGGCTGCTCGCCGCAACGCGAACGCCAAGGGTCGGACGGACCATGCGAGTCGCACGACGTTGTCATTGAGCACTGCACGAAGCTGGTTGGTACGCGGCACGTCGGGACAGCGAGGACTCGGGTCAGGCTCCTGCGATGGGGGCGCGGGAGATGTGGGGGGATCCGTCGAATGCGGACCGCGGGTGAGACGGTCGCGAAGACGAAGAGCGTCGTGGTGGGACGGGTTGCGAGCGAGAAGCTCGTCGACGATGGCGAGCGCCTGCTCCTGGTGGCCTTGGGCCGCGTAGACCTCTGCGAGGGCGACGGTGGGCAAGGGCGGAGGCGGCGTCTGGTCGACGAGCGGCGGGGCGTTGCGCAGCCTGTGGGCAGCGTCGGGCAGGTGAAGCCCCAGGTCCATGACGCGGGCGACGAGGTCGCGCGCCTTGCCCAGGAGCGTGCGTGCGATGCGTCGCTCGTTGTCTTCCGAAGCGGAGAAGAGCAGCAGCTCGTCGATGAGTTCGGTACGCGTCATCAGCTCCGGGCGCACGACGCCCAGGCGCCGCGCATGCGCCAGCAGCTCATCGCGACCAAGTGCCTCGAGCTCGCTGCGACCCCAAGTCATCGCGTGTCCAGCGTAGACGAATTCATGGACTAGAACCAGGATGTCCCTGCGTCGTCCGAGGGTTCGAGGCCGGCCAGCGACGCACGGGCCTGCAGGGCATCTTCCGCGATCTGCGCCCTCAACGCCTCGATGTCCCGGAACTTGCGCTCGGACCGGATTCGATGAATCAGGTGCGCTCGCAACCGACGGCCGTACAGGTCCTGGTCGACGTCGAACAGATGGACCTCCACCGCGAAGCCGGCGTCGACGGTGGGGCGAACACCGATGTTGCATACGCCGGTGGAGAGCCGGGCGGCCTTGCGGTTATCGTCGACGATATCGACGGCGACCGCGTAGACGCCATGGGGAGGCAGCGCTTCCTGCACCCAGCAGAGATTGGCGGTAGGGAAGCCGAGCGTGCGCGCGCGACGCTGTCCCTCGACAACCTTGCCGCAAAGCGCGTGAGGGCGGCCGAGAACCCGTCGAACGGCGCCGAGGTCTCCCCGCGCGATGCACTCGCGCGCGCGGGTGCTGGAGTACCTGCCATGGTCGTCGCCGAGCAGCGGCTCGACCTGGGCATCGAACCCGAACGACCGGCCCATCTCGAAGAGCGTCTGCAGGTCACCAGACCGGTGAGCGCCGAATCGGAAGTTCTCACCGACGCGTACACCGCGAGCTTGCAGCTTCTCGACCAGCACCGTTCGAACGAACTGTTCTGGGGTCAACGACGCGAAGGCCGCGTCGAAGTGCTGGACCACGACACGGATTTCCGGGTGCACGCGCCCGATGAGCTCGATCTTGCGCTCTGCGGTGGTCAGGCAAGCCGGGGCCGGGCGCCCCACGGCGACCGTGGGATGCGGCTCGAAAGTGAGCGCCACCGGGGTCAGGCCCAGGTCGATTGCGTCGCGTACCGCCTTGGAAAGCACGGCTCGGTGACCCAGGTGCACGCCGTCAAAGTTGCCGATGGCCACCAGCGTGGGGCGTCCAGCGAGGTCTTCGAAACGGATTCCAAGGGATGCCATCGAGTGCTCGGGATCGGGCAAATGCAGAACGTCAGCGGGCAGACACAGCGCATCTCTGAGCCGGACCGGCCCCTGTTGTCAATGGGAACAAGCGGCACGCATGTCGAGACGAACAGCGCGTCTCGCCACGCCTACGCAAGCGTCAGTAGGGGATGTCCTTGAAACCGGCCGGCGGCGTGGTAGGCGTTCCCGGAGGTGGTGGCCGAACCGGCCCGCCGCCACCTGAACGACGTGCCGCCAGCTTGACCGTCTGGCTCTTGTCCGTCGGCTTCACCGTCACGGTCTGCTTCTGGTAGCCGTCCTTGGACACGACCAGCTTGTGCTCCTTGCCGTCCGCCGCGTCGTCGCCCTCGAACTTGACATCGCAGGGCGTGGGGAAGCAGAGCTGTTTGCCAGCTTCCGTTTCCACGCTAGCACCCTCCGGGTCGGTTTCGAAGCGGACCGTGGCCACCTTGACCGATGCCGTGGGGACCGACGTGGGCTGCGCGGTCGCTGCCTCGCTGGTGGTCGCTGGCGGCATCGAGGTGGTCGCGGCCGCGGATCCTCCTTCTTGGGCCGACGGTGCGGTGTCGCGCGTTGCGTACAGTGCCACGCCCCCGATGCCCAGCACGACGAACGCTCCGATGGCAACGGCGAGCACCCCCACCGATCCCCTCTTTTTCGGGTAGACTGGCTCGTCGACCGTGGCCGTGGCCTGCGCGTTCATTTGAGGCCCGGACTGGCTGCTCGACGACCCGGATGGGGACAGGAACATGGGCTGGTTTGGGCCTGAACCTGTTCCCGGCGCGACGGCACCAGACCCGGACGAACTCGAAACGGCGAGGAAGTCGCCGGAGCTCAGAACGCCGGAGAGCGTGGCGGTCATGGCGCCGCCGCCTACCGACTTGAGCGCATTGAGCAACTGCTCCATCGAGGCGAAGCGCTTGTCCGGCTCCTTCTCGAGACATCTGAACACGACGTCCTCGGTCATCTGGTTGATCTGGAGCTCCGGATTCATCACGCGCAGCGGCGGCGGTGGTTCATTGACGTGCGCCATCATGATGTGAACGGAGTTGGGCCGGTCGAACGGCACCTTGCCCGTCAGCATCTCGTACATGATGACGCCCAACGCGTAGATGTCCGTGCGCGCGTCGACCTTGTCGCCTTTGATCTGCTCGGGAGCCATGTACTTGGGCGACCCCATGAACAGGCCTGCCTGGGTCAGGTCTTCACCACGCTCGTCGCCGACGTTCTTGACCAGGCCGAAGTCGAGGACCTTGACGAAGTCGCGCTCGTCGGAGTGCTCCACCAGGAAGATGTTCGCGGGCTTGAGGTCGCGATGGATCACCCCCAGGGAGTGCGCTTCTCGCAGGCTCCTGCAAACTTGGCGGGCGATATGCGCGCAACGTTCCTCGCTGAACGCGCCCTCCTCTCGAAGGGTCCGGTGGAGCGTGCGCCCCTCCAAGTACTCCATCGCCATGTAATAGATTTCGTCGTCGGTGCGACCGTAGTCGAAGATGGTGACCGTGTTGGGGTGCGTCAGCTTGGAGGCGATGGACGCCTCGAGGAAGAAGCGCTTGTGGAATTCCGGGTCGTGGTCACCCGCGTACTTCGGGTTCAGAACCTTGAGCGCGCAGGTGCGCCCCAGGGGTGCCTGCTCAGCACGGTAGACCTTGCCCATCCCGCCCCTGGCAATGAGCGAAACCACTTTGAAACGCTCATTGATGACCCGCCCGATGAGGGGATCCGGTGCGTTGACCGATCCTCGACCCGTGGTCGAGGCCTGTGCCGAGCCGTCTGACATATGTGATTGCTCCGACGCTGAGGGCCGGAATTTACCCATGCCTTTCGGTGAAGTGTGCCTGGGTGCATCGCACCTGTCAATTGTCCATCCCCCGAACGACGCAGCATCATCGCGCGAACTCACAAAACACACGGCGATCGTGCTGCGTTCTGCGCTTCGAACCCGCACTACGAGATCGTGTCTTGATCGGCGGACAGGATCCCGTTAGGGGTGGCACCGTGACTCCGGACGAAGCCGTTCGAGAAGCCGGTTCAAAGACGCTGCGCCCGGTGTATCTCCTGGTGGGCGAAGAGCGTGTGCTTGCCGCCCGGGTGGTCGCTGCTGTCCGCAAAGCCTGCTTGCAGGGCGGACTCGCCGACTTCAACGAAGATGTCCTGGCCGTGCCCGAAGCAGGCATCGAGCAGGTCATGAACGCCGTTCGCACGGCGCCCATGATGGCGAGCAGGCGGTTCGTCTTGGTCAAGGGCCTGGAGCATTGGGACTCCGCCGCCGGCGAGAAGGGGAAGGCGTCATCCCAGGTAGGCCATGAGGCGCTCGACCAGCTCGCAACCTACGCGTCCTCGCCCATCGACTCGACCTGTCTCGTGATGGTGGCGGCGAAGATCGACGGACGACGCAAGTTGGCTTCCCTGGCCCGGACCAAAGGGTTCCTGGTCGCTTGCGAACCGGTTGCCCGCGCCGCTCTGCCGCGTTTCATCGAGAAGGAGGCCCGAGACCGCGGCCACGAGATGCCGCAGGATGTGGCCGACCTGCTCGCCGAAATCGCCGGCCCCGAACTGGGCGGCGTGCTCGACGCTCTCGAGCGGCTATCCCTCTACGTTGGCCCCAAGGCCCCGATCACCGAGGCTGACGTCGCTGTCTGCGTCACTCGCATCCGGCCGTCGTCGGTCTGGGAGCTGGTTGGCGCGGTGGGCAAAAAGGATGCGGCCACGGCGCTGCGCGTGTTCGCCGACGTCTACGATCCCCAGGACCGCGGGCTTCCGCTCGTCGGTTTGCTCGCGTGGTCGACGCGCCAGCTCCTTCGATTCTCGGCGGCCCTGCGTGGGGGGGCCTCAGCGGAAGCCGCTGCGAAAGCCGCCGGCGCGCCGCCCTTCCGCGCCCGTGAGCTTGCTGCCCAGGTCAAGAAGATCCCCGACCACGAACTCGAACGGTGGCTCGCCACCCTCGCCGAAACCGACCTCGCCCTCAAGGGCTCCCGCCGCCCGCCTCGGGCCATCCTCGAGTCCGCCATCTTGACGATGACCCGGTCGACGCCCAGGTGAATCGTGGTGATTGTTCCTGGTCGTCACGAGCGACGACCGCAACGACCGCCGCATCGAAGCGGCAAAGTCAACACGAAGTCTTGCCAGCAAACAGGAGCAACGGATCATGAGCGATCGTCTCATGTCGACGGGTGATGTGGCCGAGGTCCTCGGAGTGAGCGAGGCGACGGTCAAGCGATGGGCCGACGCAAGCATCTTGACGTGCATCCGCACGCCTGGCGGGCATCGCAAGTTCCGGTTGCGCGACATCGCCATGCATCTGGCGTCGCGACGGGCACCGGGCGAAGCGGCGGCCGAGCCGAGCGATGAGGGGCGCCAGGTGGAAGACCTGGTCAGCGCGCTGCTGGTCGGTGATACCGAAAAGGTCGTGAGCGCGATCGCTGGCGCGAGGCTGCAGCGGGCTTCGTTTGCCGCGATTGCGGACACGCTGCTGTATCCGGCCGTGCTTCGGGTTGGCCAGGCGTGCACCGCTGGCCGGTGCGAGGCGTTTCACCAGCACATCGCGTTCAACACGCTGATTGACGTGTGCGCAAGGCAGAAGCAGGCGTTGCGCGGTCCGGGACCGGTGCGTGGCCGGATGGTTGCGGCCCCGATGCCGGGCGAGCCCAACGACCTGCTCGCTCGGTTCTCCACCCTCGTCGGCGTGGAGAGCGGGCTGGACGCATACCTGCTCGGAACCGGCCTGTCGCCCACCAGTGTGAGCCGGGCCGCGCAAGACTTGGGCGCGTCGTGGGTCGTGCTGTCGGGAGGCACCACCGAGCTTGCACCGGGCCTCGTGCAGTACGTCGAGGCCGTGCTCTCCGGAACCGAGCGTTCGCAGGCCCGGGTAGTATGCGTCTGCGCAGACCCCACCCGCCTCGAAGGGCTGCCGGAAGACGTCCTCAGCGTCCGCGACCTGCGCGAAACCGAAAGGCTGCTCGCGCCTGTCGCCCTCCGCATGGTTCGCTAGCAAAACGGACTTGCAGAGCGTCGGGACCCATGCCCATCGGGGTCCGACCGACGCTTTCTGCCGTCAGCGATGGTTCACGAAGCCAGGTGAGACCGCCTGGAGAACCGGGGTCGTCGTCGGTTTCAAGATTGCTCGCCCGGCGCCTTGTTCGACATGGCCGCTGCCTTTGCCGCAGCCAGCCGCTGTCTCAGCTTGCTCGCGTACCCCTCCTTGTTCTCCTGGCGGACGCGCGCGATGGCGAGCGCATCCGGGGGAACGTCCCGCGTCACCGTGGTGCCGGTTGCCACGTACGCATTCTCCCCCACCGTCACGGGCGCCACGATCTGCGAGTCGCTCCCGATGAACGCTCCCCTGCCGATCACCGTCTTGTGCTTCTGGAAGCCGTCGTAGTTGCAGAAGATCGTGCCTGCTCCCACGTTGGCCCCCTCCCCGATCTCGCCGTCGCCGAGATACGCCAGATGATTGGCTTTCGCCCCCTTGTGAAGTACCGTCTTCTTTGTCTCGACGAAGTTGCCGAGATGAGCGCCCTCGCCCACGACCGTCTGCGGCCGCAGGTGAGCGAACGGACCGAGCTGGGCCTGCGGTCCGACGACCGAGTCGGTGATGACGCAGTAGGGCTTGACCCAGGCTCCAGGTCCGATCTCGGCATTGTCTACCACCGTTCCGACATCGATGCGGGCGCCGCTGGCCACGCGGGTGGATCCCCGAAGCACCACGTTCGCCTCGATGGTCGCGTCGGGCTCGATCCTCACGGTGTCGTCGATTCGGACGCCTTCGCCGATGGTGACGCCTGACCGACGAAGGGCATCGATGATCCTGCGCTGCATCATCCGGTCGGCCTCGCCGAGCTGGGCCCGGTCGTTGATCCCCACCAGGCTCGAGGGGTCGCCTGCCACATCGACGACGGCATGGCGGACCGCGGCGAGGGCCACGACGTCGGTGAGATATAGCTCGCCCTGTGCGTTGTCCGGCCGGAGCCCTGCCAGCGCGGTGGCGAGGAAGTCGACGCGGGCGCAATACACGCCCGGGTTGACCTCGCGAATGTTCCGCTCGGTGTCGGTCAGATCCCGGTCCTCCCGGACGCCGGTGACGCGGCCTGTGGGGTCACGCAGGATTCGGCCGTAGCCGGCCGGGTCCGAGGTCGTGCAGGTCAGCATCGCCAGGCTTGCATCCGGTGCGCGGTCGAGCGCATCGGCGAGGCGGACCAGGTCCGACGCCACGAGCAGGGGCGTGTCACCGTACAGGACGAGCGTGCGGTCCGCGTCGTCGGGTAGCCAAGGCAGCCCTTGAAGGGCTGCGTGCCCCGTGCCGAGCTGTTCGTGTTGCACAGCGAGAGAAACCTTGTCGCCGAAGGTTTCCAGGAGATAGGGGGCGACACGCTCGCGTTCGTGGCCCACGACGACCACGACGCGGGTCGCACCCGCCTCGATGGCGCGCTGGATGGGGTAATGGACGAGGGGACGCCCGGACAGCAGGTGCATGACCTTGGGCAGGGCGCTTCGCATGCGCTTGCCGTGGCCTGCAGCCAGGACGATGGCGCAGAGCTGGGACATGCACGGGGAGCTAGTGCATCCGGGTCAGGCTGAAAAGGGGGCACCGCTAGCGCGTCGCGTCATCGTGAGGCGCAGACCTCGGCGAAGCGATCACCGTGCGCAATCGTCGTGGCGGTTGCTAAACTGATTCCTTGCAGAACCGGCATGACCGAAAGGGGTGGTCGGGTGAGAAGGCTTTGGCGGTCCGTAGGGTTGGGCACTCTCGTGGCGCTGTCCGCAGGGGCATGCTCCGGCAACTTCGATACGACACGGCCAGCGCGTCCGTACGCATCGAAGTCCACGTTGGGCCAGGAGGTTTTCGGCGTGCTATGCGACCGGGTGGGGGCCGGCGCGCTCGCCGAGGATCCGATGGGCCTGTCGTTCCACGCGGTCTGCCATCCGGATGGCGCTGGCAAGTACGCCGACAAGGTGGACCAAGCCAAGCTGCCTCCGGTGTCGGGTGCGGCTGCCGTGACGCGCAACCTCGCGGTCGCGAAGGTCGAGGTTCTCGCGCGAAGGCGCGCGGAGTTGATCAAGGCAATCGATGTCATCCTCCCGGACATCGAGTACGACGATCCGTATGCGACGCCGCCGCGCAAGGTCCGTCTGCACGAAGCGGTTCGCGTGCTCATTCAACGGCTCAACCCGCTGTACGACTCGAACCCGCTGGCATCGGAGGGAGCGTCCTCCGACCCGCTGTTGCCGTCCGCGACGCAGTCCCTGGCGCGCCTGTTCCAGACGCTGGTCGACTCGGCGCCTGCGCAGCAAGCGCTGTCGCAGATCGGCGGGCGCAAGGGATACCGACCGCTTTCGGTGGGGCTGGGCGCGCTCGCGCCGATCCTCACCTACCCGGGGCTGCGTGCGATCTCGCAGCAGTCCGTGCGGATCCTGAGTCCTGGCGGTCCGGCGCGGGCCGAGTTCGTCCAACTGCTCAACGTGGTGCACGAGGAGCTTCGCACGTCCGAAACCGAGGTGCCGCTCGCACCCATCCTCGTCGACGACTCCATCGCGCAACCAAACCGTCCTCGCGACAACCTCGAGATCCTGTCCAACGTGCTCCTCGCCACCGATCCTTCCTTCGAGGGGGAAGCGACGCACATGGGCCTCATCGTGCAGCGGGACTATCGGGGTTTCGCGATGGTGGCGGGAAGCGCGCCTGGCTTCCCGGGCAGCATCCCGGCGCCGTTCGTGGACAACGACGGCGACGGTCTGGCGGACGTCGACCTGTTCGGACGCTTCGTGGACGTCCAGGGCAACCCGGTTCCGGTGGACCTGCCCTTCAGCGTGCCGGGGGAGCCTCGGGTGCGCGCGCCCGATGCATTGGGCCGCGCCGTTCTGGACAACGGTGAACCGGCCTACGCCTACATCGACACGAACACCACGCTGGTGGCGTCGTTGCTCCGCGACGTGACGAATCTGGTCGACCCCGATCCGGCCAACGATCGGGAGACGTTGATGGACGCGCTCGCGGGGGCGTACGTGCTGCTCGGCGACCGCGTTCCGGGCCAGGAGATGGTGTACGGCGACGGCGTCAAGTTCGAGAAGAAGACGATCTCGTACAGGGGTTTCGACCCGGACACATCGCCGCTGGTGGACCTGGTATATGCGGTGGGTCAGCTGTTGGGTGACCCGCAGAGCGACGATTTCCTCGCGCAGATGATCGACCTGTTCGAGAACCACGAGCAAGAGTTGGCGCGTGTGGTCGGTGCAGCGCTCGAGATGAAGGCCATCGCGGACAAGTACCCGGACGTGTCGTTGCCGCGCGATTCGATCGTGTGGGATCAGATGATGGACGTGGTGGCGAAGATCGCCAACGTGGGGCCGTCCGACGGGTCATGGGATGGGCCTGGGTTGCTCGAGGACCTGCTGCTTGCGCTGGGTGACGATAGGTCTCTGGCGTTGGGCGATGTGTACTCGAAGTTTGCCACGTACCGCGACATCATCAGCTACGACCCGAGCAACCTGAACGGGCCGGGGTTCAACCGCACATCGGGGGACTACCAGCCGCCGCATGTTCCGGTGGATCGCAGCAAGCCCACGACAGGAACCAACCGTAGCGCGCTGCAGAGATCGCTGCAGATGATCTACGACTCGACCACGACCAAGTCGTGCAACAAGGCCGGCGCGCACCTGAACCTCATCACCAACGTGCCGATCGTGGGCAAGATGTCGATGGTCTACCCGGACGATTGGATCTTCGACATCGCATGTCCCACGACCAAGCAGGATCCGATCGAGGAGTGCGGGGTCTACGAGATCCCGAACATGACCGTGTTCTACCTGCAGAGCCTCATCGAGGACGATCCGAACCTGCCTCCATCGAAGCATCGTCACGTCGCCAACCTGGTGGTGAAGGACAAGTGTCTGACTGGTCTGGCGTCGACGCTGGGGCTGGACATGAGCGAGACGTTTCAGAACTCGAGCGCGATTCAGGGGCTGACCACGCATCCGACGCATCTTGCGCTCAACCGGCTGGTGTTCTTTGGCGCGGACTCCACGAACTACCCGGGCATGCCGGACCTGGACCCGTATCTGGGCAGCACGAACAAGACGACGGGCGACTTCATCATGGGCTTGCAGGATCCGATCAGCGCGCGGGTCTGTCCGCCGGACTCCTACGGGATGAATCTTTGCACGTCGAAAGATGATCTGTTGCGGATCCGCAACCCTGGCACGCTGTTCTTGTGGGAACACTTCGGCTTTGCGGACGCGAACCGTCCGTTGCTCGGCGCATTCTACTTCCACGAGGCGGAGCAGCTCTTCGCCGACGCCATCGACGTGCTGCACTGGCACTATGCGGACAACACGCACGGTGCGGAGTGCGACCCGTCGGGCACCTGGAAGACGAACCGCAAGTGGTGCTCGGAGGACGGCATCGTCCGCTACGAGCCGATGCTGGCGGAGCAGCTCGAGACGGACATCGTGCCTGCGCTGCACGCCTTCATCAAGAATGTGCTTTCCAAGCAGGTCATCGAGAGCAGGCGGTACCGGGCGCGCAACGGTGCCCCCAGCATTGAGCGTCGCGGCAGCGAGGTGCTTGCCGCGATGACACGTGCGCTGACGGATCCGAGCTACGCCGCGAGCGTGCACATGCGCAAGCGAAACGGCGACAAGAGCACGGTATGGAGCGACGGCACGACGGTGAAGCCGCAGGTAACGCCCTTCGACCTGTTCGCGGAGGCGCTGAGGAAGATCGACGATCGCTTTGCAAACGCAAGCGGCTTCTCGCCGGAGGATCGCGCAGCGCGGCAGGCGCGCTGGAAGAAGGCGCGATCGCGGCTGGTGGATCAGTTCCTGGCGGTCGACGGCACCGGCGTCAACGCGCGCTTCCGCAACCCGGCGGTGCCCAAGGCCGTGGTTCGTCTGCTCAAGACGTTGCGCGAGCAGGTCAACGCGCACTGCCCGGACCGAGAGACCACCGGCCAGTGCGACTGGGCGCGCACCGAGCTCGCGAACAAGATGGTCGAGTCGATGCGCGGCCCTCTGTTCGCCGCTGTCGTCGACCTTGCCGACAGGATCCAGGCGGACCCCAGCCGCGCCGAGCTCGAGAAGCTCCTCCGGTACCTGCTGACCGTCGGGACCGACGACGAGAGCCTGCGCGCCGTGCTCGCCTCTGCTGTGGACGTCATCCAGGTCCTGCGCGACGGCCAGACCTTGCCACCGATCATGAACGTGTTGTCGTCGCTCTCGGTTCCCGACAACACGATGCAGGCCGACGGTGTGACGCCGGCGTCGGGGGCGGCGGACATCGTGCTGCAGGCGCTCAACGTGCTTTCGCGTGACCCACAGAACGGCGAGAGCCCGGACGCGCCGCTGGTGTTCGATCGGTATCGGGTGCTCGACCAGATCCTGCCCAATCTCGTCAAGCCCATCGACGACAGCGGAACGTCGAAGACCGCGCTCGAGGTGATCGTGGACGTGGCGCTGGACGTGAACCGCGTCGACAGCTCGCAGGACGGCCCGCTGTCGCCGGAGGACTACAAGCAGGTGGCCGCCTCGGTGAAGGACTTCCTGGTGAGCCCGAACCGTGGCATGGAGCAGCTCTACACGGTGGTACGCGGCAGGGAAGGCAAGTGAGCATGCAGAACCTTGGACGGGGGCGCACGCAACGGGCGCGTGCGGTCGCGGGGGTAACCGTACTTGCGGCGAGCGCACTTGCTTCCGACGCAAGCGCAGGCGGCTTGTACTTCTCGGATCGCGGCGTTCGTCCGATGGGGCGTGGCGGCGCGTTCGTGGCCGGTGCCGACGACCTCGGCGCGATCTGGTACAACCCTGCGGGGATCGTGGATGCACCCCACCAGGTGCTCGCGGACATGTCGTTCCTGTTGTTCCACTCCCGCTACACGCGGGTGGCGCGCGTGCGGCAGCTCGATCCGAACACCGGGCAGCCCACGGGGCAGGCCTGGAACCAGACCTATCCCACCGCGGACGGCACCGCGCCGATCATCCCCATCCCGACCATCGCCATCAGCCATGACTTCGGGCTCAAGGATGCGTCGTTCGCCCTGGGCATGCATGCGCCCTACGCGGCAGGTGCCCGTTACGAGTCGAAGGTCGCGGGGCAGCCCAACCCGGGCCGGTATATGCTGCTGAATCTCGATGGATCCGCGCTCGCCACCCCTGGTGTATGGGCTGCATACCGGATCGCGCCCGAAGTGCAGCTGGGCGCCGGCTTCGAACTGCTGGTCGGCACCTATCGATCGCAGGTCATGATGAGCACGTGTCTGCCCGACAGGTTCGTGTGCGCCGAAGAGCAGCCGGACTTCGACGCGGCGTCTCAGCTCGACGTCGGGCCCATCTGGGCGCCGGGCGGCAACTTCGGGATCACCATCGCGCCGCACGAGTCGGTCCGGATCGGAGGGTCGTATCAGCTCCCGTTCCGGGTCGATGCTCCCGCGACGGTGCAGGTCCGGGTTCCTTCCAATGCATTCTTCGACAATGCGTATCAAGACGGCGACAAGGCGCGGGTGAAGATGGCGATGCCGTGGATCGCGCGTGTCGGCGTGGAGGGACGCTACGCGCACGTGCGGGCCGAGCTCGCGTGGGTGTACGAAGCGTGGCATCTGCACGACCGGATCGAGGTCACGCCGGAGAACATCGTGCTTCGCAACGTGGAGCTGTTCCCGGCGGAGTACCGCATCACCCAGCAGATCGTACCGCGCAACTTCAAGGACACGTGGAGCGTGCGCCTCGGGGCCGAGGGATGGTTCGACCTCGAAGGCTATCGGCTCGACGTTCGCGGCGGCGTGATGCTCGAGAAGTCGGCCATCCCGAAGGAGTACCTGAGCACCCTCACGATCGACCTCGACAAGGTGATCGTGGGGATGGGTGGCAGCCTGCACCTGGGCGAGACATGGCGTTTCGACGCGCTGGTGGCGCGGGTGATGGGCAAGTCGACGGACGTCGACCCGACGGAGGCGAGGTATCCTTTGCTCAACCCGGTGCGCGCGACGCCGCCGACGTATCCCGACTATGTGAATGGCGGGCGCTACGAGGCGAGCGCGACGATTCTGGGCGTGGGGCTCGCCGCACGCTACCAGTGACCGCCGCGGGCACTGGCGGCTTGCCGTGATGCTCGCAGCTCTGCCTCGACGGTGCTCGGTCGCACCTCGACCGACCGCAAAGACCAGCCTGCGCTGGCGAACTTCGACACGACCCAGCCGGTAGCCTCTCGCGCGCACCCCAGGCAATCGCCTCCTTTCAATCCTCGGCGTTTTCGCGTTCGCCACCGCCGCATGCACGGTGCGATGACCGACGGCAGGCCGCAAGCCACGCATGCGCTCCAACTGCTTGCAATTCCCGTCGAGCCCTGGCGTGTTCGTACCCGAGCGCCCGCATGCCGAACGTGCACGAATGCGAGGATCGCTCAGGCTACCGCCCGCAGCAATGCTCCGAAATCGCGGTGCACGCCCGTTCGCTTCGACGACAAGCGGCGCCAGACCAGTCACGGCATTCGCTGTGACTGGATTCTTTGGTTTCGGATACCCAGAGGTACCCCCAACCTCTCGTAGGAGCGGTTTGGGATACCCAGAGGTACCCCCAACCTCTCGTAGGAGCGGTTTGGGATACCCAGAGGTACCCCTAACCTCTCGTAGGAGCGGTTTGGGATACCCAGAGGTATCCGTCACCGTACCTGTGAACGGTTGGATACACCTTGGCGTGTCCCGTTCCTGTCTGACGAGCAGCTTGGGACACGCAGCCTTTGCGGCACAGCATGCGGCATCACGCCATGGTCGCCCGCAAGGGACTCGGCTACTCCAGTTCCAGCATGCACCTTGCGAACTCGTCGCACGCTTGCTTGGCGTGACACGCCTTCATGCGATGCATGCGCTCGTCGTGCGCTTCGTGGCCTGCACGCTGAAACTTCTCGCACTGCTTCTGCACCTGCCTGGACGCGAGCTTCGAGCGGAACCTGGACTCGAACATCTTGTACTGCTGTTCCGCGTCCACCCGCACGCTGCCCGCGACGGGTGCGGCATAGGCTGCCTTGACGATCTCGAGCGTTTGCTGGCTGCACGACTCGGCGTGCTGCTGGACCTGCTCGCAGGACAGCGGTGCGTCTGCGCTCTTTTTCGAGCAAGCCATCACCGAGATCACGGGGACGATGGCGAGCGCGAGGGCCGCTGGCGACGTCGCTTTCATGGGGCACTCTTCCGTGCGCGCCTGCGCGACCAGGCGATTGCCAGACCGAGGGTCGCCAGCCATGCAGCGGCCGGTGATTGGGTATTCGGCGTGCTGCAGCCGCAACCGCCGTTGTTCGAGGCGACCGGGGAAGCGGACGGCGCCGGTTGTCCCGATGCATCCGGCCCCGGAGCGGTTCCATCCACGCCTGCTGCATCCGATGCGGCGGTAGCGTCGGGGGCAGGCATGCTCGAGTCGGGAGGCGGTGCAGCATCGGGTGGGGCGCCGCCATCGGGTGGTGCGGCGTCCGGCGGTGGCGCGCTGTCCGGCGCGGCATCGGGCGGGCTGGCGTCCGGCGGTTCGGTGCATGGCTCCGGGGTCTTCGTGATCGTGATCGAATCGATGATCTCGTTGGTCTGCGGATGGGCGCTCCACGTGTCGAGCTTTGCGACGTTGTCCTGGATGTCGACCACGATGTAGTGGTGGTTGCCCGAGCACTTGGCGCGGCCGGTCTCGGACCCGCAAAGCATGCCGGGGATGGTGAACGCGCCGGCGCCGCCGCTTACGTAGTAGACTGTGCCAGCAGCAAAGTTGTCGGCGCCGACCGGGCATGCTTGGGCCGATCCGGCGTTGCCCTGCGTGGCGCATGCGGTGGGGTGGAAGCGCTCGTACCAGTGGTTGTGGCTGGTGAAGACCACGTCCACGTGGTGCTTGTCGATGACCGCAACGAAGGCGGCATTCTGCTCCTCTTCGTTGGGTGCATGGCTGATGCTGAAGAGCGCTTCGTGCGAGTACGTCGGCTTGTGATAAAAGACGAACTTCCACTTGCGCGGGTTGTTCGTGAGCACCTCGTCGAGCCAGGCGGCCTGGTCGCCGAACGGAATCGCCCCTCCCTTGAATCCCTCGGTGGACAACGCGGCGAAGATCGCGTTGCCGTAGGTGAAGTAGTAGTAGTCCTCGGTGCCGCTGCCGTGCACGCCAGTCGATCGGGGCAACGCGAAAAGCTGATTGTAGTTGGCGCTGTCGCCTTCCCCCGGGCCTTTGTCGTGGTTGCCGATGCTCGGCATGAACGGAACCGTCGCTGCGACCGACGTCGTCCAGCCGAGGAAGTCGTGCCACTGATCGATCTGGTCGCCGTCGATGACCAAGTCGCCACCATTGAGCACGAAAGCCGGCTGGTGGAGTGCTGCCTGGCCGAGGATTTCGGGCCAGTTCTCGCCGCCGCCGAAGGTGGGGTCGGGGCGATTGTCTCCGAGATAGGCGAACTTGAACGCACCGCACCGTTCGTGTTGTACGGGCCCCGTGGTGAAGAACCTCTCGTCGAAGTAGCCGTCGGTCGCGCTGCCGGCCACGTAGTAGTACTTCGTGTTCGGCTGCAGGCCCGTGAGCGTGACTTCGTGAACCCATCCGAGCCCGGCGTTTGCCTGGAACGACGTGCCCGACGCGGTGCTTCCGAGCGCGCCGGAGGTCGTGCCGTAGCGCACCTCCGTGGGGGCGTCGACGTCCGTGTTCCAGGTGATGGACATCGTGTTGGTGGTGTCCGCCACGAAGGACAGGCGCAGGTACTTCGGTGCTGCCTTGGCGTTGTGGACGACGGCGGAGCACAGGCACGCGGCGATGATGCTGACCAACGCGCGGACGGCGCGCGGGCGGGGATGGCGGAGCCGGACCGGGTGGACGACCTTCGTGCGAGACAGAGGGTGGAGAAGCATGTCGACGGGCTCCCTCTTGCGGGGTGTGGGCGGGCAACATGAGTTTGGGCGCGTGACGGCTTCGTGACAAGCGCATCTTCCAACAGCGGGGAAGGATTCCGGCTGGCGGGCAGGGGCTGGACGCCAGCCAGGTTGGGCGGTGGGCGGTCGCCGTGCCAGCTCGTCGTGGTCTGGTTGCGATCGACGGGGTCTCATGCCAGCAGGCAGCTCGCCTGCGCGCGACGCAGGCAGCCTGGCGCAGGTGTCGGATGAGGCTGACATCGCGTGCAGAAACGGCTAGGAGCGGAGCATGTCGCTGACCTACAAGGATGCGGGCGTGGACATTGATGCCGGGGATGAGCTCGTCGAACGCATCAAGCCACTGGCTCAACGGGTGCGTATCCCGGAAGTGCTCGACGGCATCGGGGGGTTTGCCGGGTTGTGCGGGTTGCCACGGGGCATGAACGACCCGGTGCTCGTGAGCGGAACGGACGGTGTGGGGACCAAGCTGGAGGTCGCGTTCAAGACCGGGACGCACGACACGGTGGGCATCGACCTGGTCGCGATGTGTGTCAACGACGTGATCACCTGTGGTGCGCGCCCGTTGTTTTTCCTCGACTACTTCGCGACATCGAAGCTCGACGTAGGGGTTGCGGAAGCTGTGATCAAGGGGATCGTGGAGGGCTGTGCGCAGGCCGGGTGTGCGCTGCTCGGCGGGGAGACGGCGGAGCTACCGGGCATGTACGCGCCCGGCACGTACGACCTGGCGGGCTTTTGCGTGGGCATCATCGACCGAACGGACCTGGTCGATGGTTCTCGCTGCCGCGAGGGTGACACGGTGATCGCGGTGGCCTCGAGCGGCTTGCATTCGAACGGCTACTCGCTGGCTCGGAAGGTCGTGAGCCGGGCCTGTGGCGAGGACTGGTCGAAGTTTCTCGCTGTTCTCGGGGAGACACCCGCGCAGGCGCTGCTGCGACCCACCCGGATCTATGCCAAGGCGGTGCAGGCAGTGATGGCTGCGGCAGGGCGCGACCGGGTGCATGCCATGGCGCACATCACGGGGGGCGGGATTCAGGGCAATCTGCCGCGTGTGTTGCCCGGCGGTCTGGGCGCTCGGATCGATCTGGGCACGTGGGAGCGACCGACGTTGTTCCGCTGGATCGCCGAGCAAGGCCCGGTGGCGGAACCGGAGGTCCGCCGCACGTTCAACATCGGCGTGGGCTTCTTCTTCGTGGTGGAGCCCGCGGTCGTACCCGATGCGCTGGCGGCCTTGACCGCATGCGGTGAGCGGGCCTGGGTGTCAGGATCTGTCGTGCCCATACCGTCGTCGACACCCTTCGAAGATCGCGTCGTGCTGGTGGGAGGTTGAGATGCCGACCCTCGACCTTGGCGTCCTGGTGTCGGGCACGGGAACGAACTTGCAAGCCGTGATCGACGCGGTGTCGGCGGGCCTGCTCGACGCGCGCGTTCGGCTGGTGCTCTCGAACAAGCCCGGGGTGCCGGCGCTCGAACGGGCGCACCGTGCCGGGGTTCCCACCCGGGTGCTTTCGCACAAGGGTTACTCGCGCAGAGAGGACTACGACCACGTGCTCGTCGAGACGTTGCAGCAAGCGGGCGCGCGGTGGATCGTGCTCGCGGGCTTCATGCGTATCCTGACCCCGGTGTTTCTGGATGCATTCCCCATGCGGGTGATCAACATCCACCCCGCACTGCTGCCGTCGTTTCCCGGCGTGGACGCGCAGGGGCAAGCGCTTGCGTACGGCGTGCGCGTCACGGGGTGCACGGTGCACTTCGTGGATAGCGGGACCGACACGGGGCCGATCATCGCGCAAGCGGCGGTGCCCGTGATGCCTGACGACACGCGCGATTCCCTGGCGCATCGGATCCTTGCGCGCGAGCATGAAGCTCTCCCCACCGTCTTGCAGTGGATCGCCGAGGATCGGGTGGTGGTGGAGCCGTGCTCCGACGGCGGGCGCGCGCGCGTACTCGTGCGCGGTCGGAACCCGTTCCTGGGATTTCGGCCGGAGAACCGATGAGCGAGAAGCACTTCGACGTTGTGGTGCTCGGCCGTTCGATCGGGGCCATGTCGCTTGCTGCCCTGCTGGCGAGGCGTGACTTCAGCGTGCTGGTGGTCGGCCACGCCCAGCGCCCGGCAAGCTATGCTTTCCAGGACTTCGAGCTGCGGCGGCGCGCGTTCGCTCCGCTGGCCGCGACCTCTCCCGCGTTCAAACGGGTCCTGTCGGAGCTGGCCCAGTCGCAGGTGTTTCGACGGCGTCTGGTGCCGATCGATCCCATGCTCACCGTGATGATGCCCGGACGGTCGTTCGAGCTGCCGCCGGACATCGAGCTGTTCCAGGCCGAGATCGACCGCGAGTTCCCGGAGGTGCGTCGGGTGGTCGACGACCTCTACGTGGAGCTTACCCGTGTCAATGCGGCGGCCGACGAAGCGTTCGAGCGAGATCTGGTGTGGCCGCCCGGCACGTTCTGGGAGCGCTGGGAGACCCAGTCGGCAGCGTCGCAGCTACCGTATCTCCGACCCGGCGGTCGCGCGTTCCTGGGCGACTTCCCTCCCAACCACCCGTATGCGGACATCGTGCGCCAGTCCGCGCTGTTTGCTTCGCACCTGGCGCCCGGTGCCCGGCCGCACCCGCCTTTCTCCGTCGCACGGCTCCACGGATTGTGGACACGCGGGCCCTTGGGCATGCCGGGCAGCGAGGATGATCTCACCAACTTTTTGGCGGAGCGCGTCACCGCCCTGGGGGGTCAGGTCATGTTCCAGGAGCGTGTGCTTGCGCTGCATCCCACTCGCGGCGACACGCACCAGCTTCAGCTCGACGGCACGCAAGCGATCGTGGGCGCGACGTTCCTGGTGACCGATGACACGGGCGAGTCGCTTGCGCAGCTTTCGCAGGGCGACGGCGTGGAGCGGTCAGCACGCAAGCAGTGGCCCTTGGTGGGACAGAAGGCCGGCAGGTTCACCGTGTCGCTGGTCGTGCACAAGGACGGCCTGCCGGAGCCGTTGGGAGCCGAGACGATCATCTTCCCCCGGATGCCCGGCGCACCTCCCGATCTGTCGAGCCCGGTCGTTCGCTTGCAGCGCACCGACCGCGCAGTACCCGAAGACATGCCCACGCCGGACAGTGACCTGGTGCTGCTGGTGGCCGAGATCGTCCTGCCCACCCCTGGATCCCTGGCCCTTTCCGAGGCACGTCGCGCCGTGCTCGACATCCTCTGCGCCCATCTCCCCTTCCTCGAAAGACACCTGCTGGTGGTCGACTCCGTGCACGACGGCCTGCCAGTGTGGGTCTACAAGCGTGGCGAGCGCACGCTCGTGGACCGCGCCGAAGCCAGGGGCTCGCTGCGTGTCGCCGAGCCCATGCAGCCCATGGTTACCGTGGACCCGCCAGGCTTCCTGGGGATTGCAGGGGAGCCTGTCCGTGGACCCATCCCGCGGACCTTCCTCGTCGGACGCTCCGTGCTGCCGTCGCTCGGCCAGGAGGGGGAGCTTCTGGCGGCGTGCAGCGTGGCGCGCATCATCACCCGCGCGGACCGCCGGCGCGCGCGAATGCGACGCGACATGTGGAGCCGGATCGAGTTCGGATGATGCCCCACGCCGCACCCCTGTCCTGGGGAAACGACTGCTCATGAGCTGGTTGCAGCTACGTTTCCGAATCGGCAGCATCCCCGTGCGGGTCGACCCGGGGTTCTGGCTCATCACGCTCGTGCTCTTCTCGCGGCTCGGCGATCTGAAGGGGATCGGGCTTGCCATGCTACTCGCCTTCGTCGCCGTGCTCACGCACGAGCTCGGTCATGCGCTTGCGGCCAGGGCTTTTGGCGCAAGCCCCGAGATCATGATCTACTCGATGGGCGGGTTGACACGCTACGCTGCCCCCCGCGACCGCCCCTACGGGCGATTGCAATCGATCGTCACCTCGCTTGCCGGTCCGGTTGCCGGATTCGTCCTCGCGCTCGCAACGTTCTCGGTCGTCGTCGCGCTCACCACCGGCGGTACGGTCGCGCAGAGGGCTTCGGCCATCGGGAAGCTCGCCTACCATCATTTGCACACGGCCAACCCTGCCGCCGACCTCGCCACCCTCGCGCTCAGCCTGACGCTATCCATCAATCTAGGCTGGGGAGCGATCAACCTGCTACCGATCTTGCCGCTCGACGGCGGCAACATCACACGCGCCCTGCTGGCCGGCTCCGATCCGGACAGGGGCACGATTCGCGCGCTGTGGGTGTCGGCCGTCGTCGGCCCCCTCGTCGCGGTCCACTTCTATGCAAGAGGCCAGTGGCTGACTGCCATGTTGTTTGCCTACTTTGTCGCCTCGACCGTGCGGCAGCTCGTCGACCTGCGCAGGGTTTCGGCGGACCGCAAGACGGGGCTGCACGCGAGGTTGGAAGATGCGCAACAGGCGTTGCGTACCGGCGACGTGGATCGGGCGGAAACCCAGGCTCGTGCCGTGATCGACCGGGCCGTGTCGCCAGGGGTCCGCCGTACGGCCGTGCACATGCTCGCGGTAGCGCGCCTGGAGCAGGGCGACGCTCGTTCTGCCCTCGATGCGTTGCGGCAGCTTCCCGACGCGGAAACCGACCCGTTCCTGCTTGGTGCGACGCTGCTTGCATGCGGCCGGGCGGATGACGCGATTCCCTACCTGGAACGCGCAGTCCGCTCGGGTACGCGGGGTGACGCCAGGGAGTTGCTGGACCGTGCGCGTCGAGTATCGCAGGCGTGGAGCACGCGCACACCACAGGATCCTCCCGCGTGATTCCCATGTCCTGCCCGTCTTGCGCCGCGGCGTCGTGTGCAGGCCGTCGTGGCTCTCTGCCGTGACGACCGGCGAGCAGCGTTTCGCGCCCGTGCTCTGCCACGTTGCCGCCCCAGGGGCGTCATGCACAAGGTCGTGTGCGAGGAGCAGCGATCGAGTCGCGGCAGGCGTGCACTTATTCTTTCGGGCCTTCGTTGTAGCCGCGGGGACGGTACTTCGGGTCGACGCCCTTGTTCTTCTGGCCGTTGTTCAACGTGTCGTGCGCGAGATAGGCCAGCCACGATCCGGGGTTGGCGTCCGCGTACTGCTCGAGTTCTGCCCGGTGCTTTTCGAGGGCTCCCTCGTCCCACAAGCATTGCAGCGCGAGCGCGATCAGGTTCGGGTCGCCGGGAGCGAGGAGGAAGCCGTTGCGGTAGTGGGGCCAGGCTTCGTCAGGGCGGTGGAGCCTGCAGAGCGTGTCACCGAGATAGATATGGGCCATGGGCCAAGACGGTGCGAGCTTGAGGGCGACGCGGCTGGATTGCTCGCGAATGTCCAGGCGTCCGCGGGCCCCCCACATGACCGAGTAGTTGAGGTGTGCCTTGGCGCTGAAGGGGACGGCATGGCGGGTGGCGTCCCAGAAGACGAGGTCGTCCTTGTAGTCGAATGCGTGGAGCCGTGCGCGTGCGGCTTGGAATACGACGAACAGGGAGAACAGGCCCACGGCTACGGCACCGGCCTTGATGGGACGGGTACGCTCGAACAGCCAGACGAAAAAGGCTGCCAGGGCCAGGCTGGACCCGATCACGGGGAAGTACCAGAAGCGTTCGGCGCGCACCGTGGGCAGCAGGACTGGGATGTTCGAATGGGGGAAGTAGGCGACGACGATCCACATCAGGCCCACAGCCGCGAACATGGACAGGATGGGGAGGCCGGTCTGCGAGGCAGGGGTGGCGCTTGGGTTCGGTGGAGTTTGCATGCTGCGCCCCTTGCGCTCCCGGACCCACGCCGTCACGGTGAGCGCGATCGAGGCGAGCGGGAGCCCGACCATCGCCAGTCCGCCAAGGATCGTCTCGGGTTCGGTGAGTGTCTTGGGCGTAGGCTCCTGGGGGGCAGAGTAGTCACCGGAGAGATTCCAAGGGAAGACGACCTGGGTGAGGCCGCGCCAGAACACGCGCAACGCGCCAGCGACGCGATGGGGGAAGTCCGCCTGCACGAACGGGTTGTTGAGTGGGTCTTTGGGCAACGGCGCCTGGTGGAACCAGCGGTGGAAGGCGTGCATCGCCTTGGCGGCGAGGTTTGCGCCTGGTTCGAGTGGGGCAGACAGCTCCGGGGGCTCGGGGGCCGGGAACCAGTACTTTCGCAGCTTCACGTAGACGACGAGGGCAGCGATGCAGGCCAGGGACGCCACGACGGTGCGCAGTGCGCGCCAGGGGCGTCGTGGATGGGTCAGGGGGGCAAAGATTAGCGCGGCAAACGGCACGAGGGGCACGCACACGAGGGCGCTTTCCTTGGAGAACAGGCCGAACACCACGCCGGCGAAAACGCCGAGGGGCATGGCCCACATGGGCAGGCGCAACGCCAGCAGGGCAAACAGGGCGCCCATGCCGCCCATGACGTCAGCGATGCCGACCACGCCGCTGATGGCTTCGGTCAAGACCGCGGCGGTGACGAAGATGACGCCAGCCAACCAGGACAGACCCCGGCGGCGTGTGAGCGCGAAGGTGAAGCAGACCATCATGGCGCCGTTGGCCGCGTGCAGGAGCACGTTTAGCCAGTGGAAGATCCACGGTTGCATGGCGGGCGGTGGCGGCGGCGGGGATCCTGGGGCCTGAAACTTCTGCACGACACGGTTGACGTTGTGGGTCGCGAACTGCTGCGCTTCCCACACACCGCGCCAGACGTAGTTGGGCAAGGGGCGATAGCTGCCGACGCTCCGGTCGGGCGGGAGGCCCCAGAAGTCCCGCTTGACGGCGTCACGGTAGGCGAGCGACTTGCCGTTGACGTACGGATTGGCGAGCAGCGCCTCCTGTTCGTCGAAGATGTAGTTCGATTGCAAGCTGCGGGTGAACAGCGTGGCCGACAGGATCAGCATCGGCACCATCGCAACCCAGAAGGTGGGGTCATCGCCCATGAAATAGGACGCGACGGTGCGCCAGAGCCATTGGGGGGCGTCCAGCACTCGGTCCAGCAACGACGATGCAGTGGGGGTCGCGGGCTGTGGCCGGTGCGGAAGCTGTCGGGGGGCGCCTGGGGGAGGGAAGGAAGAAGTCACGACGGTCTACGTGCAGGGGGGGCCGGGAGTCCCGCAGGCCCCGTCGAGGTCCCGGTATCCTCGATGGGCCAGATGTCACCCCACAGGGCCTGACCGCCATCGATGACGTACACGCACCCTGTGATGAAGTCGTTGGCGTCGCTTGCGAGGAACACGATGACGCGGGCTACCTCCTCCGGGGTTCCGAGCCGCTTGAGGGGTGTCGCCCTGCGGGCCAGCTCGAGCAGATCCTCACCATAGCGCGCCGTGCCGCTGCTTCGGATGTTGTTGCCGGGCGCCACGGCGTTGACCCGGATCCCCTCGGAAGCCCACTCGACGGCCAGCGACCGGGTCAGGTTCTCGACACCCGCACGAGCGGCGCCCGTGTGCGACATGCCCGGGAATCCCCGGGACACACCCGCCGTCACGTTCACGATCCGGCCGCGTTTGGCCGGGAGCATCGCCTTGTTCGCGACGGCAGAGGTCACGTGGAAGGTGCCGCTGAGGTTGTTGCGCACCACCGCGTCCCACCCACGTGCCGTGATGGCCCTTGCAGGGCTTGGAAACTGCCCTCCCGCGTTGTTGACCAGCACGTCGATCTTGCCGTAGCGCGCGAGGACCTCGTCGACCATCCTCTCGACCTGGTCCGGTTCGCGGATGTCGCAGCAGGTCGAGAACACGTCGTAGCCTCGACCCGCGAGTTGTTCCCGCGCAGGCTCCAGGTGCTCGAGCTTGCGGCTCGTGATGGCCACTCGCGCGCCCAACGATCCGAGCATGTTTGCCACGGCGAAGCCGATGCCCGTGCCCCCGCCGGTCACCAGGGCGACCTGGCCGTCGAACAAACCGGAGGCGAAGAACGCTGGAGACGTCGTCGTCACGGTGATCGTCGTAGCGCGAGTCGTGCCCTTGCGACAACCCCCTCGCGATCGAGCAGGGGGGGGCAATCAAACCTGTTGTCGAGGGTAGGACCGGGTGGACGACGACCGCGTGGACACCGCCATGCGTGCGAGCTGATCCGCTCGTTCGTTGAACGACACCCCGGCGTGACCTGGCGTGTAGACGAGGCGGGTGGACGGACGTCCGGCGAGTTCGCGCTTGATGCTGGCGACGAGCTGGGCGTTGGCCTTTGCCTTCCAGCCCTTCTGGAGCACGCCGATGCTGTACTGGCTGTCTGTGCGAATCACGGCTGGTTGGGTTCGCGGTATTGCCTGCAACGCGCGCAACACGGCTGTCAGCTCGGCCACGTTGTTGGTGGCGTGGCCGAGGTACTCGCTGATCTCCGTTCGGTGCTCATCGTCGAACAGCACGATCCCCAGCCCGGCTGGCCCTGGGTTCCCCGAGCATGCGCCGTCCGTCCATGCTTCCCAGCAGCCGTCGGGGGTGAGGACCTCAGCGGATCCGGGCGCCCTGCCACCTTTCACGCTGCTACGCCCGGCCGCATGGTCCTTCTCCGGCTCCTTCGCCTCCCCGCAGGTCTCGTCCGGCAGCGGTGTCGGATCCACGATCGTCAAGTTCGATGCGTTGGCCCGATACAGCTTGCCGTCGTTGGGTTTGTAGCGGATCTCGACCCGCCCTGCGATGGGAGACAGTGCCCCGGACGCGTCGGCGCGGGCAAAGACGGTCGTTCCGCGGAGCCTGGCCCGAATCCATGGCATGCCGTCACCTTGCCACGAACGAGAGGGAACCGTAAGGGCTGGCCGCACTCGAGCGAGCCTGGATCGATCGGGCCTGCGTGGTGCTAGATTCCGCCCGTGCCCGATGACCAGGCCGCTCCCCCGCCGCAGCGTTTCGGATCGTTCCGTGTCGTATCGCTGCTCGCATCCGGTCCGTTGACCGAGGTGTACCGCTGCGTTCAGGACACCCTCCATCGCGAAGCCACGGTCAAGAGCCTCAAGCGGTCCCTGTCCACATCGTCTCCCTTCGCCCTTTCTCTGTCGCGCGAGGCGCGGCTGCTGGCCGGCTTGCGCCACGACAACATCCCCCGTGTGCTCGAGTTCGTCGACAAGCCCGACGAGATGTGGTTCGCGATGGAGCTTGTCGACGGCGTGACGTTGGCGCAACTGCTCGAGCGATCGCAGCGGCTCGATCCGACCGCAGCGACCGCCGTGGCGCTGGAGGTCGCGCGTGCGCTGGCACACGCTCACGACCGCAACGTGGTGCATTGCGATGTTCGGCCATCCAACATCCTGCTCGCGAAAGACGGCCACACGGCCCTGGTCGACTTCGGCTCCGCACAGGCCGAGTACCTGCCGTCGGCCCCGGAGCCCGTGGAAGCACAGGCGAGCATCAACGAGCCGACGTACATGTCGCCGGAGCTGATTCTGGGCGAGCAGGTGGACCCGCGCAGCGACGTGTTCGTGCTCGGGATCGTGTTGTACGAGATGCTTGCGGGCAAGCGCCCCTTCGAAGCGCACGGCGATCACACGCTCGCGCATGCAATCCGCCACGACGACCCCCCGCCTGTCGACGCCCTCAACCCGGCGGTGCCGCGAGCCCTTGCCAAGATCGTGGCGTCGTGCCTGCAGAAGCTCCCGGCCGATCGATTTTCCTCGGCGCACGAACTCGTCGATCGCCTGGAGAGCGTCTACGACAAGCTCACCGCACAACCCCGGTCGCACGTGACCGCGCTGGCCCTGGCTCGCGCCAAGCTCATCGACCGCCCGCCTCGCATCGACAAGGACCACGACGACTACCTTGCAGGGCCGCCGTCGCGCCCCTCGATCTTCCCCGTGTTGCGCATGCACCTGCTCATGCTTGCGCTCGTCGTCGGAGGGGGGGCAGCCATCCACCTCGGCCTCGAAACCGACGCCGAGTCCGGCGTTGCACCCGGCCGCGAGCCGCTCGAACTCGTTCCCGCCAACCCTGGATCGCTGCGCGTCGTCGCCGACCCTTGGGCGTACGTCATCGTCGACGGCCAGCAGGTCGAAACCACGCCCTTCGCCAACCCGATCCCGCTGGCCCCCGGCGTCCACCACGTCACGCTGCGCCACCCCAACGCCCCGGACGAACGACGCGTCGTCAAGATCGCACCCGGCGAGCATGTGCTCCTCGACGTCACCATGCGCGTGAAAGCGCCGCCACGCCCGAGCGCTTCAGCCCCGCCGCCCGCCCCGTCTTCCTCCACCCCCTGACGTGCCGTCAGCTACCCGTGTTGCGTGTGCTTCCTTCCGGAAAACCGAACGTCACCGGGTCGTCGTCCGGGTTGAAGTCGCAGAACTCCCGACGCTCTCCCTCGTCGATCACTTCGCGCTTCTTGCCGAAACAGTAAGGGCACTGGAGGTGCTCTTCCGACGACTTGCTGACGTGATTTCTCACGCAGAAAACTCGCCGCCTGGTCTTCTCGTCGGACATCGCTTGCTCCTGCTGCCGGCCGATCGACGGCCTCGCTTGTGGTCTACCTGACTGGCACGCCGGGTCAAGACGCGCCTACGGACACTGCTCCCCGGATGCTGCTGGCGGGGCTCCGCGCCCCAACCAATCCATCAGCACGGTCTTGTCGCTCGCGCTCAGCGGCGCCCGTGACGCAGGCGGCATGATGCCCGCGTCGACCGCGTCCGCCATGCGCACCCACACGGGCTTTCCCGCGTAGTCCACCCGCGTGTCTGCCCAAGTTTCCAGCGGGAACGGCGCACCACGAGTGGGCGGGCGCTGATGACACTCCTGGCATCGTGCCTCGAGAACGGTCTGCACGGGACAGGGAAAACTCCCGGCGACGGACGCGTCCATCCCGCTGTTCGGGCTGTCAGCCGACGAGGCGGAGTCCGAACCACAGGCCGTGACTTGCATCGTCAGACCTGACAGAACGATGGTCAGGAATCGGAATGCGACGGGAGGCATGCAGACCACGCGGTGTTGGATGCCGGCCAGGGTGCGCCCGTTTCGGCGCAGAGGGCCACGCAGTCCGAACCACAAGCTCCATCGCGCCGCGAAGCTCGCATCGGCCAACGCCCGACGCAGCGGTGGCAGGTACCAGCCACCATGGGGACGTTCCTGGTTGAAGAACGCGGGTGCACGTCGGCCCTCGCGCCGATCCGGTCCGTCTCAGTGGCAGCCGATCACGGTACGCATCGACAACCCCGGCGACACGTCCTCCGATTGCGTGGACGGACCAACCTCCCAGCCCGAGGGCACGGGCAGCGTTCCGCAGTGCGTCCGCGCGAACTCGGACGGGTAGTCCGCCGGTGCAGCTCCTGCGCTCTGCACCAGCGCCGCGCCCACGCAGATCCCTCCAACGCAATCCACTTGCACGGGTGGCGGCATGCAGCCCACACACGGATCCTGCGGCGCGCTCGCCAGCAGCCCCTCCACATGGGACTTGTCCGCCGCGGCAACCACGAGGAGCTGGGCAAGGCAACCGTCGAGCACCGCGCAGCAGTCGGCCGCCGTGGTGCAAGCGATGTCGTTGGTCGCGTAGCTCAGGGCCTGCTGCCTCGTGTCGCCGTTCTCGTCGGACGAACCGCAGGCGCACGCCAGCGCCACGGCGCCTGCTGCCCACCGGATTCGCGGGGTCTTCATGCTGCAGAGCATACCGCTTTGATGCCCGGGCGTCATGAAGGAGAGCCTCCGTGTGGCCGCCGGGCATTCGCGCGGCGTTGGCACTTGGTTTTTTTCCGGCGCCTGCGTTTGACTCGCTTGCCGTCTTGCGCTGATGTTCTCCGCGGATGACGCCACCTCGCCGCATTCCCAGGTCTCCCGTGACGATCCCGACCGCTTGCGTACTCCTTGCGCTTTGCGCGTGCGCGACCACTCCGGTTTCGGCTCCTTCGCCCGCCGAAACCGCGCCGCTGGCGACGACCGCGGCTTCCGGTTCGTCGTTGCCGGCGCCTGCCATGGCAGCCCCGGTCGCATCATCCTCGGGCCCGGCTGACCCGTCCATTCCTCCCACACCAGTGCCGTCTGCAACGGCAACGACGTCCGCGATCGCGCCGGTCGATCCGCCCGTGGAGCCCGTGCTTCGCGCGGAAGACGGCTCGCTCTTGCCGCAGACCGAGGACCGTCCATCCATCGGGTCACCGCTCTTCCAGCGCCGCGTGCGATTACTATTCGACGCGATCGTGCGCGACGACCCGGCTCTTGCTAGGCCTTTCTTCTTCCCGCTGGAGGCGTACGAGCAGGTCAAGGCGATTGAGAAGCCTGGCCGTGACTGGCAGCACCGGCTCTGGCGCAACTTCGAGCGCGACGTCCACGAGTATCATGCGAAGCTCGGCAAAGATCCCGCGCGAGCTTCGCTCGACCGCGTGGAAGTGCGGGAGCCCTCAGCCCGGTGGATGAAGCCCCACTCGGAGGGGAACCGGATCGGCTACTACCGCGTAACGCGGTCCACGATACACGGTAGAAAATCCGACGGGTCACCGTTGCGACTCGAGCTCACTTCGATGATTTCCTGGCGGGGCGAGTGGTATGTCGTTCACTTGCACGGCTTCCGGTAGCCGGCGACGTCGGCCGTCGCTCCTTGGTGACAGCGGCGCATGGCGTGCCATAGGCTGTCCCCATGATCCACCGTCCGAGGCGCCTCGTGGTCGCAGCCGCACTACCCAACGAAGCTCGCGCTGCCGACGGGTTGTCGTCCAACGCAGAGGTCCTGACGACCTCGACGGTTCCCTTCGTGGCGCCGACTGTTGTCGACGACGGCGACTTCTGCCGGATGGCCGGCGAGATTCACCACGCCTCGATGTCCTGAAGTGTCTTGCTGAGCTTGTTCTGTTGCCATGCGTGATCCCGATTCCCCGCTCGAGCAGTACGAATCCTTCCTCATCGGCTCCCGGTTCGAGATCGTGCCGCCGGGTAGAGAGCAACGCGATCGGGGCAGAGTCGCGCTGGTGGTCGCGCGAGGGGCTTTCGGGTCCGGCGAGCACGAGACGACCATGAGCTGCCTCGAAATGATCGAGAGCATGGGAGACCTGACCAGCGCACGCGTGCTCGATCTGGGCGCGGGCACGGGAATCCTAGGCATCGCCGCCTTGCGATCGGGCGCTTCGCACGCCCTGCTGGTAGACACGGACCCGCGTGCGGTCGAGGCGTCGCGACGGCACGCCGAGCTCAATCGTGTGGCCGACCGGGTCGATGTCGTGCATGGACAGCTCGCGGACGTCGGGGGAGACATGTTCGACATCGCGTTTGCCAACATCCACGGTGACGTGCTGATCCCGATCGCGCGGCGTCTGGTGGACAGCGTGCGGCCGGGCGGGCGGATTCTGCTATCTGGCATCGCGTGGGAATGGACCTGGCCGGTCCGCGACGCCTATGAGCGGCGGGGATGTCGGCTGATGAGGCGCCGTTTCCTGGAGGAGTTCAGCACGATGCTGCTTGTGCGGCCGGAGGGTTGAGCAGGCGAGGGCGGGTCGCATCCGTGTGTCCGCGCCTGCGAGGCTCGAATTGATTGGAGGATCGAGCTGGACATGGCTAGAACTTGGTTCTAGAATGCCGTTCTACGATGCCCCAGGTCGAGCGCACAGGCAAACGTCGCAAGGCGATCATCGAGGCGGCCCTGGCCTGCTTCGCGGAGCAGGGGTTTTCGGAGACCACGCTGGAGCACATCCGTGTTCGATCCAGGGCCAGCACCGGGAGCATCTACCATCATTTCCGCAGCAAGGAGCAACTGGCCGCAGCCGTGTACGTGGAAGGTGTGGTCGACTACCAGACCGGTCTGCTCGCGGAGCTGGCGCGTCACAAGGACGCGCGGGCGGGTATCGAGGCGATGGTGCGCTACTACTTGCGGTGGGTAGCGGACCATCCCGAGTGGGCTCGATACTTGAGCCGGATGCGGCAGGCGGAGTTTCTCGAGCCGACATCGGAGCGTCTCAAAGAACTGAACCGCGCGTTGGTGAGGGAAGTGTCGCGCTGGTTCGAGCCACACATCCGGGCCGGCACGCTTCGCAACCTGCCCAGGGATCTGTACGTTGCCCTGCTGCTCGGTCCCAGCCAGGAGTTTGCCCGGCAGTATCTCACCTCGCGGGCTCGAACCGATATCGAAACAGCGAGCACGGTGCTCGCCGATGCAACGTGGCGCGCCCTGGAGGCCAGGCCTGAGCCCGTCCTGGCCCCCTCGACCCGCAAACCGAAAGCGCCGCACAACGGGCGCAAGGAGCGTCGTGATGGCCGATAGCTGGAGAAAAGGTGGACGGTTCCTGTTCGAAGAGACGGCTTTCTCGGATGTCTTCACCTACGAAGACTTCGACGAGGAAACCCTGATGCTGGCGGACACGGCATCGAAGTTCGCCCTCAAGGAGGTGCTGCCGCGTGCGGCGAAGCTCGAGGACCCGCAGACCAAGATCGAGACCAACGTCGAGCTGATGAAGATGGCGGGGGAGCTCGGCTTGCTCATGATCGAGATCCCGGAAGAGTACGGCGGCCTGGGGCAGTCCCTCTCCGCTGCCATGCTCGTTGCCGAATCCGCCGCCAAGCAGGCGTCGTTCACCACCACGATGATGTGCCACACGGGCATCGGCACGCTGCCGATTCTGTTCTTCGGCACGCAGGAGCAGAAGGAGAAGTATCTGCCCAAGCTCGCCACGGGGGAGTGGATTGGCGCCTACGCGCTGACCGAGGCGGGTTACGGTTCCGAGGCCCTCGGCGCCAAGACCACGGCTGTCAAGAGCCCTGACGGCAAGAGCTGGATCCTGAACGGCAGCAAGATGTTCATCACGAACGCCGGATTCGCGGACGTGTTCTCCGTGTATGCGAAGATCGACGGTGAGCACTTCTCTGCGTTCATCGTGGAGAAGGACACGCCCGGGCTGAGCACCGGCCCCGAAGAGCACAAGATGGGAATCAAGGGCTCCTCGACGAGGGAGCTTCTGCTCGACAACGCCACGATTCCGATTGGCAATCTGCTCGGCGAGGCGGGCAAAGGCCACAAGGTGGCGCTCAACATCCTGAACCTCGGGCGTCTCAAGCTCGGCCTCGGATCCCTCGGCGCGTGCAAGGAAACGCTGCGATACTGCCTCCAGTACGCCTCCGAGCGAAAGCAGTTCGGCAAGAGCATCGACCACTTCCAGCTCATCCGCGAGAAGCTCGCCAACATGGCGCTCGAAACCTATGCCGTCGAGTCCATGGCCTATCGTTGTTCCGGCGCGATCGACAACGCGGTCCGTCAGATCACCACCCCGAAAGACGACCCCAGCTACTACCAGCAGAAGATCGACTGCGTGGAGGAGTTCGCCATCGAGGCCTCGATCCTCAAGGTCTACGGTTCCGAAGCCCAGGCCCGCGTCATCGACGACGGCGTGCAGCTCTTTGGCGGCTACGGCTTCATCGAGGAGTACCCGGTGTGCCCGAACTACCGCGACGCACGCATCACACGTATCTTCGAGGGAACCAACGAGATCAACCGTATGCTCATGCCGGGCACGATCATGCGGCGTGCGATGAAGGGACAGATCGACCTCATGACGCCCGTGATGACCCTGATGGGCGAAATCAAGCAGGACGCGGTGCCGAAGGATCCGGCACCTGGAGTGCTGGGCCGGGAGGCGACTGCGATTGGCATCTTGCGCCGCCTTGCGACCTTCGGCTACGGCGTGCCCGCGCAAAAGGCCATGGCCGACCCGAGTTTCCTGACGGAAAACCAGATCCTCCTCGAGCAGATCGCGGACCTGACCATGGACATGTATGCCGCCGAGTCCGCCTATCTGCGTACACGCAAGATGATTGCGGCCAGGGGCGAAGATTCCTGTCGCATTCCGGTCCTGCTCACCGAGATCATCGTCTATGAAAAGCTCCGCCATGCCCAGGAGATCGTGCGCCAGATCTGCGCGAACACCGCGGGCGGAGACGAAGCCGAGTTCTTGCGCAACCGCAAGGCCATGAACCGTCTCGCCTTCGACTATCCGCTCGACACCATGCGCCTGAAGACGAAACTCGCCGAGCACCTGATCGAGCGAGGCGTCTACCAGCTCACCTGACCGCGCCTGCCCCATCCTGCACCGCTTCATCAGGCCCCTGGCCCGGCGGAACGGAAGAACCCGTGCAACGCATGCCGCGGTGGTTGATAGTCGACGGGCTTCAGTCGATTGGCCACGGTTGTACGTGTGCCAGTACAAGGCGTTCTGCCGGGTGCGCACGGGTTGGTAGCGGCGCGCGCTGCGTTTCGTAGGGGATGGTGCATCGGACAGGTCGGTCGTGGCGCAGGTGCAGGCAGGGACCGATGGTCAGCCGCCCCGTGCCGCAAGCAAGCGACCGAACCAGCTCCGTGGTGCCCCTGCGAGCAGCCCGAGCAAGGCGCCCCGGCACACGCGCAGCGTCGTCGTCGTGCTGGGTTCTGGGAGCTCCGCGTAGCACGGAGCCTGCTCTCGCGTACACGATCCACGGGGAACCAGCTCCTGGCATCGGTAGCTCGCCCCTTCGCTCGAGGGTCGTCTGGGCCGCAGGACGCGAGGTCAATGCCGTGCACCGACATCGGCGAGCACGCGGTACTCCGACCTGTTGCGCATCGAGTCGCGGATACCCGGGACAGCGACGATCCGGATGCAATGCAAGAGGTGTCGGGCAGCAATGCCGTGCCATGTATTCGAAACCTGAGAAATCTCGTCATTCGTGAGCGTGCGTGTTCGGCGGGCGCGTGCACGAAGGCTCCGGGTTCGACAGGTATGGCAGGCAATAGGAGTGCGTCGCTTGGGCACGGCCTGCTGCGCGTCGTCCTGCCGCGCACGCGTACGCGCACGGCAACGAACGCGAAAACGCAGTGGATTCGAAACGAAGGGATTCCTCCGATTCGAAACGGGTAGGGCGCCTATCATGACGGGCCCCTCGACAAGCGCTGCCGCAACGGTTGAAGACTATTCCGCAGCCGCTGTCGAAAGTTCCCCAAGGATGGCGGGGTCGTTCTCAGGATGCAAAGGGGGTTCCCGCGCTGGATACGGTGGCCTGGCAATTGCTCTGCGCCGATTGACCCAGGAGACGACACGGCGTGCCTGCATTCCACTCCCGACCCGAACGCTTCTTGCGTGTTGCCTCGGCCGCGACCGTGGCATTGGTCTCGGTCATGCCAAGCCCGGCGACGGCAGCGCCACCGGCGGACCGTTCCGAGGAGGCGACGCTGCAGGGGGCGATTGGTCCCACCGCGTTGGTGTCGATCGCGCTCGCGCGCAACCGCGGGCTTCGTGCAGCAGAGCAACGAGCCCGGGCGACGGGGATGCAGGCAGACGCCGAAGGACGCTGGCGGCCGCCCGAAGCGGAGGTGTTCGTTCAGCGTATCCCGGCGTCCAGACCCTATGACGTGCCGGGTTCGCAGATGATCATGTTGGGATTGCGGCAGCCGATTCCGGCGCCCGGGTCGCTGTCAGCAGCCCGTGCGTTGCGACAGGCCGAGCGGTTGGAGATCATCGCGTCGGTGGAGGTTCTGGCCCGTCAGGTCGCTCGCGAGGTCGAGCATGCGTTCGTCGCCTATTGGGAAGCGCGCGCCCGCGAGAGGATCCTGCAACGGAGCAAGGAGGAATCGGACCGCATCGCTGCCTTTGCCCGGGCCCGCTACTCGGCTGGCGGGCCGCTGACGGACGCCACGCAGGCGGATGTCGATTCGGCCCTGCTGGGATCGTCGATTGCCGAGGCGCAGGCTAGCGTAGCGGCGGCGCGGTCCACCCTCAACGGGTTGTTGCGCCGCCCCGCGGACGCACCCTTGGGCGAGCCGGTGGAGCCCGGTATCGAATCGGTTGCAGACTCCACCGAGGTCATCGTTCGTCGCGCGTTGACCTTGCGCCCGGAGGTCAAACTTGCGTTGGCTCGCCAGGGGACCATGCTGGCCGCGGCCCGCGAAGCCGAGCAGCAGGCTACCTGGCCGGAGATGTCGGTCGGGATCTTCTACTACGCGCCCACACGGGACATGCCGGGTCACGGCTACGGTGCTTCCTTCACCTCCACGCTACCATGGGCCTGGGGCCGAGATGCGGAATCGCTGCGCGCGAGTAGGGCCATGGCGTCGTCCGGCCCGGACGACGTCGACGACGCGGGCGCGCGAGTCGGCGTGGAGATTGCCACCTTCGCAGGTGCGTTGCGCGCCGCAGAGCAGCGTTATGTCACCTTGCGAGACCGCGCTCTGCCTGCCGGAATGCGAGCTGCAGCCGCGGCATCTGCGGGCTACGAGAGCGGTCGCACTGACATTCTCATGCTCTTGTCTGCCAGGCGGGGCCTGGTGGACATCGAGTCCGAAATGCTGGCGGCACGTGCACAGATGCGCCACGCGCTGGTCGACCTCGATTGGGCAGCGGGTGAGCGTGTGCGCCGTCGATCGTTGCAGGCTTCTCCAGGAGACCCATGAACACACCCCCCCAGCCCGAACCGATGCGGCCTTCAGCCGAGCTTGACGATGGCGGCCCACCTCTGCACGACGAGCCCGAGCAGACACCTCGGGGCGTGCGCGCCATGGCTGTCGTGCGATGGATCATGCTGGCCGCTACGATCATGCTGGCTGCCGGCTCATGGTGGACGTTCACGCGCGCGGATGTGTCGACCACGGCTGCAGCGCGGTACCAATGCCCGATGCACCCGCAGATCGTGTCGAGCGAGCCGGGCGACTGTCCGATCTGCTTCATGAGCCTGGAGCCGATCGCGACGGACAGGCTCGCCGGGGCCAGCTCCGCACCATCGTTCGACGCGGGCGTGCCGGAGCTGGGCGAGGCCGGCTCGGTCGCCCAGGATTCCGGTACAGCGCACAGGTACACGTGTCCGATGCACCCGCAAGTTGTCGCGGACCAACCAGGTCGATGCCCGACTTGCAAGATGGCCCTGGTCCCCGCGGGCAAGCAGGATGAACACGGGGCAGAGGCGAGCGCCATGCCGGACGGCGTCGTTCCGATGCACATCAGCCTCGATCGCGTGCAGGCCATGGGCGTGCGCACGGCTGTCGTGCAGGAGCGCGATGTCGTCCATCCGCTGCGTGTCACCGCCGTGGTTTCCGCTCCCGAGCAGAACGTCGCGGAGGTGCATGTCCGTGCGGCAGGCTTCGTGGAGGGCATTGCCGTGCGGGAGACGGGCGTGAACGTCAAGGCTGGCCAGCTCCTCGTGTCGGTGTACAGCCCTGAGATCTATCAGGCGCAGAGTGAGCTGCTGGCGATGCGCGACATGCCGTCGCTGTCCGGCGGATCGGACGCGGCTCGCACGGATGCCGCGAAGCGAAAGCTTGAGCTGCTGGGGGTACCGGCGCGCGTGTCGGAGCAGGTCTTGGCGAGCGGCAAGCCGCTGCGCGCCGTTGGATTGAGCGCACCCATCGGTGGGGTCGTCACGCGGAAGAACGTTGTGCTCGGCTCCTACGTGACACCCGACATGGTGCTCTACGAGATCACGGACCTGTCGCGGATCTACGTGATAGCGGACGTGTTCCAGCATGACGTGGGGCGCGTGACGACCGGGATGCGGGGGCGGTTCCAGCCAGCTTCTCGCAAGGATGTGACCGCGGACGCGACGGTGGACCTGATCTATCCGCAAGTGGATCCAGAGGCTCGTACCACCCGGGTGCGAATGCAGATCGACAACGCGAAGCTCGGGTTGCTCCCTGGCGAGTACGGCTACGTGGAGTTCGAATCTAGGGCCACCCGTGCGCTGGTGATCCCTCGTGACGCCGTGGTGGACACGGGCAAGCAGACGTACGTGTTCGTCGCGGAAGAGAGCGCCGGCCGGTTCTCGCCACGGCTGGTGGAGGTCGGCGTCGAGTCCGGCGACGACGTGGAAGTGCGCAAGGGCCTGACGGCAGGGCAGCGCGTGGTTTCCGGGGCGACCTTCCTGCTCGATGCCGAGAGCCGACTGCAAGCGTCGTTGGCGGCGGTGTCCGCACCATGATCGGCACGCTGATCGACCTGTGCGTCCGCCACCGCTGGCTAGTGCTGCTGGCCTATGTGGCTTGGGCGCTGGTGGCCGTGGCTGCGATGCGCCGCGTGCCGGTCGACGCCATACCGGACCTGTCGGACCCTCAGGTGATCGTGTTCACCGAATGGACAGGGCGGTCGCCGACGCTGGTGGAGGACCAGGTCACCTACCCCATCGCGAGCGCGTTGCTGGCCGCGCCGCGGGTTTCCGCGGTGCGTGGCTATTCGATGTTCGGCATGTCGTTCATCTACGTGTTGTTCGACGAGGGGACGGACGTGTACTGGGCGCGGTCGCGGGTGCTGGAGTACTTGAGCGCGCTCGGGGCGCGGCTGCCAGAAGGAGCCATGCCAACGATTGGTCCGGATGCGACGGGAATCGGCTGGACATTCGAATATGCGCTTGTGGACCGGTCGGGCAAACACGATCTGGCGGAGCTGCGGACCTTGCAGGATTTCGGTCTTCGATATGCGCTCGAGAGCGTGCCTGGGGTGGCCCAGGTCGCCACGGTCGGGGGCTATGAACGTCAGTATCAGATTACGTTGGATCCAGACAAGCTCCGTGCGTTCGGGGTCACGATTGAGGAGATCGCGGCGGCGGTGCGTCAGTCCAACGGAGAGGTGGGTGGGCGGCTGCTGGAGATGAGTGGGCGCGAGTACTACGTTCGAGGCCGGGGGTACCTGCAGAACATCGCGCAACTTGGTGCCGTCGTGGTCAAGACGAACTCGCAGGGCACGCCCGTGTGCGTGCGCGACGTGGGAAGCGTACGCTTCGGTCCAGACTTGCGTCGCGGGTTGGCGGAACTCGACGGCAACGGCGAGACGGTCGGGGCGATCGTGATATCGCGACACGGCGAGAACGCGCACGATGTGATCCGGCGCGTGAAAGCCAAGATCGAAGAATTGCGGCATTCGCTGCCGGACGGCGTGGAGCTGGTCACCACGTACGATCGAACGTCGCTCATCGAGCGGGCGATTGCCACATTGCGGAGCGCACTGGTGGAGGAGGCAATCGTGGTGAGCGCGGTGATTCTGCTGTTCCTCCTGCACCTGCGCAGCGCGATGCTGCCGATTGTCAGCCTGCCCCTCGCCGTGCTGCTCTCGTTCATTCCCATGTACCTGTTGGGTGTTCCGGCGACCATCATGAGCCTCGGCGGCATTGCTATCGCCATCGGCGCCACGGTCGACGCCGAGATCGTGATGATCGAGGCGTGTCACAAGAAGCTGGAGAGCGCGCCCGCGGGTCTGGACTCGAAGCAGCGGGCGCGGCTGCTATCCGCGGCGGCGAAGGAGGTCACGCCGGCCATCTTCTTCTCGTTGCTGATCATCGCGATATCGTTCGTTCCGGTGTTCGGCCTCAACGGCCAGGCGGGTCGTCTGTTTCGGCCTCTGGCGTACACCAAGACGTTCGTGATGCTCTCGGCGGCGGTGTTGAGCGTGACCTTCGCCCCGGCGCTGCGAGACCTGCTGCTGAGCGGGCGGATCCGCAAGGACTCGGATCATCCCGTGTCCCGGGCGATCATCGGCGCCTACAGACCGTTCGTGTTCGTGGCCCTGCGCCGACCGTGGACCACCCTCGCGATCGGGCTGTTCGCGGTGCTGTCAGCGATCCCGCCGTTCCTGCGGCTCGGCAGTGAGTTCATGCCGCCCCTGGACGAGGGCGACCTGCTGTACATGCCCACGACATTGCCCAACATCTCGATCGAGGAAGCGAAGCGACAGCTCGAAATGCAGGACCGGGCGATCGCGGCGCTGCCGGAGGTCAAACGCGTCTTCGGCAAGGCCGGCAGGGCGGAGACACCGACGGACCCGGCGCCGCTATCCATGATCGAGACCGTGATCCAGCTCCATCCGCCTGAGCGATGGCCGCGGGTGTCGCAACAACGCTGGTATAGTAGTGTTGCGCCGGACTGGGCCAAGCGACCGCTCCGGTGGTTGTGGCCCGAAGATCGCCAGGAGACCCGCGACGAACTCGTCGCAAAGCTCAATGCCGCCGCGCGCTTCCCCGGCTGGACCAACGCGTGGACCATGCCTATCAAGGCCCGGGTGGACATGCTCACAACCGGGGTCCGCACCCCGGTCGGCATCAAGGTGTTCGGCGCCGACCTGGGGCGGATCGAGCAAGCGGGCGAGAGCCTCGAGGCCGTGCTCCGCGGCGTTCCCGGTACGAGAAGCGTGCTCTACGAGCGGTCCCTGGGCGGCACCTACGTCGATATCCTGCCGGACCGCCAGGCGCTGGCGCGGTACGGTCTCCGGGTCGACGACGTCAACCGGATGGTTGAAACCGCGATAGGCGGCGAGACGGTGAGCACGACGGTGGAAGGCCGGAGCCGATATACGGTGAATCTTCGATATGCCGAGGACTTCCGGTCGAGTGTTGACGCGTTGAAGCGCGTGCTGGTACCGCTGCCCGGGGCCATGGACGGGCGCGGCGCTCCCATCCCGCTCGGCGAGGTCGCCGACATTCGGGTTGCGCAGGGCCCTCCGATGGTTCGAAGTGAAGCCGGGCTGCTCGTGGGGTACGTCTATGTCGATGTCGACCCGGCGAAGGACGTTGGCACTTACGTGGACGACGCCAAGAGGGCAGTGTCGGGAGCGCTGCAGACGGGCCTGGTCAAGCTCGACCCGGGCATGTACCTGAAGTGGACCGGCCAGTACGAATTGCTGGAGCAGATGCGTGAGCGCATGACGATCCTGGTGCCGCTCGCGATCGGCCTGGTCGTGGTGCTGCTCTATCTGCAGTTCCGCAACCTGATGGAGGTCGCGATCGTGATGCTGTCGATCCCGTTCGCCCTCGTCGGCAGCATATGGCTGCTCTACCTGCTCGGCTACCACCTGTCCACCGCGGTCTGGGTAGGCATCATTGCGCTGGTGGGCCTGGCGGCACAGACGGGGGTGGTAATGATCGTGTACATCGACCACGCTTTCGAGCGTCGGCTTCGCGCAGGCATGATCCGCAACCTGCAGGACATCATCCACGCGCACACGGAAGGGACCGTGCTCCGCGTACGTCCCAAGCTGATGACGGTGGGCACGATGCTCGTGGGTCTGACCCCGCTGCTATGGGCGACCGGGTCGGGAGCCGATGTCATGAAGCGGATTGCTGCGCCCATGGTCGGCGGGTTGCTGTCGAGCGCATTCCTGACATTGGAGCTCATCCCGGTGGTCTATACGTACTGGCGCTATGCGCAGCTCTTGCGCGCCAGGCGAACCGGCCGACCGCTGGCGGAGGTGTGCGGCTTGCAGTGACTCACCTCGACCACGATTGTCGTCGGACGACCAACAAGCTACTCTTGGGCGAACCCTGGTCGGTCCCAGTGCACGTGGCCCACGACACGGTGGTCCTGCGCAATGGGAGTGTCGTCGTGCAGTATCTCGCGCGGATCGTAGCGGCACCGCCCAAGGTTCTGTTGGCTGTCGAATCGAGGGGTCAGGAGAGCAGGCTACTTCAAGCGGGTTGTCGTGGGTCGGAGGGTGGTGAATGCCCGATGCCGAATGCTCGCGTGTCTGCCGTGCTCCGTGGCAAGAAGCGGACGCAGGGCCGGCGAGCGGCAGAGGCCGGTGGCAGGAGTCGTGGAGGGGACTCCCCTGGCGGGTAGGCGTGTGGATTCGAAACAATCGTTGGCTGATCGGCCCCTCCGGGACGTTTCGAATGCCTCATTCGAACTTCGCTTGGGCCCGGGGGCTCGCGGACCAGTCGACTACGAACGTCTCCTTCTTGTTGTCCGTCCAACTGAAGACCGACCGGCAGGTGCGCCCCTTCACCACGCGCAACACGACGCTTGCCAGCTTGGTTCTGGGGTTGGCAAAGGCGTAGACGTCGTTGCCGCAGCCGTGCGCCTCCACCGCAGACGGGGTGCCGCCCGAGCTGTTGGCGCCGCGACAGGAGACGCGGAGCCACTCTTTGAACGGCTTGACCTCGCAGCCGAGTTGGCCGTCCTTGAGAGCGGCGAACGAGTCAGCGCTGTCCCAGTCTGCGCTCTTGGGTACGGGAGACTGGTCGGCCGGGATCGACTCCGGCAACAGTCCGGAGGTCCGGGGAGAATCCGTGGGTGTCACGGTGGGGGGCAGGACTCACTGTCGGAGGCGCGCTGGCAGGGGGCGCTGCCGTGGGGCTGCTGCCCGAAGCCGCAGCTTGAGCGCCTGCGCTTGCCGTCTTGACCTCTTGGGCCTGGGTGCGAATCCTCCTGATTTCGTCGAGCAACAGCGCTGCGCCCTGAGCGTCCATTGCCGCCATCTTGTCCTTGAGCGCCATGCGTGCGACGAACGAGTCATCGAGCCGCTTTTGCTCCTCGCGGTACTCGGCCACGGTCAACTTGCACGTGTTGAAGTTGTTGCAGAGGCTGGTGCGCTGCTCCTTGAGAAGCTGCACGAGAGCGTCGGCCTCCCGGATCGCGGTTTGTCGATACTCGGCGCTGGCACCGACTCCTCCGACACCGACCCAGCCCTGGAAGCTAGCACCCTGGTACTGGAGCGCGCTCTTCTCGCAGTCTTCACGGAAGATATTCCCCGGAGGCGGGCAGTCGAACTCTTCGTACTTCTGCCGCGTGTCCGGAACAGGGTTCCCAGCCCCACCACCGCAGCCCAACAGCGCGCACCCCGCAACCCACGCCAAGACCTCGGAGCGAAACCGAGTCACGCATCGACTCGTATCGCTACGTAGGCGCGCCGAGAAGAGGGAACTCACCGGGCGGGTGCAGCTCCGTCGGACCCTGTGGGGTGGACAATGGGCGCGCTTGCCCACGCGTCATCGTGCCGGCAGCCATCATGGTGGTGATGGTGCATGCGCGTGTGCCGGTGTGTATGGCCGCAACCGAATTGCGCCAGCGATTCGACGGGCTGGCGCGGGTGTACCAGGTTCTGCTGTCGGTCGGCTCGTGTTTCGGAGGTGACCTTGGTAATCGGCTATCACCGAGGCACCCCGGCCGAGGCTTCGGCCTACGACGGACACGTCTCTTCACGCTCGCACGGCGCTCCTCGTACGTGCGGGGGCGGTGTGTGGGCGCGCAGGCAAACGCTGTCGCGAGTGCTGGTGGATGCCACGGGCTCACGAGGCCCAGCGCGCACCCGTCGGGTGGTGTTGCGTTTCGGCCGCATGGCTTCGGGGGCGTTTCCACAGCCTGGCGGCGCAGACCGCGGCGGCGAGGATCGTGTACGTCGACCACGCTTTCGAGCGCAGGCTTCGCGCGGGCATGGTTCGCAACCGGCAGGACATCATCCACGCTCATACGGAAGGGACCGTGCACCGCGCGCGTCCCAAGCTGAAGACGGTGGGCACGATGCTCGTGGGCCTGACCCTGCTGCCATGGGCGACCGGGTCGAAGGCCGATGTCATGAAGCGAATTGCGGCGCCCATGACCGGCGGTTTGCTGTCGAGCGCATGCCTTACGTTGGGTCTCATTCCGGTGGTCCATGCGTCCTGGCGTCGAGCGCAAGGCTTGCTCGCCAGGCGGACCGGTCGGCCGCTGGCGGAGGTGTGCGGCTTGCGGGATTGCCCAGCAGCGGGGGGGCAAGGTGTAAGCCCCAGTACGCGGGGCGCGTTTCGCCCGCAGGAACGTCACACCAAGTCGAGGGCACGCTGCCTTGTTCTCGCGAGCGGTCGCGCGCCGCGAGCGGTAGGCGTCGAAATATCCGTCGTAGTCCAGCCAGATCTTCTGCTACTATCCGAAAAGGAGTCCCCATGAGCACGAACGAGACTGCAAGCGCCGCACGGGCCTACCTCGAATACCTTTGCCGTTGTCTGGACCGGGGCCAACCCCTCGTTCGTAGACGTCAGGACTGGTGGGCCGGCTTCGCAGCCATGCCCGTCGTCGTCGGCGCCACTGCGCTATCCTGTGCGGCGTCCACGCCCACGCCCTCGAACCCAGGCGTGGTGCAGGCCAGGTGCCACGCCGGGCCCGATGACGCGGTGAACTGCCACGACCCCGATTGCGCGTACCTTTGCCAGGGCGCGGAGTATGCGGCCCCAGTTCCCCTGGAAGCACACGAATCGAAGTGTACGGACGGCATCGACAACGATGGCGACGGCAGGGCCGACTGCGGGGACCCGGACTGCGCGACGATGTGCTCGGTGCCTGCCTATGCAGCACCGCCACCCGTCGTTCGCTCGGAGACGAACTGTACCAATGGCATGGACGACGACGGCGACGGGATGGTGGACTGCCGCGATCGTGACTGTGAGGCAGTGCGCGTCTGCATGGCGGCGCAGTACGCGGCGCCGATGCCAACGCTGACGGAGGTGATCTGCACCAACGGCGCGGACGACGACGGCGACGGGCTCATCGATCGGGCGGACCCCGATTGCCGCTCGCGCATGCCGCCTTACCCGGCCCCCATGTACGCAGCACCCATGTGACGGGCTGCGGCGGTCAAGGCAGCGCGGCAAAGCGCGAGAACAGTTCGGCCATGGCGCCTGCCCTGTGCCCGCAGGGCAGCGCGATCTCTCCCACGGTAGCAAGATGGATGACGACCTCGGCGTCTTCCGCATGCTCCGGCGTGCCGACCGCGCGAATTTCCGGCCACGAGAACACGAGGAACTCGTCGCTCTCTCGCATCACGCCGTGCGTCGGCGTGAACACCACGGCGTCGCGCGCGGAACCAAGCACGGTCAAGTCCACAAGCGCCAGGATCGGCTGTTGCCGGAGCGACGGTGGAAGCACGTTTTCCCGGGCATTTTGTTCCTTGGTCCGGGGAATACGTCCGACCGAAAGCTTCCCGCCCGCATGCGGGGCAAGCACGGTCAGGATCGTGTCCGACTGGTCGCATGGCGCGGTGACGGGCGGTGGGTAGCTTCCGACCGGCGAGCCGGCGATCACGGTTTCGAAGGTGGTATCGTAGGCTGGCTTCAGGACAAAGGGCTGGTCGGCTGGCTGGTCGAGCGGCCACAGCGATCGCTCCAGGGCTCGCAGCAAGCGGAGAAACGGAGACAGGCCAATCTCGTGTGCCGTGGACCGCGCCTCTCCGGTGGCATGCATGCAGACATGGCTCGACGCGCCCCCGCGCGGGCGAACCTGGGCGAGCCACGGCATCTCGAAGCGTCCGATCCCCACGCGCCAATCCCAGTAGGTGTTCCCGATCACGGCGTCGAGCCACCTCGACCCGTTGAGAATCCGCGCCGACTCGGGCGATTGCGGGGACTCCCACCTGGGCCCGGAAAACGTCTCTCGGAGCAGTGCTGCGCCTGGCAGCGTGCCTTCCACGACTGCATGGTGCTCCCCAGGAAGCGCAAATTTGCCGTCGAAGGGCTGCGCATACAGGTGAGTTGCCGACGACGATCGGAACAGGTAGATCTGCACGGCGTCTTGCCGCATCGAGCCGGTGAAAGCCGCGGTGAGACCCGCGTGCAAGGCAGAGGCTCGCGTGGGAGGGCTGACCTGGTCTTGCACGCCGATGAGGTCCACGCTTGCAGATGCGGCCTCGCGCAGAATGCTCAGCTTCTGCAAGGTTCTCCCGCGGGCGGCGATCTGGGCTGCCGACATGGCCTCTGCCCCAGCATACTCCCATCTTGGGGCGGCGTGGGCAGGATTGCCCGTGCGTTGGAGCCCGCCAGGTCATGGAAAGGGGCCCCCACGATGCAGTCCCCACGAACGCGCAGACGGCTTGGTGTACTATCCCCGCCTCATGAACCTCGCAATCCGCATCCATCGAACCGGCGGGCCGGACGTCCTTCAGCTCGACGAACTGCCCGTCGGAGCCCCGGGCCCCGGTCAGGTGCTCCTCCGTCATACTGCAATCGGCATCAACTACATCGACACGTACCATCGAAGCGGTCTGTACCCGGTTGCGTCGCTGCCCTCGGGGCTGGGCATGGAGGCCGCGGGTGTGGTGGAGGCCGTCGGCGAGGGAGTCACCGAGGTGGCCGTGGGAGACCGCGTCGCCTACGCAGGCGGCCCCCTCGGCGCGTACGCCGGTCGGCGCGTCTTTCCCGCAGGCCGGCTCGTTCCGTTACCCGAGCACGTCTCTGATGAGGTCGCCGCAGCCGTCCTGCTCAAGGGCATGACCGTCGAGTACCTGGTGCGGCGTACGTTCCCCGTAAAGCCAGGCCAGACGGTGCTGCTGCATGCCGCGGCTGGGGGTGTCGGGTTGCTCGCATGCCAATGGCTTGCCCACATCGGTGCCACGGTGATCGGTACTGTGGGATCCGACGAGAAGGCCGGAATCGCGAAACGACATGGCTGCACGCACCCGATCGTGTACACGCGCGAGGACTTCGTCGCGCGCGTGAAGGATCTGACGGACGGTCGGGGGGTGCCCGTGGTCTACGACTCCGTCGGCCTGTCGACGTTCGAAAGATCGCTCGATTGTCTGTCGCCGCGCGGTATGCTCGTAAGCTTCGGCAACGCATCGGGCAAGCCGCCGCTGCTGAACGTCAACATGCTCTCCGAGAAGGGTTCTCTGTACGTGACCCGGCCGACACTCATGTCGTACACGTCGACACGCGCCGAGTTGCTCGAAAGCGCCGGCCTGGTCTTCGATCTGGTCAAGCAGGGGGCGCTGCGCGTGGAGATCAACCAGCGGTGGGGCCTGGCCGACGCGGCGACGGCGCATCGCGCGCTGGAATCGCGGAAAACCACCGGATCGTCGCTGCTGATTCCGTGATCCGCAGAGCGCATTGCGCCCCATCGCCCCTGCGGGCATGCTCGTCCCCAACATCGGTCTGCCATGAGCTGGTCGCGAGTCGTTCTGCTCTTCCGCGACGCCTGGGTGAACCTCAGGTGGGTCGACGTGGTCGACGTTCTCGTGGTGACCGTCTTCTTCTATACCGTCATCACATGGTTCCGCACGGCCCGGTCGCGCTTCGTGCTCACGGGCATGGGCGTTCTCGGCGCCTTGTACTTCGTGGCGCGCGCGCTCGACATGTACATGACGCTGTTGCTGTTTCAGGCCGCCATCACCGTGGCTGTCTTCGCCCTGGTCGTCATCTTCCAGGAGGAGATCCGCCGATCGTTCGAGAGGCTCGGCTCCACGCAGCCCCTCGCATTCAAGCGCAACGCCCATCCCTCCTTCGACTTCGTCGACACCGTCGTCGATACCCTCTCTGCCCTTGCACGCCAAAAGACCGGTGCGCTCGTCGTGTTCAAGGGCCGCGAGCCGCTGGAGCGTCACCTGTCGGGAGGTGTGCCGCTCGACGGCCGCATCAGCGACGCGATTCTGCAGAGCATCTTCGACACGAGCTCCGCGGGGCACGACGGCGCTGTGATCGTGGACCAAGGCGTGATCCGCAAGTTCGGGGTGCACCTGCCGTTGGCCATCGGGCGGCGAGGCGATGTGCCCGCGGGTACCCGTCACGCCGCGGGCCTCGGTCTGTCCGAAAGGTCCGACGCGCTGGTGGTGGTCGTATCGGAAGAGCGGGGCACGATCAGCGTGGCGCGCGATGGACGCCTTGCGGTGGTTTCCCCCAGCGAGCTGCGGTCCCGGCTGCTTTCCCATCTCGCGGAGGTGTCGCCCGAGCCGCGTGCCGTCGGAGCCGTGCGCCGCATGTTCCGCAACCCCGGCGCCAAGGCCATGTCGCTTGTGCTCGCGGTCGCCTCCTGGCTGTTCCTGTTCGGAAGCCACGGGGACATGCTGGCCCGAACCTACACGGTCCCGGTTGGCTACCGCAACGTGCCCGACGACTGGATTCTGGAGGAGCCCAAACCGCTCGAGGTCCTCGTGACCCTGTCGGGTACGGACCGAGCGTTCCAGAGCCTCCGGCCCGAGTCGCTCCGCGTCTCCCTCGATGTCAGCCACATCCGTGCCGGCCAGCAGAAGCTCACCATCGGCGACCGGGATCTGAACCTGCCTGCTCGCATTTCCCTGCACGGCGTGGACCCTGATGCCGTCACGGTCGTGGCTCATGACACCGTGACGCGTCAAGTCCCCGTGCGTCCGCAGACAACCGGAAGGCTCGCTCCAGGCCTCTGGCTCAAGGCCCTGCGGGTCAACCCTGCCACGGTGCCCATCGTGGTCCGACGTGTTGACGTCAACACGATCGCCAATGTGCTGACCGAGCCCGTGGATCTCGGGACCATCAACGAAACGGTGACCGTGCCGCGCAAGATCGAAGCGCCCAAGGGAACCAGGCTATCGATGACCACGTCAGGCTCGGTCGACGTGACCATCGAGGTGGGCGTCCTCGGCAAGCCAGGGTCGTCCAACTAACCGGCGCTACGCATCGGACGGTCCACCCAGCGAGAACGTCCTGTTCGTGACTGCATAGGTGCCGGACCCGATCGCCACGAGGGTGCCGTCTGACGTGTGAGCCTCCATCGTGGCGACCGCCAGTTTTCGTCCGGCGCGGACCAGGGTGCCCTTCGCGTGGATCGCCTGCCGGGATGCATGGGCCACGAGCTGCACGTGCAGGTCGGCCGTGGCGACCCACGTCTCGTAGTGCTGTGCAGCGGTGAACCACCCGGCCTTGTCCAGAAGGGTGGCGATGATGCCTCCATGCGTGTTGCCGATGGAGTTGTCAAAGGCCTCCTGATACGGCATCGCGATCACCGCACCACCGTCGTCGTCGTAGCGGAGCGACACACCAAGCGCGTGCTTGATGCGCGACCTCTCGTACAGTACCAAGAGCTGGCTGCGACGATCCCCAGGCGCCATCGGTCCGTCATTGCGAGGCAGGAGCAGCGTCGACCCGGATCAGGATCGTGGTCACGTTGTCACGCCCGCCTTCCGCGTTCGCCAGTGCGATGAGCGCGCGCGCCGCTTCGTCGAGGTTACGGCCGCACGCGCGCACAGCCTCCAGGATCTTGTCGTCGGTGGTCATGCGGCTCAGCCCGTCCGAGCACAGCAGGTAGATGTCACCCACCTCCGGATGATCGACCGTGACGTCGACCTCCACTTGCGGTTCGATGCCCACTGCGCGGCTCAACACGCCCGCGGTCTTGCCGCGGATGCCCACGGCTCCGAGGGTATGGTCGGTCGTAAGCTGTTTGATCTCGTCGCCACGGAGTCGGTAACAGCGGCTGTCACCCACGTGTGCGATGTGCACGCGGGCCTTGGCAGGGGAGAACTGCGCCATGACCACCGTGGTCCCCATCCCGTGGTAGGCGTCCACCTCGTTCGACATCGCGAGCACGACATCGTTCGCGCGCTGGATGGTCCGAACGAGGCGCTTTCGCCTGCTCCTGCCCGCGCGCCGGGCATCTTCGTCGTCGAGCAGTAGCCCCTGCGTGAACACCTCCGTGATCGCTTCGATGGTGAGCTTGGCCGCCACCTCGCCCGCCGCGTGCATGCCCATCCCATCCGCAATCGCGTACAAGTTGTGCTCATCGAGACACACGTATGCGTCTTCGTTGTGCTTTCGCCGCAGCCCCGTGTCGGTCATGCCCACCGCGGTCACCAGGATGAGCTTGTGCGGACCCGATGTGCCGTCGGGATCTTCTTCTTCGTCGAGGATCGCCTCTCCCGGTCGGGCAGGAAGAAGGGACGGGTGCGCCGCAGCCTGGTCGGGGGTGGTGGTCGGCCCAGGTGCGCGTTGCTGGCTCGTGGCTGCAGGTTGCTGGCTCGCCGACCGGGATGGCTTCGCGGTCGGTGCTTGCGATCTGGATTGGGAAGCACCTGATGAGCTTGCCGACGTGGCGTTGTCGTCCGGTGGCGTATGGTTGGACGGTTGCGGCGGCTGTTCGTGGCGGGCTCGTGACGACCACATGATGATCGCGATGACCGCGCCGAGAACCAGGGTGATGATGACGATGAGTACGGGAGACACTTGGCCTTCTCGATCAGTGCGGTGGAGGTTCTCCCGGCTGGCTGCCAAAGACGGGGCCGAAATTGGGGGCGACGAACAGGTGGCTTACGGGGCCCCACATCGATTGCATGAGGAGCGCCTGACGCTGCTGGAAGTCCTGCCACGCCATGTAGCCCAGAATGATCGCGGCCGGGAAGAAGAAGAACCACAGCACGATGGCGATGACGATTCCGCTGCCCTCGGTGTCTGCGCTGATCCGCACGTCCAGCGAAAAGCCCTGGGGAGTGGGCTGCGCGAAGAGGGAAACGCGCGGCACCAATCCGTAGCTCGGCGTCGTACCCCGCCCCGCCCAGGTGTTCGGCCCGTTCGGCTGGAGCGCGATGCCGTTCGCGTACAGCACCTGCTGCATCGTCTGGATGATGCCGTGTACATCCTGACCAGCGAAGAACTGCCTCTCGGTCCTGTCGAACACGCCTGGAGTCTACCCCAAGTCGAGTGCAGGATGGCAGCGGATTGATGCTCGCGCCCCAACACCCTCCTCACGATCACGCATCCCGTCGCTTGCGCGGAGCTGCTTTTTCGACCCTCGCCGTTGCGTTCGGCCTGGCCGCCGTCTTCCACGCCGTGGCGATCGCCGTGCCTGCCATCGCGGAACCGTCACCCGCCTGGCGCCATGCCCTGTTCGTCGGCATCAACCTCGCCCTAGCCTGCGGGTTCGTGCTCCGCCCACGCTGGTTCCCCTGGGCCTTTGCGGTCCTCACGACCCAGCAAGTGTACTCGCACGGCTTGCAGGGATGGCACGTGTGGGCCGCGGAGCGCAGGATCGACTGGGCGTCGCTGCTGGTGCTGCTCGCCCTGCCGCCCATCGCCTGGCTTCTCTTTCGCGAGCGCAGGCGCGGCGGGGCAGGTGCCCGGGCAGGGGCGTGAGCAGCTATTGCACGTTGGCCAGAGACTTGAGGTCGAGCATCTCCTCGACGTTGGGCATCACAATCAGCTCGACTCTGCGGTTCTTCTGCATGTTCTGGGGGTTGTCGTTGGGCGCCACCGGGTCGGTGTCGGCGTAGCCGGATGCGCTCCACTTGGCGGGAGGCAGGCCGCCGCCGGGTTCAACTCGGCTGGGGCCGACACCGCTGGGTTTGATGTCGGCAGGGGAGATCAGGAACTTGAGAACCTCGCGGGCGCGGAAGAGGCTCAGGCCCCAGTTGTCGTAGTACGGAGGCCGGTTGAGCGGCTGATTGTCGGTATGACCGGCGACCTGGAAATCACGCTCGAGTAGTTGCGGGTCGCCCCGCACGACCTTGGCGACCTCGAGCAGGATGCGCTTGCCCTCGGGCTTGAGGTCCGTCTTGCCCGAGTCGAACAGGATGTCACCCGGCAAGCTGATGATCATGCGGTTGCGCCGAATGTTGACCTTGAGCCCCAGGGCCGTCAGGCTCTCGAGCTTCTTGCGCAGCGCCAGCATGCGCGCCTTGATGGCCTCGAGCGTGCGTGCGCGTGCCTGGTACTCCGCAAGCGCGTTGCGCATCTGCGCCAGATCGGTGTTCAGGTTCTCCAGAGCCTGGCCTTTCGTTGCCAGAGCTTCGTTGAGCTTGTTCAGATCCATGCCCATCGCCTGAAGCTGCGACTCGAGCTCCGTGACGCGCGCCTTGGACGCGTCGAGCTGTTGCTGCATCGTGGCGATCTGCTTCTGGGCGGCCTGGTTCTTCTGCACCTCGGTGTTGTACTTGGCGAGCTGCGCCTGCCACTCCTCCTCGGAGTGCCCGCACGCAGCCGCGCCCAACGCCAGGCAAGCCACACTGAAAAACGCGAAGCGGTATGCGCTCATGTGTCGTCGCCTCCTTGCGACCCGTTACCAGTCCCGACCTTTGCGCCCTTCTCGTCTCGGTGCAAGCAGATCCTGACCGCGGCCCCGGTGCGTCGTTGGGACCCGCGCGGTCACCCGCTGTCCAAATCCGCCGTTCCTGCCCGACATTGCCGTTCGACCCCACCTCGGCTCTTCCGCAGCGCCTCGCTTCGGACTACGTACCTGCCGCCATGTCACGACCCACCACCGCGTCCCAAGTCCGTCAGACGTTCCTCGACTTCTTCCGCCGTAACGGCCACGAGGTCGTCCCTTCCGCTTCCCTCATCCCCTCCAACGACCCCACGCTGCTGTTCGTCAACGCCGGCATGGTCCAGTTCAAGGACGTGTTCACCGGCAAGGACAAGCGCGCCTACACGCGGGCTACCTCGAGCCAGAAGTGCATCCGCATCAGCGGCAAGCACAATGACCTGGAGAACGTGGGACGCACGGCACGACACCACACCTTCTTCGAGATGCTCGGCAACTTCTCCTTCGGCGACTATTTCAAGCAGGAGGCCATCGCGTATGCCTGGGAACTGGTGACCAGGGACTATGGGCTCGACCCTGCTCGCATGGTCATCACGGTCTTCGGCGGCGAGCACGGCATCCCTGCGGACGACGAGGCACGCGCCATCTGGAAGAAGGTGACCGGCTTCTCCGACGAGCGCATCTTCGGCATGGGGATGAAGGACAACTTCTGGCAGATGGGCGATACAGGCCCCTGCGGCCCATGCTCCGAGATCCACTACTGCATCGGCGACACCATCGACCTGTCCCGGTTCGGCGAGGAGCCCGACCCCAGCGGCGTCGGCTGGATGGAGATCTGGAACCTCGTGTTCATGCAGTTCGACCGATCCATCATCGACGGCGTCGAGAAGCTCGCCCCTCTGCCCGCCCCCTGTGTTGACACGGGCGCCGGCCTCGAGCGCATCGCCGGCGTGCTGCAGGGCGCGACCTCCAACTACGACTGCGATCTGCTGCGCCCACTCGTCCAGAAGGCGTCAGCCATCAGCGGCAAGCGCTACAGCGCAAGCATGGCCGACGACGACGTTTCCATGCGCGTCATCGCGGACCACGCGCGCCTCACGGCCTTCCTGATCGCTGAGGGCATCACGCCGGACCGCGACGGACGCCCCTATGTCCTTCGTCGTGTCATGCGTCGTGCGATCCGCCACGGCCACCGCCTCGGCATTCAGAAGCCGTTCCTGCACGAAGTGGCCCTAGAGGTGGTGGACCTCATGGGCGACGTCTACCCGGAGCTGCGCGAGCGTCGTGCCATGATCGCCTCCGTGACCGAGCAGGAAGAGGTGCGGTTCCGCGAGACGATCGAGCGCGGATTGCGCATCCTGGAGGACGAGTTCGCGCAGATGCGAAAGGTAGGCTCCCGCGAGCTGAAAGGGGAGACTGCGTTCAAGCTCTACGACACGTACGGGTTCCCCCTCGACCTCACCCAGGTCATCTGCGACGAGCGAATGATCGCGGTCGACGTGGCGGGCTACGACAAGGCCCTCGAGGAGGCCAAGGCGAGAAGCGAGGGGAGCAAGCTGAACGCGGACGCCGCGGTAGCACAGGCCTACCGCCACGCTCTGGACGGTGTCCCGGACAAGAAGGTCCGTTTCGTCGGCTACGACGACGAGATCTGGCGCGATGCGACGGTGGTCGCGCTGGTTCGTGGTGGCGAGATCGTCGAGACGCTCGGGCCGGGCGCCGAGGGCGAGGTGGTGCTCGACGTGACGCCGTTCTACGGCGAATCGGGCGGCCAGGTCGGCGATAAGGGCTGGCTCGAGAAGGACGGCGTCGTCGTCGCCGACGTTACCGACGTACAGAAGCCCATCGACGGACTTTGGGTGCACAAGGTGAAGGTGGGCGAGCGCGCCATCGCGGTCGGCGACAAGCTGACGGCCGAGGTGGACCACGAGCTGCGGTCAGCGACCCGGCGGAACCACTCGGCCACGCACCTGTTGCACTATGCGCTTCGCAAGGTGCTGGGTGCCCATGCGCAGCAGAAGGGGTCGCTCGTCGGTCCGGACCGGCTGCGCTTCGACTTCACACACGGCAAGCCTGTGGAGCCCGAGGAGCTGTGCAGGATCGAGGATCTGGTCAACGAGAAAGTCCTGCTCAACGCGCCGGTCGAGACCCAGGTGCTGCCGCTGACCGAGGCGCGCAAGCTCGGCGCCATGGCGATCTTCGAGGAGAAGTACGGCGACGTCGTGCGCGTGCTCACCATGACACCGGATTCGGTGGAGCTGTGCGGCGGAACCCATGTGCGCGCCACGGGCGACATCGGCCTGTTCAAGATCCTGAGCGAGAGCGGCATCGCGGCGGGCGTGCGTCGCATCGAAGCCGCCACCGGCATGAACGCGGCGGCGTACGTTCGTCAGCTCGAGAATACGATCAAGAAAGCGCAACGCATCATCCGGTCCGAGGGCGTCGATCTGACCGACAAGCTCGAGAAGATCATGCAGGCGCAGAAGGAGCTCGAGAAGCAGGTGGCCGAGCTCAACCGCAAGCTTGCCATGGGCGGAGGCGGAGGTATCGACGCCATGCTGGGCAGGGCGCGGGAGATCGCGGGGGTCAAGGTGCTCGCGGTCCGGGTCGATGTCTCCGACACCGCTGCGATCCGGGATATGGCCGACAAGCTGCGCGACAAGCTGGGCGACTCGGTCGTGGTCGTGGGCGCGAATGCAGGCGGAAAGGCCGCGCTGGTGGCGACCGTGGCGAAGAGCGTCACCGCGCGCATCAAGGCCGGCGACCTGATCCGACCCGTGGCCAAGGTCGTGGGCGGGTCCGGTGGTGGTCGTCCCGACATGGCGCAGGCGGGTGGGCCAGACCCGACGCGGCTCGACGAAGCGCTCGACAGCGTGTACGCCGAAGCGTCGAAGCTGTTGGGCATGTGAGTCCCGGCGGTCGAGGGCAGCAACGTCCCCGATGAGGCCGCGCAAACCGCGGATAGTTCTGCTAGACAGCTCGTCTCGTGTTCAAGCTCGACCTCGAAGACCTCCGCAACCTCGTCACGCAAGCCACGGGCAAACCGCCGGTCCGGATCGATGCGATGCCGGGGGGGGCGTCCACGCGCAAGTTCTTCCGTGTGATACTTGCAACGCCTCCCGGATCGGCCGTGGCGATGTTCGTACCCGACCTCGACAAGTCCGACGAGATCGTCAAGGACAGCAGGCCGAAGCGATGGCCGTACCTCGAGGTGCAGGAGCTGCTGACCGCCAGGGGAATCCGGGTTCCGAAGCTCATCGCGGACGGCACCGAAAGGGGCTGGACCATCGTCGAAGATCTGGGTGACGACACGGTGGCCGAGCATCTGCGGGCGCACCCGCATCGCAAGCCGCTGGTCTACGAAACCGCGGTCCGCGACCTGGCCCGCGCCCAGATGGCTCTCGCCGACCTGCCGGAGGACTGCGTCGTGCGAACCCGTGCGTTCGACTTCGACCTGCTGCGGTGGGAGCTCGACCACTTCCGCGAGTGGGGCCTCGACGCCCTTGATCGGCCGCTGCCTCCGGCCGACCGGGTCGAGTTCGACGCCCTGTGCGATCGCCTCGCGCGCCGGATTGCCGCCTTTCCGCGAGGCTTCGTGCATCGCGACTATCAGAGCCGGAACCTCATGGTCGTCGATGGATCCGACACCCGCATCGAGCTGGCCTGGGTCGACTTCCAGGATGCCCTGATGGGGCCTGCGGTCTACGACCTGGTGGCGCTGCTCAACGACAGCTACCAGACCTTCGACAGGCCGTTCGTCGAGTTCCGGCTGACGGACTACGCCGACGAAAGACGGCTGGGAGCCGACGAGCGATCGCTGCTGGTCCGCCACTTCGACCTGGTGACCGTGCAGCGCAAGCTCAAGGACGCAGGCCGGTTCGTGTTCATCGACCGCGTCAAGAACGATCCGTCGTACCTGCGGTTTGTGGAGCCGACGCTGCACAAGGTGCGGGTGTCGTTCGATCGGCTGGCCGACGACCCGGACATGGTGCGACTGCGGCGCATTCTGCAGTACGTGTTGGGCTGACGCGGCCTGTCCGGCAACCCGTCCGATTCGACCGCGACTTGCTCATGTCCCCCGGGGTTTGGAAAGGACTTCGGGCACATGACGCGATCTCGCCGGCCGTCGGGTCGCCTTCGTCTGCCGTCCTGCTACCATGCCGCGCCACCATGCCCCGCAAGCGAGCACCTGCGGTCCGTCTGTGCCGCGAGGGATTGATCGTCGGAGACCAGCGCGTGCCCTTGCATGCCGGGTCCGTGCACTACTGGCGGCTCGATCCCGATGCGTGGCGAACGTGCCTGGAGGCGACGCGCGACCTGGGCGTGCGCATCGTCGACGTGTACGTGCCATGGGCTGTGCACGAGGTAGAGAAGGGGCGATACGATTTTGGGCAGATTGCGCGAAGCAACGACGTGGCGGCGTTCTTCCGGTTGGTCCACGAGCTTGGCATGTATGCGATCGCGAGGCCGGGGCCGCACATCAACGCGGAGCTGACCTGGTTCGGTATCCCCAGGCGCGTTCTGTGGGACCCTCGCTACCAGGCGCGGTCGCCTGGTGGCAAACCGGTGGTCTTGCCCGTTCCTCCCGTGGCCTTTCCGGTCCCGAGTTTCGCGTCCGAGAGCTTCTTCAAGCAGGCGGTCAAGTGGCTGAAAGCCGTGGGGAAGGTGCTGTCGCCGCTCGTGTGGCCGGACGGTCCGATCGTGCTGGTGCAAGTGGACAACGAAGCCACGTTGTATTTCCGCGACGGGGCGTTCGATCAGGATTGGCACGACGACGCGGTGGCGTTGTACCGGAAGTTCCTTCGGCGGCGATACGGCGCGGAGGCAACCCCGAAGACAGCCTACGGGATCGCCATCGAATCGTTCGACACGATCGAGCCGCCAAGGAAGCTCGAAGCGCGGACGATCGAGGACTTGCCTCGGTATCTCGACTGGGCCGAGCTTCAGGAGCGCATGGTGACACGCTTCCTGCGGCGGGTCGGCAAGCGGCTTCGCAAGGCTGGGATGTCGGGCGTGCCGACCACGCACAACCTGCCGGTGGCCGAGCATGCCGCGCCCGCTTCCGTGGGTGAGATCGGAAAGACGGTCGACCTGCTCGGCTTCGACTACTACTACGTGGCCGGGCCGGCGAGCAGGCGTGCGATCGCGCGACGCACCAGCGTGCTAGCGCTTCGCGCGGAGGCGCTGGGCGTGCCGCCCTTCGCATGTGAGCTGGGCGCGGGGTTCCCGTTCTTCCTGCCCTCGATGTCCGAGCGCGACAACGAGTTCACCGTGCTCACCGCCCTCGCGTACGGGCTCCGAGGGTTCAACATGTACATGGCGGTGGAGCGCGATCGGTGGATTGGTGCTCCGGTCGACGCGCACGGGCAGGTGCGCGACAGCGCTAGGTTCTGGAAGACGCTCCTCGCTGTCCTGCAGCGGGTCGGGTTCGCGAGCTGGCATCGGCCCGCGCCGGTGCGGATCGTCACGTCGCGGACACAGGCGCGCATCGAACGGGTCATGCACGCCTTCGGGCCGGTGTCCGGGGCTGCGTTCGCCGTCATGGGATCGGGCGCTCGCCAGCGTTGTTTCGAGCATGATTTCGGCACGGGCGCACCCCTCGCATGGGCCGGCGAGCGCTTCGTCGAGCAGATCGAGCTCGCGCTCGAGGCCGCTGCCGTCCCCTTCGCACATGCGTGGGACGACGAGCCGGACGTGGCGCTCCATCAGGCGCGATGGGCGATCGTGTCTACGCCTGCCGGAGCGATCGAGCCGTCGATGCTGCGGGCCCTCGACCGTTTCGCTCGCGAGGGCGGGTGTGTCACGTTCGGCCCGGCGTTGCCCACGCGCGATGCACAGCTTCGTCCGTTGCACGCGGTCCCGAGGACCGAGCACTGGCCGAAGCTCGACGTGGTCCCGACGCTGCTCGACGACGATTCGCAACGCATGGCCGAGGCTGTCCGGCGCGCGGTGCAAGGCTTGGGTTTGCCGACCGTCGATGTCGGGGCGCGGGATCTGCACGCGACGGTGCACACCGACGATGCAGGGCGTGTTGCGGGTATGTTTCTTCTGAACGAGACGGATCATCCGATCGACGCGCGGATCCCGATGGAAGCGGTGTTCGGGCTGACCGACGCCTGGACGGGCAGGCCGGTTGCGCACGCGCATGGCTGTGCACACGTGGCTGTTCCCGCGAAGTCGGTGCGGATGCTGTTGGTCGCGCGGGCGGAGGAAGGGACGACCGGCTGACGCGGTTCACGCGACCCTCATGCGAGGGATGCAAGGTGCCGGTTCATTTGGGTCTGGGGGCATGGACGCTCGAGATGGGAGTCGGGTGAACCCATCCCGCAGGCGCTCCTGCGGTCCGCAGCGCCATCGTCGCGCTTGCACGCTCAATGGCCGAATCTGACCGAGACTACGCGTCACGCGGCGCCAACGTATGCGCGCGGATCGGGGGTGAGCGCTGAAAACGCCGGTAAGACGTCGGGGATGCGGCAGGTGCGGGGGCGTGGAGGTTCGTGACCGGACGGCACGGACGGCACATGGGCTTGCGTGGATTGCGCTCGCCTTGACCTCGGCGCCACCTCGCAGTGGGCGGGAGGGCTCGCGGGCCACGCCCCGCAAGTGGGGGAGGCGCCGGCAGGCGATCCCCGCTTATGGATCTGCGCTGTTGCGCAGCTCTCAGGTTGACCCTAGTCTAGTGTCTGTCCCCGAGCAGAATTCGGCCGGTTTTTGCCGGAACGGATGAACAAATCGGGCCGTCCGTGAAACCCAACTCTTGCACAGGCGAGAACCACGG
>Ga0209018_1000119_pt1 | contig 72131 bp, 64 predicted proteins | sample YNPBryBLVA2012_FD_185814 | JGI IMG/M metagenome (GOLD analysis project Ga0209018, IMG submission 185814) | Anoxygenic and chlorotrophic microbial mat microbial communities from Yellowstone National Park, USA - YNP Bryant BLVA 2012 (SPAdes)... ...
CCCGAACGTCCCCGCCGTCCGGTTCGCGTTCACCACCTTCCGGTACCCGTTCGCGCTCTGGCAGCCCGGAACAAACTGGATGTATACCGTGTCCCCGTCCGAAAAGTCGTGCGTTTGGGCCCCGTCATAGTGCCGGATCACCGTCACCGTCGCCGGCGTCCCCGCAGAGACGTCCTTGATCCGGTACACCGACTGGTAGCCCCCCGATCGCAAACGCAGCGTCGTTTGCGCCAGACAACTTGCACCCGCCAGCAAAATCAGGATTCGCTTCATCGCGACAACTCAGTCACGGCCCAGTACCAGTAATCCAACACCAGGTTCTTGGCCGCCGCCTCCGCTGTCTTCACGGAAAACACCGGCGTCACCGCGTTCGAGGTCACATAACTCGAACAGCTCTGCTCCGGCCCGCCGTTCAGCGAGAATGTGATCGTCCCCGCTCCTCCGTGCCTCACCCTCAGCGTATACCACGCGCCCGCCGACGGGACCACTTGGCTGTCCGCCAGGCAACTCCCTGTGCTGATCTGCGTAATGAATTTCAAAGTGCTATCCGTCCCCGCCAGATACCGCAGCCCGATGAAGTTTGTCGTCCCGTCCGGCGCTCCCGATGACGTCGAGTAACCCACGTAAACCTCCGTGCCCGTCAAATCGCCCGAGCCCGGTAACTGGAACGCGAAGTACGAATCCCACGACCCATAATCCCGGATCGCCCCCAGAACGCTCTGCGCCGTCGAAATGTAGTTCCAGGCCAGAACGCACGAATTCCCCGCCGTCGCCCCCGTCGTCAGCTTCCACAGACCCAGCCGCGGGTAACTGCCCCCCGTTCGCGCCGACGTCCCGCTCGTGCACGTGGCGGCCCAGCCCAAGCCCAGGTTCTGGAATTCCTCCCGCCACCACACCGTCGTCCGGTCCAGCGGATTGCTCCCTCCCCCTCCGCACGCCCCGTCCGCGCTCTCCAGCCGCGTGCCGTCCGCCGACACCTGGACGCACCGGCCCGCCGTCCAGCTCGTTTGATTCGTCCCCCCGCGCGCCAGCCCCAGCGTCCCGCTGGCGATGTCGCCCGCCCCATGACTGTGCGCCCCGGGGCTTAATAGTTGCCAGGTGTTCTCCCCTCGGCAGAAATACAGATTCCCGTTGCTGGCGTCCGTGTATAAGTCCCGCCCGGCCGCACAGCTCGTCGCCGGCGCCCCCGACCCTACCTGATAGGACGGCACCACCGCGTCGTCTACGCTGATCGTCAAACCCGCAATCGCAATCCCGGGACCCGAAACATAACTCCCCGCCGGCGCTGCCGGCTCCCAGCGGTTCCGCACTCCGCTCCAGCTTAACACGTCCCCGTCGCTCGGCACCCCGCTGTCCACCGCACGGCCCTGAAGTCCCGTCACCGTCAGCGTCCCCACCGGCCCCGTCACGTCCCCTCCGGCCGCTTTCCACTCCAACACCGCTCCGTCGTTCGTCAGTATCTTCCCCGCCTCACCGCTCACCGGCGGAAGATCCACTCCCGAAAGCAGCGTCCAGCTATTCGGCCCCGTGCACCCGTAAAGATTCTTCCCGGCCGCGGCGTCCGTCTTGAAGAACGTCTCCCCCACCGAACACTGTCCCGGTAGAACCGTCCCGCTCTTCGACGGCTTGGTCGAACTGGCCCCGGAAAAATCCACCGCCTTGCTCTGCGTGCGCAGATCCACACGCGTCTGCCCGCTTCCCCACGCTGCCCATCCCAGCCATGCCAGACACATCACGGCTGCCCGTCTCATCCCTTCTCCTCTCTCCCCACAGATGCTTCGCCTCTCTCCGGCCACGGGCTCGGAGAGGGCCCTGCTTCTGCCCCGATCTTATCCGCCGCCCCGCCCCTCCCTCGAGGCTCCCCTCACCTAACGCCTTGCGGAATGGAGCCTTCCCGCTCCCTCACCGGCCGCGAACCGCCCTCCCCCTCGCACCCCTTGAACATGCGAGCATAGTATTCGGCCGGCTTCGCCGGCCGCTTACCCGTCCCTTATGTGGCAGGCCGTCCGCTCCGCCCGCGACTATCTCTTGTACCTTCGCCGCCGCCAATGCATTGACCGCGATTGGGCCGCCCGCCACTCCACCGTCTTCTCCCTTCATCCCGACTACCGCCGCCCTTGCCCTCCAGACCTCGAACGCGCCCACCTCCGCCTCTGGCGCCCCTTCCGTTTCAGGATCCGCCTCGATACCCTCCGCATCTGCATGCACATCGCCGGCCGCGCCGACCCTCGCATCGTCCCCGAGGAAATCTTCGCCGCCGAACTCGAACCTTGCCTCACTCCCCCCCACTGGCCCCTCTTGCTCTCCCACAAGAGCCTCTGCCTGCGACTCCTCCCCCCCGGCGTCTTCCCCGAAACCTACCTCCACAACCTCGCCGGCGAATTCTTCGACGCCGCCTTCCGCCCCCTGGCCTCCTCCGCCCTCGACTCCTACCTCCGATCCTTCCCCTACCCCGTGGTCCTCAAGCCCAACATCGCCTCCAGCGGCGGCAAGGGCGTCTGCTTCGCCCACAGCCCCCAGCAACTCCGGCCCCTCCTCGCTTCCCGCACCGACTTCCTCGTCCAGCGCCTCCTCCGCCAGCACCCCTTTTTCGAGGCGTTCAACCCTTACGGCTTGAACACCCTCCGCGTCTATACCTACAAGTCCGTCGCCTCCGACCGGATCCACGTCCTCAACGTCGCCCTCCGCATGGGCCGCGGCGGCTCCCTCGATAACCTCACCGCCGGCGGCATCGCCTGCTATGTCCGCCCTGACGGTCGCCTCAACACTTACGCCGTGGATAAGTACGGCGCCAAATTCGACCGCCACCCCGATTCCGGCCTCCCCTTCGGCCCCAACGCTCTCATCCCCGCCTTCTCCAGCCTGCTCGACCTCACCCGCGAATTGGCCGCCGCCCTCCCCATGATCCGCATCGCCGGCTGGGACATGTCCCTCGACCCCGAAGGCCGCTGGCGTTGCATCGAGGTCAACCTCAGCGGCCACTCCATCCGCTTCGCCCAATACGCCGGCGAGCCCTTCTTCGGCGAGCTCACCGACGAGGTCATCCACTATTGCCTGCGCCATCCGCGCCGCCGGAGGGTTGATTTCCGCCTTGCCTGAAGCCGCTCCCCAGGATCGCTTCCCGCCCCCCGCCTTCACCATCCACCACCTGCTCGACACCCTCGACATAGGCGGCGCCGAAACCCTCGTCGCCTCTCTCGCTCAGCTTCACCGCCGCGACGGCCACCGCCTCGCCGTCCACTGCCTGTGGAACTCCGGCCCCCTGGCCGAGGGACTCCCGCCCCAGGGCATCGCCGTCTTCGACCACCGGGCGTCCCACGCGCCCGGCGCCTTCTTCCGCCTCTACCGCTCCCTCCGCCGCCACCGCCCCCACATCCTCCACTGCCATAACATCGGGCCCACCGTCCTCGGCGCCCTCGCCGCTCGACTCGCTCGCGTGCCCGCCGTCTTCTCCACCCGCCACGGCCCCTCCACCCACCAGCCCCGCCGCGAACGAAAATTCTGGCTCGCTGCTCGCTTCTGCCGCCGCGTCATCGCCGTCTCGGAATTCGCCCGCCGCGACCTCGCCGCCGACCCCTGGGCCTTGCCTGAAAGGCTCCTCTGCATCTACAACGGCGCCGCCCCACCTCCCCCCGCCCCCAAACCCCCGGATGCCCTCGAAAAGCGCGGCCCCACCCTCCTCAGCGTCGGGCGCCTCACACCGGCCAAGGACTATCCCTGCCTGCTTCAGGCCTTCGCCCTCGCCTCCCGCTCCCGGCCTGACTTGCAGCTATGGATCCTCGGCGGGGGACCGGAACGGCCCCGCCTCGAGCAACTCCTCGACCAGCTACGCCTCCGCCCCGCCGTCCATCTGCTCGGCGCCCGCCGCGACGTCGCTTGGTGGCTGGCTCAGGCCGACCTCTTCGTCCTCGCCTCTCTCCGCGAAGGTCTCCCCGTCTCCCTCATCGAGGCCATGGCCCTCGGCCTGCCTGCCGTCGTCACCGACGCCGGCGGCATGCCCGAGGTCATCCAGGCCTCCGGCGCCGGCCTCGTCGTCCCTCGCTCCCAACCCGAGGCTTTCGCCCGCGCCATCCTCGACCTGCTCGCCCGGCCCGACCGCCTGCCCCTGCTCTCCCAGGCCGCCAGGCGTTGCTATCAGGAACGCTTCACCCTTCAGCGCATGGCCGATGAGTACATGGCCCTCTATCGCGACGCGCTCGCCCGCCCCTCACAGCGAACGCAGCCGCACCAGAACATAGATCAGCAGGATTGACCCGACGCACAGCCCCAGCGTCCACACCACCCATCCCTTCCACGGCGGAACCACCGGCGTCCCCCTCCGCTCCGCCTCTATGTTCGCAATCGCCCCAGCCGTCCCCAGCAACAGGTAGGGTAGCGGCTCGTAGGTCCGCGAGAGAAAAATCCCCGTCAGCAAGAACCCGTACAAACCCAGCCTCACCGCCCGCGCCCAGCTCCTCAGTTCAGGGTCCGCCCCCTCCCCACCGCCCCCTGCGATCACCTGCCCCAACCGCCACAGCGACACCACCACCAGCCCCATCCAAAAGAAGTACCCCGCCATCCCCAGCTCCGCCGCGCAGTGCAAAAACGAGTTGTGCGCCGCCTTCTCCGCATGGTCCCAATACGCCCCGAAACCCACTCCCCACACCGGCGAGCTCTTGATCATCCCCAGGCCTTCCGACCACAAGTTCAGCCGGTCTATCCCCGCCCCTAAGGTCACCTCCCGGCCCCCCGTAAATCCCAGCGCCAGCAGCGCTGCCACCACCACACCCGCCGCCACTGCCGCCCCCAGCCACTTGTATCGCTCGCGCAGAACCAGCCCCACCAGCCCCGCCAGCCCTACCAGTCCTCCCCTCGAGCGCGTCAGATACAGCCCGTAGAGAAACGCCAGCGCCGCCAACCCCGCCCCCAGCCGCTTGATCCATCGGTTCACCCCAGGCCGCACCACGAACAGCAGCGGCAGCAAGGTCACCAGATACTGCGCGTAATCGTTCGGGTCCCCCAGCACTCCCAAACCCCGCAGCCGCCGCAGCTCCTGCTGCCCCTCCTCCAACCGCTGCAACATCACGTAGGGCGTCTCTCCGCTCCAAGCGTGGTATTCCCACACCCCACGCCCCAACATGTATAGCGTGATCGCCGCCAGCGTCAGGCGCAGGGCCCGCAGCCTCCTCACCGATCGAAAATTAACCGCCGCCAGAAAATACAAGATCCCCGCCGGTAGAAAGTTAAACAGGCCCCTCTTCACTCCTCCCAGCCAGCCGTGCGGCCACCAGGACGCCAGCACCACCCCCGTAAACCCGACCATCAGCCAGAAAGGCAGGTTCAGAACTCTCCGCCCCGCCAGCATCAGCGCCGGCGCCGAACCGATCGCCGCCAGCACGCCCAGCACCAATTGCAACCGGTACGGCGCCAGCGCAGGCAATAGGCCCGACACCGACAGGAACGTCAGCGCCGCGTAGATCAGCGTCAGAACCGTACCCATGCCGCCAGGTTTCCTACTCGCTCACTCCGGCCCCCCAGCCGGCCCCGTCAGCCGCCTCGCAAGACCCTCCGCCCACACCCTCACTCCCCCGGGCAGGCGCGCCGCCGCTCGCAACAGCGGCCCGCGATCGCTCTCCCCCAGGATCCCCAGCGCCCGCACCATCCCCAGGTACACCGCCGCGCCCATCGGAATCCCCAGCCCCAGTTGCGCCCCCGCCGGCAGCGGCGTCCGGCAGAGCAGCCAGACCGGCACGCCCATCGCCGCCCCGGCCGCCAGGATCCGCCCCACCGCTCCCACCGGCGCAACCAGAGGGAAGCTCCTGGTCGCCTTCACCCAAACCCCCGTCACCGCCATGCCCTGCGCCAGCCCGTTGGCCAGCATCGCCCCCCGCGCTCCCCACACCGGGATCAGCGCCACATCCAGCCCCACATTGGCCGCCGCGCACGCCAGGCTCCAGCGGATCAGGAAACCCTGCCGCTCCTCCGCCTGCATCAGGCTTTGCGCCGGCGCCAGCAACGGCTTCGCCACCGCCAGCGCCGCCCCGATCCACAGCACCGGAATCACCGGCAGGTATTGCACCCCGTACAACACCCGGATCAGCGGGCTGCTCACCGCCGCCAGCCCCAACATCACCGGCGCCGACACCAGCAGCGCGTACTTGGCCGCCCCCGACGCCACCCGGTACAGCTTCGCCCGGTCCCGCCCGTACTCCGCCATCACGCTGATCCCGATCATCGTGCTGAACGCCCGCGGAATCATCAGCACCCTCTCGGCTACGTTGAACGCCAGCACGAAGAACGTCACCTGCCGGATGTCCTTGTCCAGCAGCTTCAGCAACACCAGGTCCGAGCGGTCCCACACCACCATGTTCACGCTCATCAGCGCCAGGCTCTGGACCGAGAACCGCCACAGCCGCCGCCTCAACTCCTCCGGCAACGCCGTCCCCGGCGCCGCCTTCAGCCAGCGCCCCGTCATCCGCATCTTCACCGCCAGCTCCACCGTGTCCCCCGCCATGAAGCTGGCCGCTACTCCCGTCAGGCCCCACCCCGCCCACAGGCTCAGATTCACCAGACCCACCGTCACCACGCTGTTCAGCAAAGCGCCCGGAAAGTTCGCCCGCATGTTCTCGGCTGCGTTGTTGGCGTTCGACGGAATGTAGGCCATCATCCGCGGCGCCACTCCCATCACCAGCAGCAGCGAACACACCCGGTAGGACGGCTCCACCCAACTCCACACCAGCGCCGTCCCCACCGCCGCTACCGCCAGCGAAATGTAGCTCTGCACCCGCAGGCTCCGCCGGAAGATCGCCCAGGCAATCCCCGCCTCCCCCCGCCCCAGATACTCCGCCATGTATTTCCGCGTGGCCGCCGGGATCCCCACCATCGCCAGCCGCCCGCTCACGCTGGCCAGCCATTGGATGTAGGCGAAGTAGCCCAGCCTCTTCGGCCCGATCACACGCGCCACCGGAATCGAGGTCAGCAGCGCCGCCAGCGCCGAAACCCCCATCTCCAGGCTGTACCAGAAGGTGTTCCTCGCAACGGTCTGCGCCGTGTCGCGCGCTCGCCCCGTCTGGTTCACCTCGCCGCCTCGCCCGCCTTTCCGCTTCCCGCCGCCGCCCTCACCGCCTCCGCCATCTCCCACGCCGTCGCGTAACGAAGTTCCCAGCCCCGCTCCTCGCACTCCGCCCGCAGCCTCCCCAACATCAGCTCCAGTCCCCCGCCCAGCAGGCAGGCCGCATTCCGCTCCTGCGCCCCGTGCGTGAACAACTTCAGGAACACCTCCCGCCCGACCCGCGGCGCCAGCTCCAGCCACCTCCTCACACGGTAGGCCGTCGGCGGATCGTAGCTCGCCAGCTCCCCGATCTCGAACCGCCGCTCCCGCCACCGCAGCCCGAACGGCCCCGAGATCATCAGCAGGTCCCCCTCCCGCCCCTGCTCCACCCGCACGCCCCGATCGTAGGATTTCGGCCGCCGGGGATCGTCCGTCGCCCAATAGATCGCGTTGATCATTCGCGCCTGCATCGGCCGCGGCCCGCAGGGCATGGTGAAATCAGCATAGCAACCCAGCTCTCTCAAAAGCCGAATCTCGTTGTTCAACCCGCACCACCGCCCGTCCGGCCGGGAATTGTCCAGCGCCCAGTTCCCGTGGATGAACCCGAACGCGATCCGCCCCCCAACCTTCCGCAACAGCCCGTGCCGGCCGTGCAGCGCCTCTTTGAACCCCTCCATCCTCTCGATGAACGCCTGCTCGCCTTCCCCGTCGTGGTGCAAGTGGACCTCTACATCCCCCAGCCCCTTGCGCGCCAGCTCCGCCAGCCCCTCCACCAGCTCCGGCCGGTACTCCTCCGCCGGATAGAAAAACGTGTACTGCGCCGGACGGCCCCGCCCGTCCCGATGTCGCTCCGCCAGCCCCGGCCATTGCCGCCGCCACCTCTGAACCCGCTCCCGACCGATCCCCTCGTCCCGCTCCCGCCACAACGGCTCGTAATGGTCCGCCAGCGTCACCCACACCCGCCCGACCGATTCGCCCCCCGCCGCTCGCTCCCCCAGACGCCGCACCCGGTCCTTCACATAACCCGGCAGCCAGATCTCGGCGCAATACGGCAGACCCATCCTGCTGTCGCTCTCTTCCTGCCCGCCCCCGCTAGAGTTTCAGCCCGCAGCCTTCCGCGTCCCGGTGGAACATCCGCACCGTCTCCAGCGAGTACTCCCGCAGGTCCTTGCCCACCAACGAGAGCTTCTTCAGTATCTCGTGCGGCACCGTGATGATCTGGCAGCCCGCCGCATCCGCCTGAAAAATGTTCAGCAGCTCCCGCGTGCTCGCCCAGATCAGCTCGATCTCCGGATGCGGCCGGATCAGCTCCGCCGCCGCCGCCATCACCGGGACCGGATCCCGACCGGTGTCCGCGATCCGCCCCGCGAACACCGAAATGCACGAGGGCGCCCCGCCCGCCAGCGCCTCCGCCGCCTCTTCCACCTGCTCCAGCGTCAGCAGGGCCGTCACGTTCACCTTCACCCCGGAATGCGCCAGCCGCCGCACCAGCTCTCGCGTCGTCTCCCCCCGCGTGTTGCTCACCGGGATCTTGACGTACACGTTCCCGCCCCACTGCGCCATCCGCCGCGCCTGCCGCTCCATCTGCTCGAACTCGTCCGCAAACACCTCCAGCGACACCGGGCGGTCCCCTACCGCCACCAGAACCTCCCGCGCGAACCCTTCGTAGTCGTTCACACCCGCCTTGCGCATCAGGCTCGGGTTGGTCGTGAAGCCCCGGATCAGCGGATCCTTCGCCAGCTCCAGCATCCCCTCCCGGTCCGCTCCGTCCGCGAAAATCTTCACCCTCAACCCGCTCAGCGATCCCCTCACCTTACGCTCCTGTTTCCAGTTGACTTAGAATCCATTCCACCGCCTCCTCCAGCGTTCTCACCCGCGCCGCAGGCGGCGCCGAGGGCGCCCTCTCGCGATAGCCGTAATCAATCAACACGCTGGTGCACCCCGCCGCCCGCCCCGCCTCGATATCCCGCCACCGGTCCCCCACCAGAAAGCTCCGCCCCGGGTCAATCCCGTGCCTCCGCGCCGCCTCCTGGATCAACCCCGGCTTCGGCTTGCGGCAGCCGCAGCCGTCCCCGTCGTCGTGCAAGCAGGCCAGAATGTCGTCCAGGGGCAACTCCCGGACCAGCCGCTCGTGCATCCGTGCCACCGCCTCCGCCGTCTGCTGACCCCGCGCCACGTCCGGCTGATTGGTCACCACCACCAGCAACAGCCCGTGCTGTTTCAGCCGCTCCAGCGCCTCCCTGGCCCCCGGGATGATCTCCAGTTCCTCCACCGTCCCCGGCGGATACGGCCGCCCCTCCCGGATCACAGGCTTCACCAGCACCCCGTCCCGATCCAGGAATACCGCCCGCCGCGCACCCCCGCTCAACGCACCGACTCCCACTTGGTTTCGGCCTGCTTGAGCGCCGGATGCGACACCAGCAGGTGCCACACCACCGCCTGGAACGCCTCCGTGTGCGGCGTCACATGCTGCGCGTTCACCGTCGGGATCACCACGCAGGCATCCGCCACCTGCGCCGTGTAGCCCCCGCTCCGCCCCACTACTCCCAGCACCGCCGCACCCACCGATCGCGCGTAACCCAGCGCCGCCACCAGATTCGGACTCACGTTCCTCTCCAGGTCGCCCCCGCCCACCGAGAACACCAGCACCGCATCCCCCGCCCTCAGCCGGCTCGTCCGCAGCCAGCTTTCGAACACCGTGGCCCAACCCTCGTCGTTGGTCCGCGCCGTCAGCTCCGACACGTTGTCGGTCGGCGCGTAGGCCTCCAGCCCCGCGATCTTGCGAAAATCGTTCACCGCGTGCGAGGCGTGCGCCGCGCCCCCGCCTACCCCCAGGATGAACAGGCGTCCGCCCCGGGCCCGGGTCTCGGCCAGCAGATGGGCCATCCGCTCGATCGCCTCCCGGTCCAACCCTTCCAGGATCGCCCGGGCTTCCGCCAAGTAACCTTCGGTGAAATTCACAGGCATGACTGTTCCGCTTGCCGGCCCCCGCTTCGCAGGTAGCCGGCCAGTTCCTCCATCGCTTCCCAAGTGCCGATATGGTAGAAACGCTCTCGCACTTCCAGCGCCGCCAACTGCCCCCGCGCCAAAAGCTCCTGATACACCGCAGCCAGGTCGTGGAACACGCCCGGCTTCAGCCCCTGGAAAACACCCTGATCGAAAACCCCCAACCCGTAATCAATGTGGCGCATCCGCGCCGTCCGCCGCACCTTATCGTAGGCCAGGATCCGGCCTCCCTCGAACTCCACGTTGCTGCGGTCCCAGCGGTCCTCGTTCCGGTAAACCGTCATCAAGGCCGGCTTCCCGCTCTCCAGAAAGGCTTGCTGCACCGCCCCGTAATCGCAGGGCAGGTAGGAATCCCCGTACAGCACGAAGAAGCGCTCCCCCAGCAGCGCCAGCGCCTGCCGAATCGCTCCTGCCGTACCCAAAGGTTCCGGGCCGTCCTCCGAGTACCGGATGCTCAGCCCGAACCGCTCCCCCTCCCCTGCGAACTCCCGGATCTGCTCCCCCAAATGCCCGATGCACAGCACCACCCGCCGGATCCCCGCTCCGGCCAGCAACCGCAATTGGTGGGCCAGAAACGGCGCACCCGCCACCGGCGCCAGCGATTTCGGCAGCCTGTCGCTCAGAGGCCGCAGCCGGCTGGCTCGCCCGCCCGCCAGAATGGCCGCCGCAAACAACTCCTTCATCCTTGCGCCAGCACTCGCGTGCCCTCGAAATCGAATGCGAACCGGACCTCCCGCAACCCCGCCCGGTTCATGGCCTGACGCAGCCGCGTCTTCTGCTCAGTGTAGAACATCAGAAATCCGCCTCCCCCCGCCCCGATCAACTTGCCCCCCAGGGCCCCGTGCTCCCGCGCCAGGCGATAGTACTCGTCAATCCGCGAGTTGCTCATCCCGGGCGAGCGCGCCTTCTTGTGTTCCCAATGCACGTGCATCAGCTCGGCGAACCCCCGCAGATCCCCCCGCTCGAGCGCCCGCTTGCTCTCGTAGCCGAGCTGTTTGACCACGTGCAGGTGCTCGATCATCTCCCGCTCCTTCTGCCGGCTCCGCGCATCCTGATCCCGCAATAGGTCCGAGGCGTTCCGGGTGAAGCCCGTGAAAAACAGCGCCAGATTGTCCTCCAGGTTGCTCAGCGTCTCCCCGTCCAACTGCAAAGGCTCGATCCCCACCTCCCCGTCCGGCTGGAACGTGAAGCATGTCAGGCCCCCGAACACCGCAATGTACTGGTCCTGCTTGCCCACCGGCTCGCCCAGCCGCTCGATCTCGATCTGGCAGGCCTGCTCGGCCAGCTCCCGCCGCGAAAGCGAATTCCGGTTGAGCGCGTGCAGCGCACGCAACAACGCCGTGGTGAAGCTGCCCGACGACCCCATCCCGGTCCCCGCCGGAATGTCCGCCAGGCTCGTGATCTCCAGGTGCCGGCTGCGCGGCTGCACCAGCCGGATCGCCTCCCGGATGATCGGATGCTCGATCTGCTCCGGCCCCGAGATCCTCTCCATCCGCGAATACTTCAGCAGAATCCCTTCCGAAAACATCTCGTGGACGGTCACGTACACGTACTTGTTGATCGCGGCCGCGATCACAAAGCCCGTATGCTCGCGATAGTAAGACGGCAGGTCGGTCCCGCCCCCGCCCAGCGAGATTCGCAACGGACTGCGCGTGATGATCAAGCCGCCTCCCCAATCCCCGCTCTAAGCTGCTCCTCCGCCTCCCGTCCCCGCCCCCGAAAACGCCGCCTTCTTCAGCCGCGAAAGCGGCTGATAAAACAGCTTCCTCAGACCCAGCGGCAGCCGGGCGAAAACATAGTACAAAACCGCCAGCCCTAACGCCCCCGCAAAGCCCCGGTACGCCTTCCGGTGCCGCCACACGATCCGCAGCGCCGATCGCGTGTTTTCTTTCTGGGCCTGGAACGAACCGCCCCCTTCCCAAAGCTGGTAGCACACCAGGTAATCCGGAAAGTTGTACAGCTTCCCCTCGCCGCCCATGCGCAACCAGAAATCCCAATCCTGAAAGCCCGCCAGCGTTTCCTCATACAGGCCGCACCGCTCGGCCGCTTCCCGCCGGTACACCGCGCTGGAATGCACGATCGGGTTCGCGTACAGCGCTCGCCGCCGGATCTCTGAGTCCGTCTCCGGCTTCAGATAACGCATCTTCTCCCGCCCCGCCGCATCCACCACGATCGCCCCGCCCCCGCAAGCCACGTAGTCCGGATGCTCCTCCAAAAACCGCACCTGCCTTCCCAGCTTGTCCCCCGCCGCCCACCAGTCGTCGTCGTCCAAAATGGCGATATATTCCCCCCGCGCCTGGCGCAGGGCAAAGTTGGTCGCCTCGGCGATGTTGCCCGCCTTCGGCCGCTGGAAATAGCGAATCCGCCCCTCCCTTGCCTCCCATTCCTCAACCACTCGGGCGGTCTCCGGATGCGTCCCGTCCTGCACCACGATCAGCTCCCAGTCGCCGAACTCCTGCCGCTGCACGCTCTCGATCGCCCGGCTGATGTACTGCGGCCGCTGGCAGGTGAGCATGACCACGCTGACCTTGGGGCCCTGTTCGCCCATTCGCGCGCTTTCTTCGAGGCCCCCGCCCCCATCCTTCCGCGGGCGCCTCCCCAATATAGTGCCCTAGCCCGCCGGGATCGCGCCCGGGACTCCCGGCCCGAACGTCCGCGCCAGCCCCTCGCGCACTCCCACTCGGGGCTTCCAGCCCAGCTTCTCCCGCGCCGCCCTCGCATCCACCACCCCAAGCGGGCGTAGCGACCGCACCCGGTAGCGCGACAGCGGCAGGTTCCGCTTCAGCAGCGCACCCAGCAGCTCCACCCCGGCCGCTATCACCAGCAGGACCCATTCCGGCGCCCACCACACCCGGATCGCCCCGCCCAGGCGCCGCCGGCAAGCCTCGATGTACTCCCTCTGCGTCACCGGCTCCTCGTCCACAATATGCAGAACCGTGCCCGGCGCCAACTCTGCCTCCGCCGCCAGCACCAGGGCCTCCGCCACGTCCTCCACATAGACCAATGGCAACCGCCGCCGCCCCCCTCCCGCTACAATCCAGCGACCGCCCAGCGCGATCGCGCCCGAGGGAGCCGTCCGCTCCGCCCCCGGTCCGAAGATCTGACCGGGCCGCAGGATCACCGCCGGCAACCCACGCCGCTCGACCGCCTCCGCCACCATCCGCTCGGCCGCCAGCTTGCTCTGCGTGTAGTAGCCCCTCCGCTCCGCATAAGGCTCCAGCGGCGCCGATTCCGTCACCGGCGCGCCCGCCCGATGTCCCGCGTGATCCAGCACGCTCAGCGAACTGACGTAGACCAACCGCCTCACCCCGTGCCGCAGGCAGGCCTCGATCACGTTGCGCGTGCCCCAGATTGTTCCCGCCTCGTAATGCTCCCGCCCGCCTCGGGTCGCCGCGCCCACATGATAGACCGTCTCCACGCCCGCTACCGCATGGTCCACGATCTCCGGATCGCCCAGGTCCCCTACCACCACCTGGATCCCCGCGTCCTCCTTCAGCTCCGGCGCCTTGCGCCGCACCAGCGCCCTTACCGGCTCTCCCGCCGCCCGCAGCCGCCGCAGAAGCGCTCCCCCCAGCAAGCCCGTCGCCCCGGTCACCAGCACGCGCACCGGCGCCAACGCCTTCAGCGCCTCCTGGCGCTGCCGCTCCCGCTCCGCGTCCGCCCGCCGGCAAACTTCCTCCATCCACGCCACCGCCCGCCGCCCTTCCTCGGCGCTCACTGGCGGCGCCTGCCCCAGATACAGACTGCGCGCGAACTCCGCCGCGCCCGCCTGAATCCCCGGCGAGGCCGGCAACCGCCCGGTGGCGAACCGCACCACGTTCCGCGTCAGGGCCCCGATCGTGTAGGCCGAGTTCGCCGCCGCGCTCGCGATCATGTGCGGGAACTTCGGCCCCGGCCGCTGCCGCGCCACCGTGCACACTTGCAAAAAGCAATCCGCCTGCAACACCCCGCCGGTCCCATGGATCACCAGCCGGTTCTGCATCGGGCGCACGTTCAACGACAGATAAATCCGCCCCACTCCCTTCCGGCAGCGAGCCGTCGCGTACCACTCGTCAAAGGCCAGATTCGGATCCCGCCCCGTGCCCCGGTAGTCCGCCTCGAGCTGCTCGATCGGCCCCAAAAACGCCTCCAGCAAATACAGGCCGTGCACCCCCAGATCCCGAAACGGATACGATCCCTGCCCGTAAATCTCCGACATCGGCCCGCCTGCATACGGCGCATAGGCCGAGCTGCGGATGAAATCCACCGACAGCAGCTCCCCGCAAGCCCCCGCCCTCACCCGCGCCAGCGCCTCCCGCACGATCGGATCCAGGCGCGCCGAATGGTTCACCGACAGCACCACGCCCGCCGCCCGCGCCTTCGCGATCATCCGATCGCATTCCTCGCTGGTCGCCGCCATCGGTTTCTCCACCAAAACGTGCCAGCCCCGCTCGATCGCCTCCAGCGCCAGCTCGCAGTGCGTCGAGGGCGGCGTCAAAATGTACACCGCCTCCGGCGCCGCCGCCGCCAGCTCCTCCAGGCGCTCGCACGCATACGGAATGCCGTGGCGCTCCGCCACCGCACGCGCCAGCTCGCGGTTGCGGTCCGCGATCCCCACGATCTCGGCAAAATCCAGCCGCTTCAAGGCCTGGATGTGGTACTTGCTTACATAACCGGCCCCCACCAGGCCGATCCGCACCACCCGTGCCTCGCCCTTCATGCTCTCCCTTGATCCGCAGCCGCCCGCTTCCGCTCCAGCCGCCGGCCGACTTCCTCCAGGATCTCCCCCACTCGCGCCTCCCAACTCATCCCCGCCACGCTGGCCAGCCGCGCCGCCCGCTCGGCCTCGCAATCCTCCCGAAGCGCCGCTTCGATCTGTTCCAGAAACTCCCCAGGCTCACGCGCAATCCGCACCACCGCCTGGAAGCGCTCCGCCTCCGGTATCGCTGCCGCCACCACCGGCTTGCCCGCCGCCAGGTATTCCCGCATCTTCAGCGGATTGGCGCTCAGACCCTGACGGCCCCGCCGGTAGGGCATGATCCCCACGTCGAAGGCCTTCATCCACCCCGGCAGGCTCTCGTAAGGTTGCGGTCCGGCGAATACGAAGTTGCCCAGGCGGCGCAACTCGCTCACCTCCGCCGCCACCCGGCCCACGATCAGGAACGTCCACTCCGGCCGCGCCCGGCCCAGATAAGCCAGCAATTCCAAATCGAAGCGCTCATCCAGCACCCCCACTAAACCGATCACCGGATGCGCCAGATCCGCCGTTGCCGGCGCCGGCGGCAAAGCCGGATCCAGCGCCCGGGCGAAAAGCTCCACGTCCACCCCGTGAGGCGAAAACACCACCGCCGGATTCAAACGCCGCTTGGCCTCCAGCAGCCGGGGCGAGGCGGCGAAGACCACATCCGCCCGCCGGCTCAACTCCTCGTCCATGCGGGCCACCGCCGCCGCATCCACCCCGGGCAGCCCCGCATAATCGTCAATGCAGTAGTAGACGACGTACTCCTCGCCCAGCCGGCCCGCCAGATACCCCGGGTGCGGCACCACAAACCAGGACAGCAAGCGCTGGAACCCCAGGCGGCGAACCGCCCGTCTCACCGCCCCACGGCTGAGCCGCCGGCCCACGGACCCCGCCCAGGACCACCTCCCCAGCGGCAGTTGCGGCACTGTGCAGTGCCACATCTGCTCGCCCAGCCGCCGCGGGCCCCGCACCGCCTCCCGAAGCTTGCGCACCAGCCGGCCGAGATCCCGCGCGCTGGCCGCCGGCGCTCGCAACCCCGGCGAATCCACATACAGCAGGGGCATCCTCTGCCCCAGCCGCCGCGCGATGTGATGGCTGCTGGTACGGTTCTCGGCAAACCAGTCGTTGCCGAAGTAAACTACCGCATAGTCCCCCAGCGCCTCCGGCAGCCGAATCCCGCCGGTGCGCCCCCCGGTCCCGCTCAATCCCGCTGCTCCAACCCTACGGTGACCCGCCGCTTGCCCGAGGGATACCGCGCGATCGAGTCCACCCGCACGATCTCCACCCGCGTCCCTTCCCCGAACACCTTCCGGATCTCGCTTTCCACCAGCCGCCGGCTCCTCTCCGATAATTCGGCGGAAAGCACCAGCCGCAGTATGATGTGCTCCAGGCTCCTCTGCTCGGCCTGGTACTCCAGCACCTCCGGCACTTCCTTCAGCATGTGCGGAAAGAAGCCTCCCGAAACCATCCGCCCCGACGCGGTCCGCAGCATGTCCCGCGCGTTGCCCTCCACGCTCATCAAGGCCAGACCCCGCCCGCAGCTACAGACCCCCTCCCTCAAGCTCCCCGCATCCCCGATCTCATACCGGATGAACGGCATGCCCAAGTTGTGCAGATCCGTGATCAGCAGCTTCGACGGACCCTGCCCGGCCCCCTCGGCCGTCTCCACCAGCAGGTTCTCCATGTGGATGTGCAGCCCCTCCCGCCGCTCGCACTCGGCCGCGATGGACATGAATTCCCGCGAGCCGTACGTGTTGTAAACCGGCGCACCCAGGGCACGCTCGATCGTCTCCCGCGTCGGGGCAGCCAGCGGCTCAGCCGCCGCGATCACCGCCCGCGGCGCCGGAAAGCTCAAGCGCTTGTCCAGCAAGTACCGGCTGAATTGCTCCAGGCTGGAAACGTAACCCACCACGAACCGCGGGCGAAAGCGCAGCGCCCGGCGCCGAACCCCGGCCCACAGCGCCTCGCTCTGGGAAAACGTGTTGATCATCAGCTCCCGGCGGATCCACCGGAACAAGCCCATCTTCGCCGCTTGCCCTCGGGAAACCTCTCCCACCGGCCCGCCCCACAGATACAGCGTTCGCTCCCCCAGACGGCAGCCGCTCCAACTGTAGGCCCGGGCGGAGGCCGCGCACCGCCAGTCGTAGCTGTCCAGCGTGATGTAAAAGCGCGCTGGCCGCCCCGAGGATCCGCCCGTGGCGTGAAGAATCAGCCTGCCCCGCCAGGCTTGCGAGCGCATCTGCTCGCGCGGCTGGACCACCTCCTCCCGCCTCAGCACCGGCAGCCGGGCGAAATCCTCCAGGCTGCGAATGTCCTCCAGCCGCGCCCCAGCGCTCTCGTACTTGCGCCGGTAAAACGGGACGTGGTGAAAGGCCACCTCCAGCAGGCGTCGCAATTCGCGCCACTGAAACTCCCGCAGCCGCTCGGCAGGCCACCACTGGCTCTTCTCCAGGAAAGCCCGGTACCCGCCGTAGCCGCGCCCCTTCAGCCGGTAATAGCCGGGAACCAGCGCCCCTTCCAAGATCTGGCTGTAGAAACTCAACCTTCCCTCGTCCCGCGGCTAACCAGGCTCACCGGCCACCGGGTGGCTTGTGGTGGACAGGGTAATCATACCACAGCCTCCGCAACCCACGCGGGCGGCCCTCCAGTGCGTATCATAGGGAGTTACATGCCGGCTGCCGCGGCTGACTTCGTCGCCCTATGAGCCCTCTAAGTTCTCCCCACGCCCCCGCTCTCGATCGCCCCCCGCAACACTCGTTCGGCTGGGGCAGCCTTCTTTGGTTCTCCCTCCTGCTGGGCGCTCTCTACGCTCCCGTGCTGGCCGGCATGATCCGCGAGTGGGCCACCGTCGAGGAAATGGGCCACGGCTTTTTCGTCCCCCCCGTAGTCGCTTACATCGTCTGGCGCCGGCGCCAGCAGCTTCTGGCCCCGCCCGCCCGGCCCGACTGGCGCGGCTTGATCCTCCTGCTGTGGGGCTTCGTCCAATTGGTGCTGGGCGCCGCCGGCGCGGACTTCTTCCTGGCCCGCACCGCTTTCCTGATCTCGCTGCTGGGCGTGCTCTGGACCCTGGGCGGCGCCCGCCTGCTGGCCCGCCTGGCCTTCCCCCTTCTGCTGCTCCCCTTCATGATCCGCATCCCCCTGTTCATTTACAGCCAGATCACTCTCCCCTTGCAATTGCTCGCCAGCCGCCTGGCCGAGCTGGCCCTCATCACACTGGGCATCCCCGTGCTGCGCGAGGGCAACGTACTCGAGCTGGCCAGCCAGCGCCTCTCGGTCGTCGAGGCTTGCAGCGGCATCCGCTCCCTGCTCTCGCTGGCCTTCCTCGCCCTGGTCTACGCCTATCTGTTCGACCGCAAGGTCTGGATGCGGGCCGTCCTGCTGGGGGCTTCCGTGCCCATCGCCATCCTCGCCAACGCCGCTCGCGTCACCCTCACCGGCATCCTGAGCGAGTACCAGCCCGCCCTCGCCCGCGGCCTGTTCCACCAACTGGAGGGCGCCAGCGTCTTTCTGATCGCCTTGGCCGCCCTCCTGCTGACTCATTACGCCGTGAACGCCCTCTGGCGAACGGCCCGTCCCAAGAGGCCCTCCGATGCCGCCTTTCCTGCGTAACCGCCACGCCCGCATCCTCAGCCTCCTTCTGTTGGCCCAACTGGCTGCCTTCCACCTCATGCCCCGGGACGAAGCCGTCCCCCTGAGTCGCCCCTTCCAGGAGTTCCCCACCGAGCTGGCCGGCTGGAGGATGCTCTCCGAGCAGGAGATCGAGGCCGAGGTCCAGGCCTTGCTCAAGGCCGACGAAACCCTCAGCCGGCTCTACCTGGATCCCGAGAGCGGCCGCACCGTCGGCCTCTTCGTCGCTTTCTTCAAGTCCCAGAGAGCGGGCGTCACGCCCCACTCCCCCCGCGTCTGCCTGCCCGGCTCGGGATGGGCCACGACCCGGGAGGGCCTGCTCTCCTTGACCGTGCCCGGGCTCTCCGAACCCATCCGGGTCAACCGCCACCTCATCAGCCGCGACTCCCAGCGCAGCCTGGTCCTCTACTGGTATCAAACCGGCCGCCGCGTCGTCGCCAATGAGTATGCCGCCAAGCTCTACCTGATGCTCGACTCCATCCGATACCACCGCAGCGACACCTCGATCGTCCGTATCGTGGTCCCTTTCGACGATGATTCCGAGCAGGCCGCCGAGCAGGCCGCCGTGCGTTTCGCCCAGGCCGTCTTCGACCCCCTGCGCCGGTTCCTGCCCCGCTGAAGCCCGCACCGCCCGCTCCACGCCCGCACCCCGAGCGGCTCTGCTTGTGATAGCATCGAACGCGCCGGTTCCTCCGTCGCGCCGGCGCCAACATCGCTCCACGGAGCGCTCCAGCATGAAAAGCAAACTGAACCTAGGGGTCATCGGCTTGGGACGGCTCGGCCGCGTCTATGCCGCCGACTTGGCCCAGCGCGTCCCCAACGCCCGCCTGGTGGCGGTCGCCGACAAGCGGCCTGATCTGGCCCGGTCCTTCGCCGCCGAATATGGCGTGCCCCACTGGTACCTCAGCCACCAGGAGCTGTTGGCCGACAGCGCGGTGGACGCCGTGGCGGTCGTCACTCCAACCAACACCCACAAGGAAGTCGTCGTGGAAGCCGCCGCTCACCGCAAGGCCATCTTCTGCGAGAAACCGATCTCGCTCTCCCTCCAAGAGGCTCAGCAAATGATTCAGGCGGTCGAATCCAAAGGCGTCTTCTTCCAGGCGGGTTTTCAGCGCCGCTTTGACGCCGGCTACGCCGCCGCCCGAGAGAAAATCGCCGCGGGCGCCATCGGCGCTCCGGTCTTGTTCCGATCCACCTCCCGCGATCCCTTCCCTCCCCCTGCGGACTTCTGCGATCCCAACGTCAGCGGCGGCTTGATCGCCGACATCGGCATTCACGACTTCGACGTGGCCCGCTTCTTGATCGGGGACGTCCGGACCGTGTACGCCGTCGGCGGCGCTCTGGCTTATCCCGAGTTGAAGGCGGTCGGCGACATAGACAACGCCGTCGTCAATATGGTCTTTGAGAATGGGGCCCTCGGCGTCGTCGAGCTCAGCCGCAACGCCGTTTTCGGCTACGACATCCGGGGCGAAGTCTGGGGCGCCAAGGGCTCCTTGCAGATCGGCTATCTCCGCCACACGCCCATCCTGGTGATGACCAAAGAGGGCATCACCTGCGACGCCGTGCCCCACTTCATGCAGCGCTTTGAAAGGGCCTACCTCGCCCAGATCCAGGATTTCGTCAATGCCGTGCTGGACGCCCGGCCGCCCTCCGTCACCGCAGCCGACGCCGTCGCGGCCTTGCGCATCAGTCTGGCCGCCACCGCTTCTTGCGCCCAGAAGCGGCCGGTCGAGGTGCGGGAAATCCAGCCATGACCCGGGCCGCCGCCCGGCGTTCCCTGCGCCTCTGCTCCCCGGGCGCTGCTGCGGCGGTCCTGCTGCTGTGCGCGCCGGCCTGCGCCCCGCCTGACAAGGGCAAGACGATCCAGGTGGTTCTCATCACCAAGGCCCTCGACAGCGAGTGGTGGCAGCGCGTCCGAGCCGGCGCCGAAGCCGCCGCCCGCGCCGATGGCGCCGTCAGGCTGGCGGTCCTGGCGCCCCAGCGGGAGGTCAACATTGATCAGCAGGTCGCCATCCTGGAGGACCAGATCGTCAAGAAGGTCGCTGCGCTGGCGGTGGCCCCCGCCGGGGTCTCCGAGGTCATTCCCGTGCTCGAGAAGGCCAAAGCGGCCGGCATCCCCGTGCTCATCTTCGACACCGACGTTCCCTGGCCCTCCAAGCTCAGCTTCATCGGTCTGGACAACCGCCTTGGCGGCCGCCTGGCCGGCGACTACATCGTGCGCGCCATCGAGGGCCGCGGCAAGGTGGCCGTGATCCGCGGCGTGCTCGGCGTGGCCACCCACGAGGAACGCGTGGCCGGCTTCCTGGAGGCCCTCGCCCGGGCGCCTCGCGTCCAATGCGTCGCCATCCAACCCGCCAACAGCGAACGAGCCTTGGGCATGGCCGTCATGGAAAACCTGCTCACCTCGCACCCCGATCTGGCCGCCGTCTTCGCCACCAACGACCAGATGGCCCTGGGCGCTGTGGAGGCCGTCGCCGGCCGCGGCCTCACCGGCAAGATCGTCCTGGTCGGCTTCGACGCCACCTACGAAGCGGTGCGCGCCGTTCAAGCCGGCCGGTTGAACGCCACCCTGGCCGGCCACCCGGAGCTGATGGGCAGACTGGCTGTCGAGCAAGCCGTCAGGGCCGCCCGATCCCAACCCATCCAACCGCGCATTGACATTCACACCGCTGTCGTCACCGCCGACAACGCCGCCGCTTTCTTGCCTTGACCCGGCGCAGCGGCCGCCGGGGATATCCCCGATCCGAGTGCGCCGGGTGGGCGCCTGCCGGCCTGCCCCCCACCACGGCCCCCGGCGCCGGCAGACAATCCGCCCTCCGACGGCCCCCCGAGCAAGCCCGCCGGGCTACAGTTTTTCCCCCCTCGGCCGATTCTTGGCCTAGATGCAGAGCGCGACCAGCAGGGTGCTCGGCGAACCGGCCCAAGAGCGGAAAGCCGAGCTGGAGCGGCTGAAAAGCCACTTCCTGGCCGGACTCAATCACGAAATCCGCACTCCTCTGACCGGCATTCTGGGCATGGCGGACTTGCTGATGGAGACCGATCTGGACGACACCCAGAGGGAATACGTCGTCACCGCCCGCATGTGCGCCGAGGAGCTGCTGGCCCTGCTGGATTCGGCCCTCGAGTACTCCGCCATCAGCAGCGGCAGCTTGCCGCTGGAACAAGCCGAATTCAACCTCCCGGAGCTGATCCAGGGCCTGCTCGATCAGCACCGCCTCAAAGCCCACGCCAAGGGCCTCAAGCTGCTGGCCGAGACCGATTCGCTGCCCCTGGCCGTCATCGGCGATGCCGTGCGCATCCGCCAGATCCTCGCCCAGTTGCTCGGCAATGCCATCAAGTTCACCCCCCAGGGCGAGGTCCAGCTCCGGGCCCAAGCCGAGCCCTCCGGCCCGGATCGCTGCCTGCTGAAGGTCTCCGTCCGCGATACGGGCATGGGCATCCCGCCCGAGCGGCTCGAACGCCTCTTTGAGTCTTTCGGCCCACTGGAAAGCGGGCGCGCCCCCCGTTCCCCCGGATTGGGCCTCGGCCTGGCTACGGTGCGCCAGTTGCTCCACCTGATGGGCGGTGACATCCAGGTGGAAAGCGCGCCCGGCCGGGGCAGCCTGTTTGCCATCAGCATCCCCTTGCGCCTCGTACCCGAAACGCCCGGCCCGGAGCCCTCCAAACCCCCGGCGCACCTGGCGCCCTCGCCTCGCGAGAAACGCATCCTGCTGGTCGAGGACGACACCGTCGCCCAGCGCATTGTGGCCCATATGCTGGCCAAGGGCAACTTCCATGTGGATGCAGTCGGCAGCGGCGACGCCGCCCTCGCCGTGGCCGCCGCCCGCCGCTACGACCTGATCCTCATGGACCTCCAAATGCCCGGCAAGGACGGCATTCAGACCGCCTCCGAAATCCGCCGGATTCCCGGCTATCAAACCGTTCCCATCGTCGCCCTCACCGCCCACACCACCGAAGAGTTCCGCAGTTTCACCCGCGAGCAGGGTCTCCAGGGCTTCCTGACCAAACCGGTCCGCTCGGACGAGCTGCTGGCGGCGGTCGGCCAGCACCTCAAAGACCCCGCTCCCGGGGCCGATTAGCGGACCGCTGCTGGCGCCCGCCGGCAGTATAATGGGCTGGGCATGGCCGGCAAGCGCAGCGCCTGGGCCCAGGTGGGCCGCTACAGCAGCCTGGCTTCCCTGCTGCCCGCCAGCAGTTTCGCCGGCTACGTCGTAGGCTGGCTGCTGGACCGCCTGTTCCACACCGGCTTTCTCTATCTTGTGTTTCTTTTGTTCGGGATCGCAGGAGGCTTTCTCGAGCTGATCCGCACTCTCCGGCAGGATCTCCGGGATGAGGAACGCTGAGGCGGCCCAACTGGGGCGGGCGCTGGCGCGCATCCGCCGCCTCATGGCGGCGCTCGCCGTGACCGGGGCGGCCGCTGCCTGGTGGTGGAAAGGGCCAGGCTGGGGCGCAGGCTTTTTGGCGGGGGCGCTGGCCGCCATGCTGAACTTCCGCTGGTTGGAGCAGGTGGCCGGGGGGCTGGATCCGGCCCGGGGCGCGCGCCGTCTGAGGTGGGCGGTGCTGTTCGGCCTGCGCTACCTACTGCTGGGCGCGTCCGGCTATGCTATAGTGAAGATCTTTGGATTCAGCGGGCTGGCCATCCTGCTCGGCCTGCTGGTGGCCGCTGCCGCCGCCCTGGCGGAGATGATTTACGAGCTCGTCCATGCCGGAACATGAACTCTGGATCACCCGGTTGTTCAACGACCATCTGGCCGGCCTGGCTAACGCTGCGCTGAGCTGGTTCGGGCTGCACGCCGACAACCCTGCCCGCCCCTGGTCTAATTTCCTCACCATGCAGATCCTGGTGGCGGCGTTGATGGTGATCCTGTTCGGCTTGCTCAAAGGCCGGCTCTCGGTGGACCGTCCCGGCCGGCTCCAGCACTGCCTGGAAATCATCTACACTTTCCTGCGCGGGCAGGCCGATGAGGTGGTCGGCCACGGCGCTCGCCCGCACGTGCCCTTCTTCGGCGTCCTGTTCTTGTTCATCCTGTTCTCGAACCTGATCGGGCTGATTCCCGGCTTCGAGTCGCCCACCATGTTCCCCTACGTGCCGGCCGGCTGCGCCGCGGCCGCGTTCTTTTACTATCATTGGGCGGGCATCCGGGCCTTGGGGCTGGGCCGCTACCTGGCGCATTTCGCCGGGCCGGTGCCGCTGATGGCCCCCATTATGATTCCCATCGAGCTGGTGAGTCACCTGGGGCGGCCGCTGTCGCTCACCGTTCGTCTGTTCGCCAACATGTACGCGGGCGAGCAGATCACCCTGGTCTTCATCAGTCTGACGTATTTGGTGGCGCCCGCCCTGTTCATGGGCCTGCACGTCTTCGTGGCCTTCCTTCAGGCCTACGTCTTCGCCCTGCTGACCATGGTGTACGTGGGCGGCGCCATCGCGCACGAGGAGCATTGATCCGGGCTTGATCGCTTTCCAGCGTGAGCCCGTCCGGCCGCAGCCGGCCAGGGCGGGAACCACCTCCTGGGAGCAATTTCATAGGCATAGGAGAGACGCATGAGCTGGAAGAAAGTCCTGCTGCTGGTGGCGCTGGTGGCCTTCGCCGCGCCTCTGATGGCCCAGGGGCCCGGCGGACAGGCCGACACCAAGTGGATCTGGATCACCTCGGGCTTCTCCATGGCCATCGCTTCGGCCGGTTGCGGCATCGCGCAAGCCAAGGCCGTGGCGGCGGCCGCAGAAGCCATGGGACGCAACCCGGGAGCCGCGGCCGCGATCCGTTTCGCCCTGGTGCTCGGCCTGGTGCTGATCGAGTCGCTGGCCTTGTATACCCTGGTGATCATCTTCGCCAAGGTGGTCGCCTAGTTTTCGGTGCGGGGAGCCTCGCCGCTCCCCGCCTTCCACCGCCATGCTCAAGTTACACGGCATCTTCCCTCCCATCACCACCCCTTTCAACGCCGAAGGGGAGATCTACCGGGCCAAGCTCAGGCATAACCTCGAGCGCTGGAACCAGACCGGGCTGGCCGGCTACGTCGTCTGCGGCTCCACCGGCGAAAGCGTCCTGCTGACGGCGGAGGAAAAGCTGCGGCTCTGGGAGTGGGCGGCCGAATACGCCGCGCCCGACAAGCTCCTGCTGGCCGGAACCGGCATGGAGAGCGTGCGGGAAACCGTCGAGCTGACCAACCGGGCCGCGGCGCTGGGCTATCGCGCCGCCATGGTGCGCACCCCCCATTACTACAAGAACCTGATCCAGAGCGCGGCCTCCCAGGCCCTCTACTTCCGCGCGGTGGCCGATCAGAGCCGCATCCCCATCATGATTTACAACTGGCCCCAGGCCACCGGCCTCGACATCCCGGCCGAGGCGGTGGCCGCCCTCTCCGAGCACCCCAACATCATCGCCATCAAGGAAAGCTCCGGCAACCTTGAGAAAGTCATGCGCATGATCCGCGAGGTGCGGCCTGGCTTCCAGGTGCTGGTCGGCTCGGCCCCCACCCTTTACCCCTCCTTGATGGTCGGAGCGGTGGGGGCCGTATTGGCCTTCGCCAACGCCGCCCCACTGGCCACTCTGGCGGTCTTCGAGGCGGTCCGCACGCGCGAGTACGAGGCCGCTCAGGACTGGCAGAACCGCATCGCCCACGCCGCCGTCCTGGTCACCTCTCGCTACGGCGTGCCCGGCCTGAAGTACGCCATGGATCTGAAAGGGTATTACGGCGGCCCGCCCCGCCTTCCTCTGATCCCGCCCCCGCCCGAAGCTCAGCGCGAGATCGAGGAGGCCTTCCGGGATTTGAAAGGCTGAACCCCGTCCGGCAGGCCGGCCTGCGACTCCGGCGGCGCCCCGCGCATCCAACTCTCTATGAGACTCTCTCGCGGGGCTTTACTCGGGCTGGCCCTTTCCGCCGGCCTGGCGGCGCAGGACTGGGAGATTGACAGCGCTCACTCGGCCGCCCAATTCTCGATCCGCCACATGATGGTGGCTACCGTCCGGGGCCACTTCGGGAAACTGACGGGCACGGCCCGCTGGGATCCGGCCAACCCGTCTACGGCCTCCGTCCAGGCCCAAGTGGACGTCGCTTCCATTGACACGCGGGAACCCAAGCGGGACGCCCACCTGAAGAGCCCGGACTTCTTCGATGTCCAGAAGTACCCCACCATGAGCTTCCGCTCTCGCCGGCTTTCCCCCGCCGGAGAGGGGCGCTGGAGCTTGGAGGGCGACCTGACCATCCGGGGGGTCACCCGCCCCGTGACTTTCCAGGTCGAGGGGCTGGGCCAACCCCTCCAGGGCCCCGGCGGAAGCCTCCGCACCGGCGCCACCGCCACCGCCCGCATCAACCGCAAAGATTTCGGCATGAGCTGGAACCGGGTGCTGGATGCCGGCGGGGTGGCGGTAGGGGAAGAGGTCACCATTACCGTGGATGTCGAGCTGGTCCGCCGCACCGGGCCTTGACCCCCGGAGGCGGAACCTTTTCCGCCCGCCCGGTGTCCAACCTTGTTGAAGTAGCCGCGGTTTCCTGCTACTTTGAAGGTGAGTTTGCCAGCGAGGCGCGGCCGTGGCCGAGCGAATCCTTCAAGTGGACGGGCCGGAGTGGGCGGCATTTCCCGAGTCCGAGGAGCAGCTTGCGGAAGCCGAGGACCGGCGGCTGCTGGAGGGCCTCAGGAGGGGGGCCGAGGAGGCTTACGAGACCCTGATCCGCCGTTTCCAGCAGCCGGTTTACAACCTGGTGGCCCGCTTGCTGAACGACCCCAGCGAAGCTCCCGACGTGGTCCAGGAGGTCTTCTTGAAGGTGTTCCGCAAAGTCGGCTCGTTTCGCGGCGACAGCACGCTGAAGACCTGGATCTATCGCATCGCGGTCAACGAGGCTTACAACCAGCAGCGATGGTTCAGCCGGCATCGCCGGCAGGAAGTCGAGCTGGAGGGCGCCGAGGCGCCCAATCGCAATTACAGCCAGAGGATTCCCGACCGGGGTCCCAGCCCTTACGATTACGCCGTTGAACACGAGCAGCACGCCCTGATCGAGGCGGCGCTGGCCCGCTTGAATCCCAGCTTCCGGGCCGCTGTGATTCTGCGGGATATCGAGGAACTGAGCTACGAGGAGATCGCTGAGATCTTGCAAGTAGCTCTGGGTACGGTGAAATCCCGGATCCTGCGCGGCCGCGAGGCCCTGCGCAAGGATCTGGCCGATCGGTTGGAGCCCGAACCGAGCTTTAGCTGGACGCCCCAACCGGCGCAGTGAAGCGTATGAACTGTCACCGCGTGCGACGTTCGCTTTCCGCTCATCTGGATGGGCGGCTCTCGGAAGCCGAACGAGAGCACGTCTTGGCGCACTTGGAAGAGTGCCGGGACTGTGCCTTGGCGCTCGAACAGACGCTCCGGGTCCGCAACGCTTTGCGCAGGCTCCCCGTGCTGAGTCCCCCGCCCCAGCTCGCCGGCGTGCTGCGCGTTATGGCCTCTCACGAGCGTATGCGACGGCTGGCCCTGGGCAGCCCGGCCGCCGTCCTGACCCACTGGGGCGACCGCCTCCGGCTCTGGGCCGACAATCTGATGCGCCCCCTCGCCCTGCCCCTGGCCGGCGGTTTGATCTCGGCCATCGTGTTGTTCGCCATGCTGGTGCCCAGCATGCTCTTCCAGCGCTCGCTGGCCAACGACGTGCCCCTGGTCGGCCTCTACCGCGAGGCGGCCGTAGCCACGCCCGCCCCCTTCGGCTTCGACGCCGACCACTTCATCCTGGAAGTGACCGTGGACCGGCAGGGCCGCATGGTGGACTACTCGATCACCGACGGCGATCGCTTGATCCATAACACCCGATTGCGCCGGGCGATCGAGAACTACGTCCTGTTCACCGGCTTCAGCCCGGCCACCGCCTTCGGCCAGCCCGTTTACGGCAAGGTGACCGTCTCCTTCAGCCGCTATCAGTACAACGTCGGAAGCTGAAGCAGGCGCCTCGCCCCGTGCCTCGGCGGCTCGGACAGCACTTCCTCAAGCGGGCCGACATCCTGGAGCGCATCGCCCGGCTCGCCTGCCCCGCCCCCGAACCGCTGGTCATCGAGATCGGCGCCGGCTCGGGCTCGCTGACCCGGCGCCTGCTGCCCCGCGCCGAGCGCCTCATCGCCATCGAGATAGACCCGCGACTGGCCGCCCGCCTCCAGGCCCGCTTCCCCGATGAGCCCCGCTTGGCGGTGCTCGCCGCCGACGTGCTCCGGCTCGATCTGACCCAGTGGGGACCGGCCGTGGTGGCCGGCAACCTGCCCTACTACATCAGCTCGCCCATCCTCGAGCGCGTGCTGGCCCTCGGCCCTGCGCTCAAACGTGCGGCGCTGCTGGTCCAGCAGGAGGTCGCCGAGCGCCTGGCCGCCGCCCCCGGCTCGCGCGCCTACGGCCTGCTCAGCGTCCGCGCCCAGTTGGCTACCACCCCCGAGATTCTCCTCCGCGTGCCGCCTTCGGCTTTCTCCCCGCCGCCCAAGGTCTCCTCCGCCCTGGTGCGGCTGGCGCCCCGCGCCGAGCTCCCCTTGCCCTGGAGCGAACAGCCCCGGTTCCTCGAGTTCGCCGCCCGCTGCTTCCGCCACAAGCGCAAGACCCTGCGCAACAACCTGAGGGCGCCCTCCGAGCAGCGGCTGCTGGCCGGCTCCCCGGAGGCCTCCCTGCGCGCCGAGCAGCTTCCCCTGGACCGGCTCATCGCCCTGTACCGCCGCCTGCACCGCCGGGAGTGAAACCCCGCCCGCTATACTGGAATCTTCATGCCCCGCTTGCGTTTCGCTCCCTCGCCCACCGGCTTCTTGCACATCGGCAGCGCCCGCACTTACGTCTTCAACTGGCTGTACGCCCGCCGCCACCGGGGCGCCATGATCCTGCGCATTGACGACACCGACGTGGACCGCAACACGCAGGCCTCCCTGGACTCCATCTTCGACGGACTGCGCTGGCTCGAACTGGAATGGGACGAGCTCTATCATCAGTCCGAACGGCTCGAATTGCACCGCCGGCTGGCCCGCGCCTTGCTCGAAAAGGGCCTCGCCTATCGCGACTTCACCCCCGCCTCCGCCGCCGAGCCCGAAGAAAAGCCGCACGGCGCAGGCCCTTGGCTGTTTAATCCCGGCATGCGCGAGCTTTCGCGCGCGGAAAGCGACCGCCGCGCCGCCGCCGGCGAACCCTTCGTGCTGCGCTTCCTGGTCCCCCGCGATCCGCCCCGCCTGCTGCGCTTCCGCGACGCCGTTTACGGCGAGCAGCAGAAATCCACCGCCGACATCGAGGACTTCGCCCTGTTGCGCAGCGACGCCACCCCCACCTACCATCTGGCCTCCTGCGCCGACGACATCGAGATGAAGATCACCCACATCGTCCGCGGCCAGGACCACCTCACCAACACCTTCAAGCACCTGCTCCTCTTCGAGGCCGCCGGCGCCCCTTTGCCCGAGTTCGCCCATCTGCCCCTGCTAGTCGCCCCCGACGGCTGCAAGCTTTCCAAGCGCCGCCACGGCGCCGTGGTCAGCCTCACTACCTACCGCGAGGCCGGCTTCCTGCCCCATGCCTTCGTCAACTTCCTTTGCCTGTTGGGCTGGTCGCCCAAGGACAACCGCGAGCTGATGAGCCGCCGGGAGCTCATCGAAGCCTTCTCCTTCGAGGGCATCAACCGTTCCAACGCCGTGGTCAATTTCCGCCCGGACGACCCCTTCGATCCCAAAGCGCTCTGGCTCAACGCCCAGCACTTGCGCTCCATGCCGGTGGACGAGCTGGTCCCCTATGTGTTGCGCACCCTGGAGAGGGCGGGCCTGCCGAACCCCTACAGCCCGGAGAAATTCCGCGCCGTGGTGGACGTCATCCGCACCCGCTTCGCGACCCTGAACGATTTCCTCACCCGCGGCCGCGCCTATTTCAGCGACCACTACCCCGTCACCCCCGAGGCGCAAGAAAAGCTGGATCAGCCCGGCGCGCGCGCTCTGCTGCGCGAGCTGGCCGACCGCCTGCAAGCCGCGGCCGAGTTCAGCGAAGCCTCCGTCGAGCGCGAGCTGCGCCAGTTGGCCGCCGAGCGCGGCGTCAAAGCGGGCCTCATCATCAACGCCGCCCGCGCCCTCCTCACCGGCCAGAGCGTCGGCCCCAGCGCCTTCGCCGTCTTCGCCGCCCTGGGCCGCGAGCGCGTGCTCGAGCGCTTGCGGCGGGCCTGAGGGCGGCCTCCGGGGCGGCGCCCGCGCCGAGGGTCCCGGGGCTGACAGGACCGCCCCCGCCGGGGTATCATGATTTGGGATCTTCGCGTCCGAATGTCTGATACGCTCGGACCGAGTCGCCACTATCGCTAGGAGGCCTTTCATGAGCAAACTGGTACCTCCCCACGGGAGTGCGGAACTCAAGCCCTTGCTGCTCCAGGGCGAGGAGCGGCAGCAGGAGCTGCGCAAAGCGGAGCGCCTCAAGAAAGTCCCCATGACCAGCCGCGAAACCAGCGACCTGATCATGATGGGAATCGGCGCTTTCACGCCCCTGGACGGCTTTATGGGCTACGACGACTGGAAGGGCTGTTGCGAAAGCTACAGCATGCCCAGCCGCAACGGCCTGTTCTGGCCCATCCCCATCACCCTCTCGGCCGCCCAGGATCTGGCCGACTCGCTCGCCCTCGGCGAGGAAGTCACACTCTGGGATCTGGAGACCGAAGCCATCATGGGCACCATGCGGGTGACCGAGAAGTACAAGATTGACAAGGAGTACGAGTGCAAACAGGTCTTCCGGACCACCGACCCGAAGCACCCCGGCGTCCAGAAGGTCCTCGACCAGGGCCCGGTCAACCTGGCCGGCCCCGTCCGAGTGCTCTCCGAGTCCTACTATCCGGAAATGTTCAAGGGCATCTATCAGCGCCCCGCCGAGGCCCGCAAGATCTTCGAGGAGCGCGGCTGGAGCACGGTGGCCGCCCTGCAACTGCGCAACCCCATGCACAACTCGCACGCCTACCTGGCCTGGGTCGCCATCGAGGTCTGCGACGGCGTCTACATCCACCAGTTGGTGGGCAAGCTCAAGCCGGGCGACATCCCGGCCGAGGTGCGCGTGCGCGCCATTGACGCCCTGGTCAACAAGTACTTCCGCAAGGACCGCGTCGTGCAGGGCGGCTACCCCATGGAAATGCGCTACGCCGGCCCGCGCGAGGCCCTGCTGCACGCCGTCTTCCGCCAGAACTACGGCTGCTCGCACCTCATCGTGGGACGCGACCACGCCGGCGTGGGCGACTACTACGGCCCCTTCGACGCCCAGAAAATTTTCAATGAGATTCCTCAGGACGCCCTCTATCTGCGCCCGTTGAACATGGACTGGACCTTCTACTGCTACGAGTGCGGCTCGATGGCCTCCATGAAGACCTGCCCGCACGAGTCCAAGGCGGTCATTGACGAGAACGGGCAGTACAAGGGCGGAGCGCGCCTGCTGCTGTCGGGCACCATGCTGCGCAAGCTGATGAGCGAGGGCAAGCCCGTGCCCCCGGAGTTCTCCAAGCCCGAGGTGATCGCCATCCTCAAGGAGTATTACGACTCGCTGGAGAAGAAGCCCGAGATCCAACTGCACGGCTTCGCCACCGGCGAGAAGAAGTAACCGCGCGGGGTCCCCTCCCGGCCGGGGCGCCCGGCCGGGAGGGGCGGCCCCGGGGCGCATAATTTCGGGCCCTAAAGTCTACTATTATGATAGACTCGATGGTGACGGTGGTGACCGGATGAGAGTGAACACCCGCACCTGCTACGCCCTCACCCTCATGGCCGACCTCTCCCGCCAGTCCCCCGGCCGGCCTGCCCCCCTGCGCGAAGTCGCCCGCCGCCAGCGCCTTTCCCCCCGCTACCTCTCCCAGTTGACCATCCCCCTGCGCAACGCCTCCCTGCTGAAAAGCGTCTGGGGCAACCGCGGCGGCTACCTGCTGGCCCGCCCGCCCGCCCGCATCAGCTTGCTCGAGGTCATCGAAGCCGTCTCGGGCCCGGTCGGCCTCACCGACTGCGTGCTCGATCCCAACTACTGCCGGCGCTCCGCCTATTGCGAGTGCCGCAGGGTCTGGAAGCAGATCAACGACGGCATTGTGAAAGTCCTGTCCGGCTACACCCTGGCGGACCTGGCCCGCCTGGGCGCCGGCGACGCCGTTCAGGGGACCCCCGGCGGTCCCCAGGAGGGCTCTTTGACATGCAAACCGCAGCCACGGGCCTCGCGCCCGTCACGACCACGATCGGTTCCACGACCGTCCGCTTGATTCAGGGCGACCTGACCGCGCTGGAGGTGGACGCCTTCGTCTTCTACGCCCGCGAGGATCTCCAGCTCGGCTCCGGCTTCGGCAGCGCCATTCAAAGCCGCGGCGGCGACGCCGTGCGCAAGCAGCTCGAGCAGATCGGCCGGCTGGCGGTGGGCGAAGCCGCCCTGACCACCGCCGGCGCCATGCGAGCCGGCTTCATCATCCATGCCTGCGGGCCCAAGTTCCAGGAGCCGGACACCGAAGCCAAGCTGCGCCAGACCATGCGGGCCGCCCTCCGGCTGGCCGACGCCAAGGGACTCAAGCGGATCGCTTTTCCGCCCATGGGCGCGGGCTTCTACGGAGTTCCCCTGGATTTGTGCGCTCGCGTCATGCTGGAAACCCTGCGCGAGCACCTGCCGGGCGAAACCGAGCTCGAGGAGGTCATCCTCTGCGTCCTCGACCGGCGCGAGTATCTGGCTTTCGCCGATCGGCTGCGGAGCCTTTAGGAGGAGACCATGCACCCGATCAGCCCCCAGTTGGCTTTCGTCCAGGACCAGTTGCAGATCGCCGCCTTGACGTTCATGGCGGCGGTCTATGCGCTCAAGATTCGCTGGATTCTCAAGTTCCCCGCCGGGCGCGACCGGCAGGCTCCCACCGGCGACGCCGACCCCGCCCGCGGTGCGCGCTATTCCTTGGCCGCCATCGCCATGCCCTGGGCCATGCCCGGCGCCCGGCGGCATCCCCTGTTCTACCTTCAGTTCGTCGTCTTTCACCTGGCGGTGGCGGCCTCCATCGCCATGTCCTTCCTGATCCCCTATGCCCCTCAGGCCATCGCCCACCCCGTCGCGGTGCGGGCCTTGCAGCTCCTGTTCGCCGCCGCCCTGGCGGCGGGCTTGCTCCGCTTGCTGCGCCGGCTGCGCAATCCTTACCTGCGCGCCATCAGCACGCCGGACGATTACTTCTCCCTGGCCCTGCTGCTGGTCTGGCTGGCCCTGAGCATCCTGGCCGCTCCCAACCGGCCCGAGCAGGGCGAAGGGCCCCTGCTGGCCTATTTCCTGTTGACCGCTTTCTTCCTGGTCTACGTGCCGTTCAGCAAGATCTCCCATTACATCTACTACCCCTTCGCCCGCTGGTATCTGGGCCGGACGCTGGGCCATCGCGGCGTCTATCCGCTGAAGCGCAGCCGTCCGGCGCAGGCTTGAGGAGGTCGCCCATGCAGCAAGTTCGTTCCTGGAAAGCGCAGAAGGTCATCGAGCGGCTCAGCCAAAAAATCAACCGCCAGATCCTGCTCTCCCTGGAGGCCTGCGTGCACTGCGGCCTGTGCACCGACCAGTGCCACTACGTGCTGGCCAATCCGGACGACGTGACCTACGCGCCGGCTTACAAGGCCGACCAGATCCGCAAGTTCTTCAAGGCCCACCTGGACTGGACCGGCCGGGCCTTCCCTTGGTGGGTCGGCGCGCGCAGCCTCTACACCGACCAGGAACTGGAAGATCTCAAGGATACCGTCTTCGGCAAGTGCACCAACTGCCGGCGCTGCTCGCTGGCCTGCCCCATGGGCGTGGACATGGCCACCTTCAACCGCATGGCCCGCGGCCTGCTCTCCTGGGTGGGTGTGATGCCCGAGGGTGTGGCGGTGGTCGCCAAGGACCAGTGGGAAATCGGCAACCAGATGGGCGTCCTGAAGGAAGACTACCTGGAGACCCTGAAGTGGATGGAGGAAGAACTTCAGGAGGAATACCACGACCCCGCCATCCGCATTCCGGTGGACCAGCCCGACTGCAACGTGGTCTACGCCATCAATCCCGAGCCGGTCACCTACCACGACTCCTGCAACAACGCCCGCAGTTGCGGCATGTTCGAGGAGCCGCGCGAACTGCTCCGGCTGGTCTGCCTGGACTTCCGCGAGATGTATCCCAACCGGGCGGAGAATTACTGCTGCACCGGGGGCGGCGGGGCGATGTCCATGTCCGAGTACGCCCCCCGGCGCCTCAAGTCGGCTCGCGTCAAGGCCGAACAGCTCCGCGCCACCGGGGCCAAGATCGTGGTCACCTCCTGCCACAACTGCGTGGACGGCCTCTTCGACCTGATCCGGCACTACAAGCTCGACATGCAGGTCAAGCTGCTGGTGAGCCTGGTGGCCAACGCGCTGGTGGCGCCGGTGCGCGTCCCCGTGCCCGCCGCCCGGCGGCCCCTGGAGGGGCGCACCATCCTGGTCATTGACGACGAGCCCGACGTCCGCCTCTATCTGAGCAAGATTTTCGCCGAGCAGGGCTGTGAGGTCATGGACGCGCCGGACGCCAATCAGGCCATGCGCGCCATCAAGAGCCGCAAGCCCGACCTGATCACCTTGGATCTGGTCCTGCCCCGCAAGACGGGCGAGAAACTTTACTGGGAGTTGCGCCGCGATCCCCTCTATCGGGATTTGCCCGTGGTGGTGGTCTCGGGCTATGCTAGCATCGAGTCGCCCAGGATTGACTTCCACGGCTTCCTGAGGGAGAAGGGCCTGCCCGATCCCGAGGGCTTCATCGAGAAGCCGGTGGACGTCGAGAAGCTGCTGGAGACCGTCCGCTGCGCCTTGCAGGATTCGCGCCGGGCGCAGGGCTGAGAGGCGGCGCGGCGCCGAGGAAGACCATGTCGGAGAACGCGCTCGTTTCGGCCGCCAAACTGCGGGCCGTCGAGCAGGCCTGCGGCCGGCTGTTCGACGAGGTCCCCTACTACATCTCAATCCAGGACCGCGAGTTTCGCATCCTCACCGCCAACCGCAAGACCTGGGAGGACTTCGGCGACTGCCTGGGCGAGTTCTGCTATCGGGTCTACAAGGGGCGCAGCGCTCCTTGCCCGGAATGCCCCGTGGCCCGCACCTTCGCCGACGGCTGCGAGCACTCCAGCCAGGAGAAGATCTTCGATCGCCGCGGCTTGCCCCGCGACGTCCTCGTCAACACCCGCCCGCTACGCGACCCCTCCGGCCAGGTCCTGGCCGCCATGGAGCTGTTCACCGACGTCACCGTGCAGAAGGAGCTGGAACACCGCCTGCACGACAGCCTCACCCGCTTCCAGAACCTGTTCGATCTGGCCCCCTGCTTCATCTCCGTGCAGGATCGCGAGCTCCGCGTCATCGAAGCCAATCGCCGCCTGATGGAGAATTTCAGTTGGCGGCTGGGCGGGCGCTGCTATCAGATCTACAAGGGGCGCAGCGAACCCTGCCCCCAGTGCCTGGTGGCGCAAACCTTCCAGGACGGCAAACCGCGCTGCGGCGAGGACGTGCTGGTGGACCGCAGCGGGCGCTCGGTGCAGGTCGTCGTGCACACCGCAGCCATCCGCGATCCCCGCGGCCAGATCACCGGCGTCATGGAACTCTGCGACGACGTCAGCGAAATCCGCGCCCTGGAGGACAAACTGGCCTCTCTCGGCCGCCTGGTGGGCGGCATCGCCCACAGCGTCAAGAACGTGCTCGAGGGACTGCGCGGCGGCCTTTACATCGGCAACCTGGGCTTCCGCGATAACAAGCCGGAGGACATCCGGGCGGGCTGGGAGATGGTCGAGCGTAACGTCGCCCGGCTTTCCCGCCTCATCATGGATATGCTCTATTGCGCCCGGGAGGCCTCCCCCAGGCGCCTGCCCGTCTCCCCGGCCGCCGTGCTCCAGGAGGTCTTCGCGCTCTACGCCGAGCGCGCCCGCCAGACCGGCATCAGCCTGGAGGCCGAGGCCGACAGCGAGCTGACTCTGCTGGCCGAACCCCGCGACATCCACTCCCTGCTCAGCAACCTGGTGGGCAACGCCATTGACGCCTGCTGCTCGGAGGAAGGCGAAGGCAAGTCCTACCGCGTCAAGGTTCGCGTGGCGCGGCAGGACGAGCAGGCCGTCATCCAGGTCGAGGACAACGGCGTCGGCATGGATGAGGAGACCCGCAGCAAGCTCTTCACCAAGTTCTTCTCTACCAAGGGGCCGTTCGGCACCGGCCTCGGCCTGCTGGTGGCGCACAAGGTCGTGACCGAGCATGGCGGCACGATCTCGGCCCAGTCCAGCCCCGGGCAGGGCTCGGTCTTCACCGTGCGCCTGCCGTTGCAATCCCCCGTCGCCGGCGCCGCCCCGACCGCTACACGAGGAACGACCCAATGAGTGATGGCAAGAAAATTCTGGTGGTGGACGACGAACCCGACGTCTGCACCTATCTCTCCCGGCTCTTCGAGGATCACGGCTACGCCGTGCGCTGCGCGGCCGACGGCGAGCAGGCGCTCGAAGCCGTCCGGCTAGACAAGCCCGACCTGATCACCCTGGATCTGTCGATGCCCCATACCTCCGGCGTCCGGTTCTACCGGGAGATCAAGGCCCACTCGGACTTCAGCTCGATCCCGGTGATCTTCGTCACCGGCGTCACCGGACCCACCGGCAGCCCGGCCGATACCGAGCGCTTCTACGCCAGCCGCCGCCAGATCCCGCCTCCCGACGCCTTCGTGGCCAAGCCCATTGACCCTGAGGAAATGCTCGGGCTGGTGCGTCGCCTGCTCGGCCAGGGAGGTTCCCAATGACCGCCGCCCTCTACCTGCTCGTCTACGCCTGCGCCCTGGTTTTGCTGACCGGCTGCCTCATCCGCGCCGTCGCCTACGCCCGCATGCCCCTGCATTTGCGCTGGGAACTCTACCCGGTGCCGCACGAGGAACCCGAGCGCGCCCGCCACGGCGGCTCCTACTTCGAGGCGCCCGACTGGTGGACCCGGCCTTTCCGCTTCCACTTGCTGGGCGAGCTCAAGGTCATGCTGCCCGAAATGCTCTTCCTGAAGGCTCTTTGGGAGTTTAACCGCCCCCTCTGGCGCGTCTCCTTCCCCTTCCACTTCGGTCTCTACCTGCTGATCGCCACCGGCGGACTGGTGGGCTTGACCGCCCTGGCCGTCCTCTGGATCCCCGAACGGCTCGCCGACGCTCACCTGCTCGCCCTGCATTACCTTTACACCGCTACCGGCCTTGTAGGCGCCGCCCTGGCCTTGCTGGGCGCCGCCGGGCTGCTCGTCCGCCGGCTGCGCGACCGCGCCCTGCGCATCTACACCGCCCCGGGCGACCTGTTCAACCTGGCCTGCTTTCTGGCGGCCGTTGCTCTGCTGGGGGCCGGCTACCTGACGCGCGGCCCCGGGGATCCCGAGACCCTGGAGTTGGCCCGCGGCCTGCTCGCCTTCGACCTCAGCCTGCGGCCCAACTGGCTCCAGGCCTCCGGCCTGGCCCTCTGCGCTCTGCTGGCGGCTTACATTCCCTGGACTCATATGTCGCACTTCATCGCCAAGTACTTCACCTACCACTCGATCCGCTGGGATGATCTGCCTCAGGCCCAAGCCCGGGAAATCCGGCACAAGATCGCCCAGTACCTGGCCTACCGCCCCACTTGGTCGGCGCCCCACGTGATGGCCGACGGCCGGCGCACCTGGGCCGACATCGCCCTGAGCAATCCCGCCCGCCAGGAGGTGAAGCAATGAAGGAGATCAAACTCAACGACCTGGCCCGCACCGACGGGGCTGCGTTGATCCACCTGGAGAATCAGGACCTGATGCCCCTGCCGGCGCCCCTGGACTCCCCCGAAAAGGACCATAACTGGACGCCCCTTTCCGAACAGGTCCGCGAAAAGTACGAGTGCATCCTGGACGACACCTGCGCCGTCAACATCCCTCGCCCCAAGTCCCCCGAGGAAGAACAGGAGCTGGTGCGGAAATTCCTCACCGGCCTGGACAAACTCTTCACCGTCCACAACAACTGGACCTTCCTGCAACCCCTGGTCCTCACTATGGAGCACTGCGCGCGCTGCCAGACTTGCTCGGAAGCCTGCCACATCTTCGAGGCCAGCGGGCGCAACGAACTCTATCGGCCCACCTTCCGCTCGGAAGTGCTGCGCCGCCTCTACTTCAAATACGTCAAGCGCGGCGGCTGGCTGTCGGCCTGGCAGCACGGCGACATCCAGTTGAACTGGCCCCTCATCGCCCGCCTCATCGAACTGGCCTACCGCTGCAACCTCTGCCGCCGCTGCGCCCAAACCTGCCCCATCGGCGCCGACAACGGCCTGGTGGCCCACGAACTGCGCAAGCTCTTCAGCCAGGAGATGGGCATCGCTCCCAAGGAACTGCACGATGCCGGCTCGATGCTCCAGCTCAAGGTCGGCTCCTCGACCGGCATGAACCCCACCGTCGTCAAGGACAACATCGAGTTCATTGACGAGGACATGAGCGAAAAGACCGGCCTGGAGATCCACACCCCCTGGGACGTCGAAGGGGCCGACGTCCTGCTCATCCACAACGCCGGCGAGATCCTGGCCTGGCCCGAAAACCCCGGCGCCTTCGCCGTCATCTTCACCGCCGCCGGCGTGAGTTGGACCATGTCCAGCGAACTGGCCGCCTACGACTCCATCAACTACGGCCTCTGGTACGACGACGCGCAGTTCGCCCGCGTGGCCGTCAAGCACGCCGAAGCGGCCCGCAAACTGGGCGTCAAGAAGATCGTCCTGGGTGAGTGCGGCCACGCTCACAAAGCCCTCTCGGTGGTGGCCGACCGGGTGCTCACCGGCGATCTGAATATCCCGCGCGAAAGCGCTTTGACCTTCCTCTGGGAGATCATCCGCAGCGGGCGCCTGAAACTTGACCCCAGCCGCAATGATTTTCCCGTCACTCTCCACGACCCCTGCAACGTGGTTCGCCTGATGGGCGTCGTCGAGCCCCAGCGCGAGATCCTCCGCCGCATCGCCCCCAAGTTCCGCGAGATGGAGCCTCACGGCGTGGATAATTACTGCTGCGGCGGCGGCTCCGGCTTCGCCATCATGAGCGGCAACAACTTCCCCGACTGGCGCTTCCACGTCTCCGGCCGCAAGAAACTCCAGCAAATCCTCAACGCCTTCGCCGATTCGCTCGATCCCTCCGTCCCCAAGTATCTCTGCGCGCCGTGCAGTAACTGCAAAGGCCAGTTCCGCGACATGCTCGCTTACTACGACCTCTGGGAGAAACATCGCATCCTTTACGGCGGCCTGGTCGAGCTGATCGTCAACGCCATGACCGACGTCAAACCCGGCTTCATCGAATGGGAATGGCATTAGCCATGCCCGCGGTCCGGCTCGCGCCGGAAGGGCGCCTCGTGAAAGCCCGGGCGCTAACCGCGCCGGCGGTCCGGCTCGCGCCGGAGGGGCGCCCCGTGAAAGCCCGGGCGCTAACCGCGCCGGCGGGATCTCACCCCCGCCAGCCCGCGGCGTCACGATAGAATAGTCCCGCGGGAGGTGAACTTGACGCGCGCCGCCGTCCTCCGCAGCAAACTGGAACGCCGCCAGGCTCTGGTGGTTCCCGGCTGCCACGACGCCCTCAGCGCCAAGCTGATCGAAAGCGCGGGCTTCGAAGCCGTCCAGGTGAGCGGCTTCGGACTGGCCGGCAGCCTGCTCGGCAGGCCCGACGTGGGCCTGGTCGAGATGAAGGATATCCTCGACCACACCTGGCACATCGTGCGGGCAGTGAGCATTCCGGTCATGGCCGACATTGACACCGGCGGCGGCAACGCCCTCAACGCAGCCGACATTACCGAGCGCCTCGTCGCCATGGACGTGGCCGGGGTCAACATCGAGGATCAGGTCTTTCCCAAACGCTGCGGCCATATGGAAGGCAAACAGGTCATCAGCGCCGAGGAAATGGCCGGCAAAGTGCGCGCCATGGCCGATGTGCGCCGGCGGCTGGGGTCGGATCTGGTGATCAACGCGCGCACGGACGCCTTCGCCGTCTACGGCCTGGAGGAGGCCATCCGCCGCGGCAACCTGTACCTGGAGGCCGGCGCCGATATGGTGTTCATTGACGGCATCGCCCGGCGGGCGGACATCGAACGGGCCGTGCGCGAGGTCCGCGGGCTGCTTTCGCTGAACCTGATGGACGCGGTCACCGGGGTGAAAACCGAGCTCATCCCGATCCCCGAGCTGGCTCGCCTGGGAGTGGCGCGGGTCAGCATCCCGGTGGCCTCGATCCTGGTCGCCCACCGGGCGCTGAAGGAGTTTTTCCAAGCGCTGCGCGCTTCCCCGACCGGCTTGCTGGAAGGCCAGACTCACTGGCTGACCGGCTTCGCCGAGTACACCGAGTTCGTGGGTTTGAAACAGTACCGCGAACTGGAAAACCGCTATCTGCCGGCCGCGGTGGTCCAACAGAAATACGGCCCCGCGCGCCGGGCCGAATCCTGAGCGCCCACGGGAGTCTGCCATGGGGATGACCCTAGCCGAGAAGATTCTGGCCCGGGCCTCCGGCCGCGAGCGCGTGCGCCCGGAGGAAATCGTGGTGGCGGCGGTGGACCTGGCCCTCTCGCACGAGAACGCCGATCTGGTGCGCAAGAGCTTCCTGGAGATCGGCGTGGCGCGGGTCTGGGATCCGGAACGGATCGTGATCATCCTGGACCACCGGGTGCCCGCCGAATCCGAAAGAACCGCCGCCACCCACAAGGCGATCCGGGAGTTCGTGCACGCCCAGGGGATCCAGCATTTCTACGACGTCGGCCGGGGAGGCATCTGCCATCAGGTGCTGGCCGAGAACGGCCACGTGCTGCCGGGCATGGTGGTGGTGGGAACCGACTCGCACACCACCACGCACGGCGCTTTCGGCGCTTTCGCCACCGGCATCGGGGCCACCGAGATGGCCGGCGTGTGGACCGAAGGCTGCCTGTGGTTCAAGGTCCCCTCCACCCTGCGGATCGAAGTCAGCGGCCGCTTCCCGCCCTGGGTCTCGGCCAAGGACCTCATCCTGTACATCATCGGCCGGCTGGGCGCCGACGGCGCCGACTACCGGGCGGTAGAGTTCGACGGCCCCACCGTGCGCGCCTTGAGCGTGGCCTCCCGCATGGTGCTGGCCAATCTCTCCATGGAAATGGGCGCCAAGGCGGCCTTCACTCCGGTGGACGAGCGGCTGCTGGACTACCTGGCCGCGCGCACCGGCCGCACCATCCCCGACAGCGAGGACTTCGCGCCCGATCCCGACGCCGACTACGAACGAGTGCTGAGGGTGGACGCCAGCCGCGAGCTGCAGGAGCCCCAGGTGGCCTGCCCGCACGCGGTGGACAACGTGCGGCCCCTCTCCCAGGTGCGCGGCGTCCCGGTCCACCAGGGGGTGGTGGGAAGCTGCACCAACGGGCGTCTGGAAGACCTGGAGGCGGCGGCGGAAGTCCTGCGCGGCCGCCGCGTCCATCCCCGCACCCGCCTGCTGGTGATTCCCGCCTCGCAGCAGATCCTGCTGGAGGCCATACGGCTGGGCTACATCCAGACGCTGATCGAGGCCGGCGCCATGATCAACCCGCCCGGCTGCGGCCCTTGCGTCGGCGTCCACCAGGGCATCCTGGCCGCGGGTGAGACCTGCATCTCCAGCACCAACCGCAACTTCATCGGGCGCATGGGCAGCAAGGATTCCCAGGTCTATTTGGCTTCCCCGGCCGTGGTGGCCGCCTCGGCCGTGGCGGGCGAGATCGCGCACCCGGAGGATATCCTCCAGCAGGAGGTGGCATGAGCGCCGTCAAACTCCGAGGGCGGGTGGCCGCCAAACTGGGCGACAACATTGACACCGACCTCATTTACCCCGGCCGCTTCCTCAACATCACGGACCGTGAGAAAACCGGCGAACACCTGTTCGAGCTGGCCTTCCCGGAGATCCGCTCTCGCATCCGTCCGGGAGACTTCCTGGTGGCCGGCAAGAACTTCGGCTGCGGCTCCAGCCGCGAGCAGGCCACCGCGGCCGTCAAGTACGCCGGCGTGGGCGCGGTCATCGCCGCCGGCTTCGCCCGGATTTTCTTCCGCAATTCGATCAACCTGGGATTGCCCGCGGTGGTCTCGCCCGAGGCGGCCGCCCGCGTGCAAGAGAACGAAGAGATCGAGCTGGACCTGATCGCCGGGACCGTCACTCGCCTGGCGACGGGGGAGGTCCTGGCGGCCGCCCCGCTGGATCCGCGGGCGGCGGAATTGCTGGCGGCTGGCGGCCTGATCCCGTATCTGAAAAAGAAATACGCCCCCTGAGCCAACTATGAAAAACTATCGCATCGCCTGGTTGCCCGGCGACGGCATCGGGCCGGAGGTCTGCCAGGCCGCTCGCATGGTGCTGGATGCGGCCGGCTTCTCAGCCGAGTACCTGCCCGGCGATATCGGGTGGGAGTTCTGGAAGCGCGAGGGCGATCCGCTGCCCCCGCGCACCCTCGAGCTGCTGCGCTCGACCGATTGCGCCTTCTTTGGCGCTATTACCTCCAAGCCCGCCGCCGAGGCCGCCCGCGAGCTGGCGCCCGAGCTCCAGGGCCGCGGGCTCAGCTATCGCAGCCCCATCGTGCGCATGCGCCAGATGCTGGATCTTTACATCTGCCTGCGCCCCTGCAAGGCCTTTCCCGGCAACCCTCTGAACTATCGCGAGGGCATTGACCTGGCGATCTTCCGGGAGAACACCGAAGGCATGTACATCGGCGTGGAGTTTGCGCGCCCGCCGGAATGTTTTTACCAGGACCCGGGTTTTGCGCGCATACCGCGGGAGGCCGCCGTCTCGATTCGCAGCATTACCCGGGAAGCCTCCCGGCGCATCGTCGAGGCCGCTTTCCAGTACGCGCTGCGCCACGGCCGGCGCAAAGTGACGGCGGTCCACAAGGCCAACGTGCTGCGCGTGACCTGCGGGCTGTTTTTGGAAACCGCCCGGGAGGTGGCGGCGCGCTACCCCCAGATCGCCTTCGAGGAGGCCAACATTGACGCCATTTGCATGTGGCTGCTGAAGAACCCTCACAACTACGACGTGATTGTGACCACCAATCTGTTCGGCGACATCCTCTCGGATCTCTGCGCCCAACTGGTGGGCGGCATGGGCTTCGGCTACAGCGGCAACATCGGCGATCGCTACGCGGTCTTTGAACCCACGCACGGTTCGGCGCCCAAGTACGCCGGGCTCGACAAAGTGAATCCGCTGGCCACCATCCTGGCCGCCAAGATGATGCTGGAGTGGCTGGGCGAGACCGAGCGCGCCCGCCGCATCGAGCAAGCGGTAGCCGAGGTGGTGGCGCGGGGCGAGGTCCGCACCTACGACATGGGCGGCAACGCCGGCACCCGCGAGATGGCGCAGGCGGTTTGCCGCGCTCTGGGCGCCTGAAGGGGCCCCACGCGCCGCGATCAGCCCTGAGCGGGCGCGAAGTATCCCTGGGCCAGCTCGGGCTTGGCCTCCAGCGCCTTGCTCCAGCAGGCCCGCGCCTCCTCCTCCTGTCCCAAGGCGCGCATGACGTGCCCGAGGTTCAACAGCGCCTCGGCGAAATCGGGCTGCTCGCTCAAGGCCTCGCGGTACAGCTCGGCGGCCGCCTCCAACTGGCCCGCCTTCTGCAACAGCACGCCGCCGTTATAGAAGACCTCGGGCGAGCGTTCGCCCAGATCAATCAGGCGCTTGTGAAACTCGAGGGCCTCCTCGAAGTTCTTCCGCTCCAGGGCCAGGGCGGCCAGGCCGCGCACCGCGTCCAGGGACTTGGGATCCGATTCGAGCGCTTGCTCGTAGGCCGCCTGGGCCAGATCGAGATCCCCTTGCTTCCAGTAAGCCAGCCCGAGATTGAGTTGGGCTTCCGGCCAGTCCTTGCGCAGCCGCAAGCAGCTTTCGAAATTCTCCGCGCTGCGGGCGTACTCGCCCCGCTGGAGTTGGACGAAGCCCAAGCGGAAGCGCGCCTCCGCCGAGTTGGGGTTCTTCTTGAGCAACTCGGCGTAGGTCTTCTCGGCCTGCTCGAGGTCGCCGGCCTTCTCCAAGGCCAGGCCCAGGTTCCACAAGGCGCCGGTCCCGGCGGGATCCGACTTGGCCGCCTTCTCATAGGCCGCGCGGGCGGCCGCCATATCGCCCAGCTCCTGCCGGACCAGGCCCAGGTTGGTCAGCGCCTGGGGGGCGTCCGGGCGCAGCCGCAACGCCTCCTCGTAAGCCCGGGCCGCCTCCTGAAACCGTCCCGCCTTCTGGTGGGCCAGGCCCAAGTTGAACCAAGCTTCGAAATGCTTGGGCGCCGCGGCGGTCAGCTTCGTACAATACTCGGCCGCCAGCTCGTGGTCCTCGCAGGCGAAGGCCCAGGCGGCCATGCCCTCCAGCGCGGCCACCGATTTCGGATTCAAGCCCAGCAACTTGTCGGCGCACTCCCGCGCCACCTCGTAATCCTTCTCGGCCAGGCCCAGAGCGATCAGGTTGGTCAAAGCCTCTTCGGACTTCGGATTGCGCTGGAGGATCCGGCGGTAGAGCGCCGCTGCTTCCGCAGCCTGCCCTTCCTGCTGGAACGCCACCGCCTTGCCGAACATCGCAGGCTCCAAGTCGGCCTTTTGCTGGAGCACCTTGTCGAAGGCGGCCAGCGCGGGCTTGGGCATGTTCAGGTGCAGCAGGCAAATGCCGAGGCCGAGCTGGGCCTCCAAGCGGCCCGGGTCGTGCTCGCCCGCCTTCTTGTAGTGCTCGGCAGCCTCCTGCCAGCGCTCCAGCCGCTCCAGACAGACCGCCAGGTTGAACCAGGCATCGGCGTTGGAGGCGTCCAACTTCAGCAGCTCGCGATAACTGTTGGCGCTTTCCTCGTAGCGCCCGAGCTCGAATTGGACCTGGCCCATCGCCTGATAGATCTCCGGGGTCTTCTCCCCCTTGGCGACGGCCCTTTCCAACTCCCTCAAGGCTTCTTCCGGATTGCCGTCCAGGTGACGTGCGACCGCCCGCGCCAGGTGGCGCGAAACCGTCGGCGAATCGGTGGGGTTGCGCCGCGCGGCCTCAGCCGGCGCGGCTGCCGCTGACTTGCGTGCGTTCATCGGTTCGGACCCTCCATCTCTCTCGGCGCCAGATAAGCACAGAGTTTACCCAAAAAATCGTCCTGGTGCGAGACCTTGATCCAATAAATTTGCGGCCGGTCCTCCGGCTCGGCGAACAAGCCGATGCCGCCACGAGGGAACCGGTCGTCCCGCCAGAAATCCACAAGCTGGTCGGCGATCCAAGTGGTGAAGCCGTCGCCTTTGACCAGCAGCCGCACCCTCACCGGCGTGCCGCTGCCGATCACCACCCTGACGGGAACCTGCACCCTTTGCTGCTCGCGCCCCCCGACCACCACGGATCGGATCAGCGCCACCGCCGGCAGGGGGCCGGGCTTGGCGATGGTCAACTTCATCGCGTAGTAGTTCTCCAGGTCGGCCGCCCGGTACACCCAACCCAGGCTCTTGCCGGTGATCTGGCCCAGGAACTCCAACTGGTAATCCGTCAGGTTGCGGGTCGGGCGGAGCAAAGCGAGCTGGCCCACCTGCACATAGCCGCCGGGACTGCGCGACCAGGTCTGCGACCAATCCCGGGGGCCCATCCAGGCGCTGAAGCCGCCCCGGAAGTCCTCCGAAATACTGATCGCAGCGCGCTGCTGAAGTTGCTCGCCGATCGCTTCCCCAGCCAGGATCCAGACCAGAAAACTCACCAAGCCCAACACGGCCAGCGCCGCCACAGCTCCTCGGACCAGCCCGGGCAGCGCCCTCCAAGCCTCCACCAGCGGTACCCAGAAAGGCGGCGCAGGGGGCAGTTCGAACCGGACGGTGACCGGTTCGGTCAGCCCTGCCGGCTGCCGCAGCCTGGTCCGCCACCGCGGCTCGCCCGCCGGCTTGCACTCGGGACTGGCCGGGCCGCTGCACGGCGCGGGACCTACGGGCCGGACCCAGAATTGAGGGAAGCTGGCCCGGGCGTGGAACTCGAGCTTCGAGCAGCCCCTCCTGAGAGGAGCGGCAAGGGCTGCAAAAGGCGACCCCGGCCGCTCCGTCCGCGCGTCGGAGGCCATCAAGCGTTCCACGCGCACTTCAACCAGCCCGAGCGGCCTCATTCCGGAGCCGGACGAAAGCCTCGCCGCGCACGGTAAAGCAGCTTGCGCGCTGGGAGCCGCCGGACCGCCACGGTACGCCTTCCCCTCCCAGAGCGCGGGCGCTACCCCCAGAGTGGAAGGCGGCGCGACCGAATCCAAGCCGGCGAACCGCCTGGGAGCGGACCGGCTCGCAGGCCCGACCACGACCCCGGTCCAACCCGCCCGCGACCGGAATTCCGGCTGCCCCGCCATCTCGGCCGCAGCCGGGATCTCGGGGGCGAGCAAGTCGGGCTGAGGCAGCGCCGGCGGACCTGCCGATACAACGAGGGAAGGTTTCGGAAGCACCGCCGGCGCCGGCGACTCGCGCCCAAGGTAGCCTCCGAGTTCGCAACCCGGCCTCAGATCGGCCATCGCCGGAGGCTTGGCCTCGGCGAAGGGCGCGACCGCCAGCCTCCCCAGGCTCTGTATTGCCGCCGATTCGAGCGCCGGCGCCATCCCGGCCGCTCGCGCGAACGACCACGCAGCGGGCGCCGCCGGCCGCACAGCCTGGCTGCAGATCTCCGGCGGCGCAAGCGCGAGCAAAGGGGCCGGCGCGGGCAGCGCGCTCAGAGCGGGCAACCGGACCAGGGCAGGCATCCGGGGCCGACTCTCGGGCGGCGCGGCAGGCGCGGTTCGAAGCTCCAGCCGCGTGGCGATCACTCCCGGAGGCAGGGCGATGGGAGGCGCCAGGGGCAGGCTGGCGGCGATCCCGGAGCCTGCCGTCGCAATATCTCCCAGGGTTGTCGCCGGTCCGATCTCCGGCCAATCCGAAGGCAGGGGCGGCGCAGCTCCGCCGGGCGCCTCGGGGACGGGCAGGGCTGCCGGCGGGGCCACCAATGGGACGTTCGCAACCGGGGCCGTACCCAAACACGGCAACCGCAATGGGCTGGTCCAGGGAGGCGCCGGCCCGAGAGACGCCGGTCCAGCCGGCAGCGCCGCAGGCGAGGGCTGCGGAAGCGCCATCCAACCGGCCGGGCGGACAGACTCCAGCGGCAACGGAGCGATCTGAGGGCCGAGCGGCGTCACCCGGAGCAGTTGCTCGCCCGAGGCCGCGGGCAACGCCGGCCCCCTGATTGCCGGAGGTTGAACAAGCGGAACCCACTCGGAGGCCGCCAGCCGACCCGCCGCCGGCCAGCCCGAAACGGAGACGGCCAGGACAGGCGCCGGGCATGCGGGCAAGGCGACCCCCTGGGGCACGACCCGCTCCAGAGGGGCCGGAGGGGGCAAGAGGATGGGGCTTGCCGGCGGGGCCGGCGCTTCGAAGGCTGGGGGCAGCACGCCGAGGGCAGGCGCCCCCGCCGGCACAGTGGCCAGGCTGGGAATCGGCAGCCGTCCCTGCGGGAGCGCCCAACCGGCCGCCGTAGCCGCCACGACCGCAGGGCGTGGATGCACCGGCGGTAGGGGAAACGCCGGCTCGAGGGCCAACTGGCGAGCAGCCTCCCTGGTTCCCAGCACGGGCAGGCGCGGCCGAGCGCCTGGAGTCCAAGTCGAGACCACGGGGGCAGCGTAGGGCGGCTGCCTGGGTGAAGGCGGTGGCGTCGGGATGCTGGGCGCAGCGCTCAAGCCGCCGGCCGGCAGAGGCCGGGCCGAAGGTCCCGGCGGCATCGCGGTGGGGCGCCCTACGATCGGGCCCACAGGGCGGCGCTCAATCCGGCTGAAAGCGAGGCCAGCCTGTGGGAGCAACGGCGCCGCCTGCCGTAAGGCAGCCGAGCCGTCCGGTCTTGGCGTCGAGGGGAGTTTCAACGCGCGCGACTCCGCCAGGGGGGTGGACCCCGCCTGCGCTCCGGCCGGGCCGGAACCGATTGTGGCGGGCAGCCAGGGCAGCAAGGCGCCCATAGCCAGGCCGGGGGGCGGTTTGGCCGTCCCCGCGGGAGCCGGATAGCCGGGGCTGCTCCAACGCGCCGGGGCGTGAATCCAACGAGCAGGGGTCGGCCGATCCAAGCCCGCCGGCGGCGGCAGCGGCACAGGCTCGGCTTCAGGCGGACGCGGTTCCCGAGCAGGGGAACGCGGCGCTGACTCGGGTCTGCCCTTTTTGGCTGGGGCAGCCTCGACCAAGCGATTCAGAGCCAGCTTGGCCAGCTCGTGGTAGCGTTCGCGGTGCTCGTCGCAGCAGAAGTCCGGGTCGGTGAGCTTGCGCAGCACCGAGACGTTCTTGCCGCAGTAAAAGCAGGGCATCGCGCCGAGCTCCGCTCTCCGCTCAATTATATTTTGGTTGCAACGCCTTTTCCAGCAGTAATTTCCCCGCACTGGGACCAGTAGTACCACTGGGTCTGGGGTTCCAGGCCGGGGCACCGGCTCGTTGGTTGTTACAATGGTCGCTTCCAGTGCGAGGGGCGTCGGGAGGCGGCCCGAATGAATCTGGAATCGGCTGTGTTGAACGTCGGGCTGTTCTGGGCGCTGACCACTCCGCACGAGTACGCACATGCCTGGGTGGCGACGCGGCTGGGCGATGAGACGCCGCAGCGCCAGGGGCGCCTCACTCTGAATCCCCTGGCGCACGCGGACTGGCTGGGGACGGTGATTCTGCCCGCGATCACGTCGCTGATGGGCGGGGGTTTCTTAGGATGGGGCCGCCCGGTGAGCACCGATCCGGCGGCCTTGCGCGGGCGCTGGAACGGCCTGGCCTTAGTTGCGCTGGCGGGGCCGCTGGCGAACGTCGTGATGGCGGTGGTGCTGGGCGCCGCGGCGGCCGCGCTGGCCGCGGCCGCGTTGCCCTCGCTGGCCGAGCTGGCCGCCCGGGGCATTGTTCTGAGCCTGTACCTGGCTCTGTTCAACCTGCTGCCCGTTCCGCCCCTGGACGGCTCGAAGCTGCTGCCGGCGCTGCGGCTGCCGCCGGCGGTCTATCAAGAGCTGGCGCGTTTCGGCTTCTTGCTGCTGATCGCGGCCATCACGATGTCGAACCTGGGCCGCTGGCTGATGGAAGGCAGTTGGCTGGGGGCGCGGGCGATCCTGGGACTGTTCGCCTGAGGCGCTTACAGAGGCGGCGGCAGGGTGAGGGAGGCTTTGGCCAGCGCGCGCCGGATCAACTCGAGGGCCTCGCACTCCCGCAGGCCGCGCGAGAGAGCGATCTCGGAGACCAGCATCTGCCGGGCCCGCTCGAGCATCTTTTTCTCGCGGAACGACAGGGGCTTTTCCAGTTGCAGCAGCAGCAAGCTCTTGAGCACTTCGGCGATCTGGAGCAGCCCGCCGATGCGCATTTTCTCGGAGTTCTCTTTGAAGCGGTTCTTCCAGTCCTGGCGAGATCGGCAGCAACCCGAGGCCAGGAAGTTGAGCACCCGCTCAAGTTCTCCGTTGCGGGAAAGCCTGCGCAGTCCCACGTCCGCGACGTGGGAGAAGGGGACCATCACGGTCATGTGGTTGCACATCAGCCGCAGCAGGTAGAACTTCTCACACTGGGATCCGAAGCTGCGGATGCTGATGTTCTCGATGACCCCGACGCCCTGATTCGGATAAACCACCTTTTCGCCGACCTGGAAGGAGGGCATGCCCTGACCCCTTTTGCACCGATCAGTGGTTTACATCCCGAGCGATCCGTAATATGTTAAGACCGCATGGTAACCGGATTCGGGGCGCTTGTCAACAGCGAACTGAAAATAGGGAGCGGAAATCGGCGGGCGGGTCCGGCGGTGGGCGTGAAGGCGGCTTAACTCTCACCGGCGGGCTGCCCGCCGCGGCATCATCCTTGCTGGAGCTGCTGGATCAAGCGCCGGACGTAGCCGAGGTTGCGCCGCATGTCGTCCTCGACCGAGCCCGAAGGAGAGGAAGTCTCCAGATTGGCGAAACCCTGGAAGCCGATTTCGGCTATAGTTCGAATCACCGCCGGGAAATCAATCGCGCCTTCGCCCAAGTAGCCCTTGTCCTTCAAGTGGATCTGGCAGATGCGCTCCCGGCCCAGCCAGCGCATCTCCTCCAGGATGTCGTAGCCCGCGTTGGTGGAATTACCCACGTCGTAGTAGACGCGGACCGCCCGCGAGCGGGCTCGTTCGATGATCCGCACATTGTCCCGGGCCGAACAGGTGTTCTCCAGGGCCAGAATGACGCCTGCCTTCTCGGCCTCCGGGGCCAGCTCGCGCAGCAGGTCGCCCACGTAGTCCATCTCCTGCTCGGTGCGCAGTGCACCCTTGCCGAAAAAGGGCAGCAACATGACTCGGGCGTTCAGCTTGCGCGTGATGGGGATGCCGGCGCCCACCCACTTCTGCCCGAGCGGATCGCTTTTCAGGTAGTTGACGTGCAGGATGTTTAGGCAGGTCCCGGCCAGGGCGATGCCGTGCTGCCGGGCCTCGGCCAGGTAGCGCTCCTGGAGTTCGGCGTTGTCCAGGGGCAACCTGTCCTCCACCGGCTTGCGGCCCAGGCTCACTTCCACTCCCTCGAAGCCCAAGCGGGCCGCCAGCGCCACCGCCTCGATGCGGCCGGTTTGTCGCAGGTTCCAGTCGGTCACGCCGATGCGCAGTCCGGCCAACGGCTTGGGGGCCGCCCCCTTCATTCCGGCGCCGGCCAGCCCGGCGGCGCCGGCCAGAAACTCTCTCCGCGTCCTCTTCATGATCTCCCTCCCGGCGGCCGGAGCCGCCTGTGAAACATCAAGCATAATATGGCAAGCGCCGCCTCAAGGGTGCGCGATGTAGTCCAGGCGGCCGCCGTCTACGGTCAGCACCTGCCCGGTGATGAACTCGGAGGCGGGCGAGGCCAGGAAGGCAACCGCGTGGGCGATATCCTCGGGCCGGCCGAGGCGCCGCATCATGCTGCGCCCGGCAATTTCCGCTTTCAGCTTCTCGACCTCCTCCGGGCTGCGCCCCACGCTCACCATTTCGGTCAGGATGAAGCCCGGCGCCACGGCGTTCACCGTGATGCCGAAGGGTCCCAGCTCCAGGGCGAAGCGCCGGGTCAGAATCACCACCGCCGCTTTGGTGGCTGCGTAAAAGGTGGTGCCCGCCAAGGCGGTCCCGTGGGCCGCAATCGAAGCCAGGTTGACGATGCGGCCGTAACGGCGCTGCTTCATGGCGGGGACGACCGCCCGGGTCGTGTGGACCACGCCGTCCACGTTGGTGCGCTGCAAGACAGCCATGCCGGCGTAATCGAAACCCTCGAGGTCGCCTTTCAGGGTGACGCCCGCGTTGTTGATCAGGGTGTCCACCGGACCCAGCTCGGCGGCCACGCGCTCGACCAGCGCCGCCGCCTGGGAGGCGTCGCCCACGTCGGCCTGGCAGGCCATCGCTCGCCCGCCGGCCGAGCGGATGCCGGAAACTACGGCTTCGGCCTCCTGCCGCCGGCTGCGAAAGTTGACCGCCACGGCGGCGCCTTCCTGAGCCAGGCGCAGGGCGATCGCCCGCCCGATGCCGCGCGAGCCGCCGGTGACCAGGGCCACCCTGCCGGCCAGGGTCATGGCTCACCCTCTCCGCCCGCCGGCTCGATGATCGCGCTCATCGAGCCCTTCGAATCCGGGATGCGCCAGTCGGGGCCGTAGGCGTGGATCTGATCGCGCGCGAATTCGGCCTGGGCCAGCTCGCAGGTGATGACGACCGTCCGCCCGGTGGTGTCCACCTCGACGGCGTGGGCGAAGGCCTCGGCCTCCGAGAACAGGAACAGGCGGGTCAGCATCTCGACCACGTAGTCGTAGGTGTGCTTATCGTCATCGAGCAGGACGACGTTGTACAGCGGCGCCAGCCGGTCCCGCTCGCGCGCCTTGGTCTCGGAGAGAACCTGCGTCGCCATCACACTCCCGGCGGGAGCGCCCCGCCTGAGATTCCATCCTACAGCAGGGCGAGCGGCCCGCGGGGCGGGGCGCTTCGGGCCTCAGCGCACCTGGAATTGCCCGCTCCAGCTCGTTCGGGCCTGGGCGATGTTGTCGAAGGCTTCGAACTGGGCGGTGTAGGTCCCTTTGTCGAATCCGGAGGGGACGTTCAGATGGCCGGAAATCGGGAGGAAATAGCCAGGCGGGTGATAGCCGACCGATTCGCGCCGGGAAAAGTACTCCGGCTGGTCGAGCAGGAGCTTGCCGCCCGGGCCGTAGACCTTCATGGCCACGCGCACGTCCAGGTCGTCGCCCCGGAATTGAAGGCCGGCGATCTTCCAGCGCATGTAGACCGTGCCGCCGCCCTCCAGCACCAGCGGGGAGGTGGCCGGGCCGTCCTTTGCCGGCGCCATTTCGAAGTCGCGGACCTGGAAGCGGGAGGCGACCGGGACGGGCTCGCCCTGGACGTCGAAGCCCACCGCCTGAGTGAGCCGGGCGTTCTTCACCTGGTCCTCGACCTGGATTTGGATTTGATAGCGCCCGGGCGGGACAAAAGCGGGCAATTCGATGCTGACCCAGCCGTTGACCGGATTGCCGGGGGCGATCGCGCGGTTGAATTCCCTGGACCAGCCGTACAAGGGCAGACCGTTGGGATCGAGGGCCCTTCCGCTGATTCGGAGGTTCGTGTTGCCTTCAGGCGCGGTCCCGAAGCCGACGATGTCGTACTTCAAGTACACCAGTTCGCCGCGCTGGTAAGGGCCCTGGCGTCGCGGGGGACCATCCTCTCGCTCGAGGAAGCCGAGATTGATCAGGCGCAGATCCCCGGCGGCCGGCGCCGGCGCGCCTGCCGCGGCGGTGACTGCTCCCGGGGCGGCCGCGGGCGCGCGATGCAGCCGCATGGCGCCGAACACGCCGGCGGCGATCGCGGCGAGCCAGAGCAGCACGAGAGCGACGCGCGCGGCCGGAGCCGAGGGCCTCTCGAGCACCACCGTCCTGGCCGCCATGTCCCCGATCCGCTGCCGGGAGCGTGACAGCACCGCCGCCAGAAAGCCCACCAGGTAGACTCCCAAGCCGTCCACCAGGCGCAGGAGGTTGCGGATCAGGGAGGCGCCCAAGCCGCAGGGGCCGCCGTCCGCCTTCCGCACGGCGAGGCCGATGATGGCCTTGCCCAGGCTGGCCCCGAAAAGGCCCTCTGCGATCCAGTAGTACAGCAGGCCGAGAACCAGCGTGGCGCCGCCTGCCACCCACGCCGCCCGGCCTTCCAGCGAGAAGCCCTCGGCGGTGAAGCCGCCCCAGCGGGAGGCGGCCCACATCCCGATCACCGCGAAGGCCGCGGCCATCAGAAACGAATCCAGCACCACCGCCAGGAAGCGGTCTCCCAGACGGGCCGGCGGGACGGCAGGGGTCGGGGGCGAGCTGCCCGGCTGCGGTCCGGAGGGCGGCGCAGCGGCAGGGACCGAAGCCGAGACGGTGAGGGGCGCTCCGCAAGCGGCGCAGAACTGCGCGCCGGCGGCGTTCAGGAATCCACAGCGCGTGCAAAACATCGAGCCTCCTGGCCAGCACGCAGGGCGGGACGGGCGGCGGGACCGCAGGCCCGCGCGGGGGCGCCGGTTGGGTCAAGTATAGCCCAAGCGGGAGCGGGCGGCGCGCCGGCCCCGCAAGTTTTTTCCGAAGCGGCAAGGCCCGCGGGGGCGTATAATAAAAGGGAAAGGGGGCGTAACGGATTCGACGGGATTGAAACTGCCATCGAGAGGCGTGCCGGGTTCCGAGCTCCCGTAAAACGATCGGAAACCAACAACTGCCAACGCGCAGTTCGCTTACGCCGCCTGATAGCCAGGCGGCCGCCCCGGCCGGAGGGCCTGCCAGCCGGCCAAGGGGCGTCATCTGAGCAGGCTGGGCTGAAGGCTTCGGTCCGGAGCTGAGAGCCGAGAACAATCGGGCTAGGGCGCCGCAGCGCTTGCCGGTTCCCAAGCGGCGGCCCAAAGCGGGGAATCGGCTAAGCACGTAGGCTCTCGGGGGTAGGCTTTTCCGGACGCGGGTTCGACTCCCGCCGCCTCCACCAGCAGCGCGGCTTGCGCCGGCCAGCGACGTTCCGAGCGGACTCGAGCGGCCTGTGCGCCGGCGCGCCGGAAGCGCCGTCCAGCAGGGTGCGCGCGCCCCGGGCCGGTTACTGTTGCTTGAGGATCTCGACGCCGGCGCGCTTGCGGCCCTTGTAGAGGGCGTAGATGGTCCCATCGCTGTCCACCGCGCACCAGCTTTCGGCGTGTTCGGGCACGGAGAGGCTGATGTGGCAAAGGAAATCGCCGTTGTTATTGTACTTGGCGATGCTCACTTTGCGCCCGAGATTGCTTTCCACGGCGCCGTCGTAGCCGGCTCGAGTGCGGACGGTGAGATAGACATTGCCCCAGCGGTCGCCGGTGAGGCTATGGAAGTAGACGGGTCCGTCGGGCGGATCGCCGTGGGCGAAACAGAACAAGTAATGGCCGTGGCGGTCGAATTTCTTGGTCGGCCCGTAGTAACTGTTCACGAAGACGTCGTCGTTGGGGTCCAGGTAGAGTCCGTGCGGGGCGTTGAAATCCGCCGCGCCAGGTCCGTCCTTGCCGAAAGATAACTGGAACTGGCCCGCCGCATCGAAGACGCTGACCCGCATGTTATCCACGTCGGTCACGTAAAGGCGGCCCTGGGAGTCGAACCACAGTCCGTGGCCGCGGAGAATCATGCCCGGTCCGGCGCCCTTGGGCGCGAAGATGCGCAGGAAGGTTCCCTCGGGCGAGAAAACCTGGAGGCGGGGGCGGTCGCCCTTGACGTCCACGGTATAGACGTTGCCTTGGGCATCCACGTGGGCATAGCGGGGCTCGGTGAACTGGCCGTCGCCGCTGCCCGGTCCCCGGCCGATCTCGTCCAGGAACCTGCCCTCCTTGCTGTAGCGGAACACTCGCCCGGCGCCCTGGTCGGTGATCAGCAACCTGCCCTGATGGTCAAGGCTGATGCCGTGGGGCGCCACCAGGCGGGATCCGGGCTGCCCGAGATCTTCGCCCCAGGCGCTCACCACTCGATAGCCGGGATCGGCCTGCCCGACGATCACGGTGGCCCACACGTACCGGTTGGCGGCGCCCTCCACCTCGGCGCGCACCACCACTTCGTTGGGCACGGGAACCGCCGCCGGGGCCCGATACAGCCCGGCGGCATCAATGGTGCCCACTCGAGGATCGCCGCCCGGGATTCCGTTCACCGACCAGCTCACGCTGCGCGGCGCCTGGGCGGCCATCAGGCGGGTGGCCAGAATCACGACCTTGAAGCGCTGCTGCGCGCCCGGCGCCACTCGTACGAGGGAGGGCTTGATGAGGGCGCGGTGAAACGGAGTCACCGCCTGCCCGGGCAGAAAGGAGGCGGAAATGGCGGCGAAAACAAGGAAGCGCGCGGCAGGACTCACGGCTCTGTTCTCCTCAGGCGTCGGTCGCTAGCGACGAAGCTCTTATTATGCTCCAACCTTACGGGGGGACGGCGCCGGGCGCCCGATTGACGCCGGCGGGCCGGCTCAGGGTTAATATGTGCAGGAGGACAGTGATGCTCGAAACGCATCGCGCGAGATTGTGGCTGGCGGCTTTCGCGGCATGGGCTATGCTGGCCGCCCAGCAGTCTCCCAGATACCGGATGACCGGCAGGGTGTCCAACCTGGCGGCCGGGCACCGCGCCACGGTTCATGCCCACGGCCCTACGAACCGTTCCACTACCACGCGTGCAGACGGCACCTGGGAGATGACCCAGGTGCAGCCGGGAATCTACAGCATTTCCGTGACCCGCAACGGCTATACCTTCACGCCGGTGGACCGAACCGCCGACGTGCGCAACCGCGATGTACATGACTTGAACTTCACCGCCCACCCCACCGGCCAGCCTTCGGCCGCGAACGCGAGCGCCGAGCGCCACAGCATCAGCGGCCGGGTCGCGGGTTTGGCGGCCGGGCACCACGCCACGGTTCATGCCCATGGCCCCACGAACCGTTCCGCCACGACGCGTTCCGACGGGACCTGGGAGATCAACAACCTCGTGCCGGGAGTCTACAGCGTCTCCGTGACCCGCACCGGCTACACGTTCAGCCCCATAGACCGCTCGGCCGACGTGCGCACGCGAGACGCGCACAACCTGAACTTCACCGCGCAGGCCAAGCGGCCGTAAGGGCCGAGGGCGACCGGGATCCGTATCGAGAACGCAAAGTTACGCTTGACTATTTTCGCCGGCTCTGCGAGACTTTCAGGTTGAGCCGGTCCCAAGTGCTGTCCTTCTTCCCCGTTTCCGCGCGCCGGACGCCGGCGCTCGTGGCCGCCGCCGTCGTGGCCGTTGCCGCCCAGGCCGCCGGCCCTGCGACTACCCCGATCCGACCCGGGCCGGAGGATCTTCTGGTGTCGCCGGGAACCGCACGGGCGGAGGGGCGGCGGCTGTTCGGCACTCTCCGCTCGGCGCTGGCGGCGGCGCGCCCGGGCCGACGCATCCTGGTGGCGGCGGGGATTTACCGGGAGAACGAGCTGCCGCTGGTCCCCGGGGTGGCGCTGTACGGAGGTTTCGATCCCAGCTTTCGACAACGCGACATCGTGCGCTACGCCACGGTGATAGACGGGGGCGGCCGCGGCCGGTTGTTCCAGTGCGCAGAGGGCGCGATAGTGGACGGCTTTCGCCTGCAAGGGGGCGCCGCGCGGGGACCCGGCGGAGCGATGCTCTGCGACGGGTTGTCGCCCGAGCTTTCCAACAACGTCTGGCAGGGGAACCGAACCCTGGCGCCCGCCGGCTGGAAGCCGCGCTACTTGCACGAGGATGCGCACGACGGCGGGGCGGTGGCCTGCCTGAACGGTTGCCGGGCGCTGATTCGCGCCAACCTGTTCCGAGGCAACCGGACCGAGATCGGGCGGGGCGGGGCGCTGGCGGCGGTGAGGGCCGCGCCGCGCATCCTGGAGAACGTCTTTTTCGACAACGAGGCGGGCTTGAAGGATCCCATGCGGAGCAGCGACGGAGGCGCCGTGTCGCTATATGACCGCTCGCACGCCGAATTCGCGGGCAACGTGGTGCTGAGCAACCGGGCGCTGAACCGCAACGACGCGGGCGGGCTGTTCGTGGCGCTGTGGTCGGCGCCCCGCATCGCGGGCAACGTCTTTGCGGGCAACTACGGAGACGACGACGGCGGCGCGCTGTTCGTCGGGGGGCAGAAGCACCACTACGAGACGCCGCTCGATCCGCTGCCTCCGGCCGAAGTGTTCACCGTGCGCATCGAGGGCAACCTGTTTGCGGGCAACCGCAACTCCAGCCGCAACTCGGGCGCCTTTCGCATCACGATGGAAAGCCGGGCGGTGTTGGCGCGCAACCTGACGGTGGAGAACGAGGGCGTCTATTTCCAGCGCAGCGAGATTCGCGCCTTGGGCAACGTCTTTCTGGACGATGTGCGGGTGACGGAGACCAAGGCGGGCCTCGGCGGATATCTGTTCCGCGGGAACCGCTTCGGGAAAGGTTTTTCGAGCGACGTGCCGGTCGCGGAGGAAGCCTCGGTGCACCGCCCGGCGGGGCCGGAGGAGCCGGAGCTGGCGGCGGTCGCGGTGTTTCTGGAGAGCGCGCGCCGGGCGCCGGAGCTCGGCATGACCATCGTCGAGCTGCGCGAGCCTTTCCGTACGGAGTGGCGGTTGCGGGTCCTCCAGTGCGGCGATCGCTGGGCCGTGATGGAATCGGGTGAGGGACGCCGGGCACGGCTCTGGGGCGAGCTGGGGGGCGGGCATAGCCTGCGGATTCTGCCGGCCGCACCGGCCGCTCCCGGCGTCGGCATCGGAGAGAGATGAAGCGGAGAGCTTTCCTTGGCTTCTCGACGGCGGGCGCGCTGCTGGCTCAAGGGAAGGCGTCCTGGACGCCCAGGCGCGTCAACAAATGCATCGAGCTGCTGGAGGCCGGCCAGCCGATCTATTATGCGGAGACCTACGGCGGCTACGAGGAAGGCAAGAAGCAGGCGCGCACCTGGGCGGACTACATCAACTACAACATGGAGCACGCGCCGCTGGACTTCGCTCTGCTGCGCGAGTTCATGCGCGGGCTGGTGGAGGGCGGGCCGACGCCCTCCGGCCACCGCACGCCTGCGGTGATCGTGGTGCTGCCGCTGTTGGGGCTGGACGGTCCCTCGGTCGTGGCCGGCAGTTGGATGATCCATCAGGCGCTGGCGCAGGGAGCGCACGGCATTCATCTGGCGCGCGCCCGGCATCCGGAAGCGGTGAAGCGCTACGTGCAGGCGGCGCGCTATCCTTTCGCCCGCGGCGCTACGGAGATTCTCGGGGCGGGCACGCGAGGCTGGGGCAGCCAGACCTGGGCGGCCTGGGTCTGGGGCGTGGATCCGAAAAAGTACCTGGAGATCGCCGACGTCTGGCCGCTCAACCCGAAGGGGGAGATCATGCTGGGCGTCAAGATCGAGGACCGCGAGGCGCTGGCGCATGCCGCGGAAACCCTGGCGGTGCCCGGGATCGCCTTTGCCGAGCACGGCCCGCGGGACATGGGCTTGAGCTACGGCTACCTGGAGGGCCGGGCCGACCCGCCGGTGCCGCCCGAGGTCCAGGCGGCCGGGCGGATCGTGCTCAACCTGTGCAAGAAGCACGGCATCGCATTCCTAGACAACGTGCTGCCGGAGAACGTGCGGCAGCGAATTGACGAAGGGGTGCGCATCGGGGCGGGCCGGCGCCAGGACTCGGCCGAAGAGGGACGCCGCTACACGCGCCGGCAAATGCCCTGGTGATAGCGGGCGGCCGGCTAAGGCACGAACTGCATGGCATAGAGGCGCGCGCCGCGCAAGCGGAACACCAGGCGGACGGTCTGCCCGGCCAGGGGCGACAGATCGGTTCCGCGGCGCAGGAACTCGACCGGCCGGCTGAGGAAGTCGCCGTTGATGTAAACGCAGTCGTCCAGCGAGTAGCCTTCCAGGGGGCGGCCCTCCCGATCGGTAAAGCCCACCTGGGCGAAGCCGACCGCCCCGGTGTCTATGTTCAGCAGCAAGCGGCTGCCCTGGAAGCGCAGCGGCCGGGTGACGAAGGAGCCTCCCGTATAGGCGGCCTCGGCGGCGACGAAACCGTCCAGACGCTGGACGAGCCGCCACAGGGGAGAGTTCTCCTGCCGGACCCAGGCCGAGTGATAGTTGATGCCGTTGCCGGCGTGGCCTCCGGCGTATTGCCAGATTTCGTTGCCCCGCCGCACCATGCCGTGGGTCAGGAACATCATGTGGATGGCGTCGGCCCCCTGGGAGTTGATGGGGACGTAGGCCGGTCGCGGATAGCGCTTCCAGCGGCGCCCGTCGCGGCTCACCGCCAGTTGCACTTCGACCACGCCGGAGCCCAGCTTGCGCCGGCTGTCGGCCAGGGTGGAGCGCGCTTGCGGCTGAGCGCCCTCGTAATGGAAATAGACGGCCGGGAAGGCCAGGTAGGCGTCCGGGGCCCAGGGATACTTGACGACCTTGGTGGTGTAGATATCGGTGGCGGGCGGATCCAGCCCCTCCTCGGGTCCGAGGATGACGGGCAACTCGATGCTCAACCCGCCGGGCGACAGCGGCCCATTGTCGAGGAACCATGGATCGAGCACCTCGTTCTTGATCCGCCGCCGGCGGGCGACTTCGGCCGTTCGCTCGGGGGTGGCGGGGGTCCAGGGCCAGGGCTCGAGCAGGCGCTCGGTCTCGCTGATCAGGAAACGCCGTTCGGTTTTGCCCCAAAGCGTGCGGCCGTAATCGGAACGGTGGTGGCCGACCCAGAGGCGCCGCTGGTCGTCGTAGTAGACGATGGACTGGCTGCCGGCGGCGAAGGGAAGGGCCGCGGTTTCATGCGGCCGGAAGCGCCAGCCGTCGGGGGAGACGAAGACGAACATCGAGTCGCGGCGAATGCCGCTGAAGTATTTCCAGCGCTGTTCGGGCGGGGCGGTGGGATCCAGGAACACGTTGCCCAAGCCGACGGGCGCGGCCAGCACCACGTTGCGCCGGCCCTGATATTCGAAGCCCAGATCGGGATAGTCCCAGTGCACGCCGTCGCGGGAGGTCACCACGGCGAGCGAGTCATCCGGGCCGCGGTAGTAAATGCGCAGCAGGCCGGTTTCGTCCTCCACCAGGCTGAGATGGCCGCGCAGGTTCTCGAAGACCTTCTCGCGCCGCTCGGGCGGATTGGGCGTGAAAGTGACGCCCTCGGAGCGCTCGATCAAGGCGTCGTCCAGGAAGAGATGCTTGCGCGAGCCCAGCTCGACGACCTCAGCCGGCGGGCGTTCGCTAGGAAACAGCAGGGGCGGGCCGGCGGGCAGCTCGGCCTTGGGCAGCCTGCCCGAATAGGTTGCCGAGAAGCTGCCGGGAGGCGCGAAGGCAGCGTCGTAAAGGGCCGCTGCGCTGACGCGCAACTCGTCAATGCGGCCGCTGAGCCGGCGGCCGAAGCGGCCGTCGCAGCCGATGGTGAGGTAAGCCTCTTCGCCTTCGGGGAGCGGCGAGGGCATTAGCAGGGGAACGCTGCTGAGGGGCGCGCCGTTGACGAAGTGGCGCAGTTGCTTGCGCGCCGCCGAATAGCACAAGGCCAAGTGCACCCATGCTCCGGCCGCCGGATCCAGGCGGCGGCGGTCCGAGGGGGCCTCGGCGAGCGGCTTGCCTTCGCCGCGGTACAACAGCAGAGCGCCCTTGCGGGCGTCAATGGCCAGCCTGGTGAAGGCCTGGTTTTCGCCGCGCGGCCCCGAGCCGATTTCGAGCACGGTCTGCTCTCCGGCGGACGCCTCGCGGGGCAGATACCAGAATTCGACCGTCCAATCCCGGTCGCCCAGATTGAGGCCGGATCGGGTGGGATTGCGAAAACGCGGGGCGCGCAGATGCCGTTCGCCCAAGGTGGCCAAAGCGCTGAACAGCGCGTTGCCCCACCACAGCGGCTCCATGGTGCGGCCGGCGGGTATGGGCGGCCTTCTCAAGCCGAACAGCAGCGAGCCGGCGCTTTCCTCGAAGTCTGCCTTATGGCGGACGGCCAAAGGCGCGGGCTCGACGACCTCCAGCGCCCGCCCGAAGCGGCCCTCCGCTATTCGGCCGGCGCGCCCCAGGGCCACGATGTGGCCGCCGGCGGCGTCGTTGAGGATGGTGCTCGGGTAGCAACCGAGGGGCTCGTCGAAGAGCCAGAGAGCGGTGGTGGGGGGATCGGCCGGGGCGAGAACGGCGGCGAAAAGCAAAGCAGCGAACATGTGGAAATTGTACTATGATTGTGAATGTTATATGGAGTGGTTTGCTGATCCAAGGAGTCTTCCCCCATGTCCGCTTCCCTCTCCCGACGCCATTGGCTGTTGAGTTCGCTGGCCGCCGCCGCCCCCGCCGGCGCCCGCCGCAATGTCTTGCTGATCGTGGCCGACGACCTGAACTGCGCCCTGGGCTGCTACGGCCACCCGGTGGTGCGCTCCCCGCACCTGGACCGGCTGGCTGCCGGCGGCGTACTGTTCGAGAACGCCCACTGCCAGTTCCCCTTGTGCGCGCCCTCGCGGGCGTCGTTTCTGAGCGGAACGCGGCCGGAGACCAACGGGGTGCTCTCCCTGAGGACGCCCACGCGGCAGAACCTGAGCAACTGGACCATGCTCCCCGAGTTGTTTCGGCGGCAGGGCTACTACACGGCGGAGATCGGCAAGATCTTCCACACCGGGCCGGAGCATGAGGATCCGCGCTCCTGGGACTATCGGGTGCCGGAGTCGGGCAAGACGCCGCCGCGCGAGGAGATCCTGCGCGAGCATGTAGCGGGCGAGCCCCGCAACCACACGATGTCCTGGCACGTATTGCGGACGCCGGATGAAAAGACGCCGGACGGAGTCCTGGCCCGCCGCGCGGCGGAACTGCTCGGGGAGTGCCGCGCCCGCGGCCGGTCGTTTTTCGTGGGCGTGGGGTTCCGCCGCCCGCACGCGCCCTACGCCGCGCCCGAGAAGTATTTCGCGCCGTACCGGCCGGAGCGCATTCAGTTGCCCTCGCGCGCGGGAGTCGAGAGCCTGCCGCCTGCGGCCTGGTACGAACTCGAGAACCAACCGCCCTTGAGCGAGCGCGAGCAGCGGGAGTACATGGCCGCCTACTTCGCCTGCGTCTCGTTCGTGGACGCGCAGGTCGGCGTCCTCTGGGAGGCGATGGATCGCCTGAAACTCTGGGAGGACACGGTGGTGGTTTTCCTGGGCGACAACGGCTACCACATCGGCGAGCACGGCATGTGGCACAAGATGACGCTGTTCGAGGAGTCCACGCGGGTGCCGCTGATCATCCGGGCGCCGGGGGTCAGAGGGAATGGACGGCGGGCGCGCGGATTGGTCGAATGCCTGGATCTGTATCAGACCATCGCCGAGCTGTGCGGCCTGGCGGCGCCCCAGGGTCTCCAGGGAATGAGTCTGGTTCCGCTGCTGGAGGACCCGGCGCGGCCGGGCAAGAAGGCGGTCTACTCGATGGTGGGCCGGCACCCGGATCGCAAGCTCTGCCACTTGCAGCCGAGCTATTTCGGCCGGAGCGTGCGGACCGAGCGCTGGCGCTACACCGAGTGGGACCAGGGGCGCCAGGGCCGGGAGCTTTACGACCGGGCGGCCGATCCGGGCGAGACGCGCAACCTTGCCGGCCGGCGCGAGTACGCGCGGGCGCTGGCGGAAATGCAAAAGCTGCTGGCCGAGGTTGGGTTCCGCCCGCCGCGTTCCCCAGCTTGAGAGGTGGCCGGGCAGGAGAGGACGGTTCAGGCTGAGGGGGGCGAGCCGAAGGCTTCGCGGTAGATCGCCTCGGCGTCGGCGCGAGTGATCTCACGGAGGTTGTTGGCGAGCAGCCGGGTGATGGTGAGGGCGGCCTCGGCCATACGGGGGATGGCTTCGCGCGGGATGCCTACATCAGCCAGCGAAGGGGGAATGCCCACGCTGCGGCAGAGCGCTTGGAGGCGCTCGACGCCGGCCAGGGCGGTGGCGCGCGGCGTGGGGCCCGGCTCGACGCCCAGCGCCAGGGCCACTTGGGCGTAGCGTTCCGGCGCGGCCTCGAGATTGAAGCGCAGCACGGGCGCCAACAGCAAGGCGTTGGACAAGCCGTGGGGCACGTGAAACTCACCGTTGAGCGGATAGGCGAGCGCGTGCACGGCGGCGGTGTTGACCGGGCCCAGGCAGAGGCCGCCGTAAAAGCTGGCGCGCGCCAGGGCGTCGCGGGCTTCCAGATCGGCGCCGTCGCGAAAGGCGCGCTCGAGATGGGCCGCGATGAGCCGAATGCCTTCGCGCGCATAAAGGTCCACTGCGGGATGGGCATTGCGGTTGGCGAAAGTCTCGATGCAGTGGGTCAGGGCATCCAGGCCGGTATAGGCGGTCACGGCGGGCGGCAGCGTGACGGCCAGTTCGGCGTCCACGAAAGCGGCATCCGGCATCAGCCAGGGGCTGATGACGGCTTTCTTGAGTTTGGCCTCGGGATCGAGCAGCACGGCGTTAGGAGAGGCTTCGCTGCCCGTTCCGGCGGTGGTGGGAAGGCAGGCCAGCGGCAGGGCGCGGCCCCGAAGCCGGCCGATGCCGAAGGTCTCCTGGAGGGACTGGCGGCCGTCCAGCAGGGCGGCCACCAGCTTGGCCACGTCCAAGACGCTGCCGCCGCCCAGGCCCACGACGGCCTGGGGCGCGGCGCTGCGGGCGGCCTCCAGAGCGTTGTGGAAGGTTTCCAGGTCGGGCTCGCCGCGCACGCCGTCGAACACTTCCAGCGACGGTTCGCGCGACGCGAAGACCCGCTCGGCGAGCGGGAGGGTCTCGGGACTGACCACGAGGAAGACGCGCCGGAGGCCGCGCGCGGCCAGCCACTCGGGGCAGCGGCGGGCGCAACCCGGCCCGAGCAGGACGGCGCCCGGTTGGAGCAGTTCAACGATTCGCATCTCTGTCGAGTGTAGCCGCCGGCCGGAATCCCCGGGCGTCGGTGTCCGGCGCCGGGGACTGCGGCCGGGGCGAGCCGTTCAGAATGTGAGTCGCGCCCGCAACTGGATGCTGCGGCCGCCGCCCACTCCGAGGATGCGGCCGAAGGTGGCCCGGGTGATGTCGGCCTGCGGATTGCCGAGGTTCACGTGGTTGAACGCGTTGAGACCTTCGCCGCGCAGTTGCAGGCGAAATCGCTCGCCGAGGTTGACGGTCTTGGCCAACCCGAGCGAGACGCCCCAGTTGCCCGGCCCGCGCAGCGTGTTCTTGCCTATGTTGCCCGGACGGATGGTCTGGCCGCTGGCCCGCGAGGTGGGAACCTGGGCGAAGGCGGCGGGATTGAGAAACTGGAAGCGGTCACCCGCGGCGTAGGGGTTGCCGCCGACGAAATCGGGGCGGGAGGAATCGCGGTTGCTGGGCTGCTGGACGTTGAAGACGCCGCCGGTCTCGGCGCCGAAGGTGCCGCTGATCTGCCAGCCGCCGAGCAACTCGCGGGCTGCGCGGCGCCCCCGCGCCCAGCGATCGAGAGACAGCTCATAGACCCAGTCGGCGGTCAGGCGGTGAGTGACGTCGAAGTTGGGCGGGCCTTCGTCGGCTCTCCAGTTGTCCATGTCCTGCACGCGCTCGTTGTTGCCCGGCCAGAAATCGCCGGTGCCGACGGCCATGGCCTTGCCCCAAGTGTAGTTCAGGTTGAACTGCCAGCCGGCGGCGAAGCGCTTGCGCAGGGAGGTCTGCCAGGCGTGGTACCAACTGTAGTCGCCGGCGGCGTTGTAGCCGCCTTCCAGCGCCTCGGGGAAGGGCCGCAGGCCGGTGACGCGGTCGGGGAAGTTGTTGAGCACGGGCATGATGATCCTCAAGCCCTTGTTGCCCACGTAACCGGTCTGGAGGGCGAGCGAGCCGGTCAACTGGCGCTGAAGGTCGAGCGTCCAGTGCAGCGCGTAGGGGTTGCGGTTCTTGGGTTCGTAGACGCCGTAACCGCGGGGCACGTCTCGGGTACGCATGGTGTCGAGCAACTGTTGGTTGCTGACGGGATACTTCAGGCCCAGGCTGGTGAGATCCGACCCGCTGAAGCGGAAGCGGAAGGGGATCTCGGGAGTGAGGTACATCTGGCTGGCGAAGTTGCGCAGGTCGGGTTGCGCCAGGGTGGCGCCGAATCCGCTGCGGAGCACGGTCCGGCTGGTTCTGTCGAGCCCCCAGACTACTCCGAAGCGGGGCAGGAAATTATTGCGGTCGGCCTCATAGGGGGAGTCGGCAGGGCGGAAGACGGGCGGCTTGCGCACCGCGCCCAGGGGGCCGTCGGGGTTGAAAAAGCGCCCGTCCTTCTCCTTGAGCACGGAGTAATACTCGTAGCGCAGGCCGAGGTTGAACATCAGGTTGGGCCGCAGGCGGAGGTCGTCCTGCACGAACAGGCCGAGGTCCCAGATGCGGGCGTGATAGTCGGGCGTGCCGAAAGTGATCTGGACGCGGTTGGGCCGGTTGGCCAGGAAGTCGGCCACGCTGCCGTAGCGAATGATGGGCACCTCCTCATCGAAGCGGCCCGGGGCCTTGCCGTTGTAGGCAGCGCCGAATTTGAGGGCGTGGCGCCCGGCGATCTTCATGAAGACCTCTTCCAGGCCGTAGTTATGCCCGCGGATGAAGAGGCCCTCGCCCTGGGTGGTGAAGACGCCCTGCACCTCGATGGCCGGGATGCGCCCCTGCTCCCAGAGGGTCTCCACGCGCGAGGTGTCGTCCAGCTTGAAGTTGAAGCGCGTCTCGGTGGTCCAGGAGGGCGCCGAGCGCAAATAGCTCAGCGTGCCGGATTCGAAAATGCCGTGGTAATCGCGGAAGGTGACGGTGGGGAAGCGCTGGCCGGAGCTGTTAGGACGGGAGCGGACGTAGCGGGCGGTGAGCAGGTCGCCGCCTCCGATCTGGTAATCCACGCGGGCCACCGCGTGGTTGTCGTCGGCCGTATTGCGGTTGGGCCCGAGATAGAGGCCGGTATTGGGGTTGGCCAGGGGGATGTTGGGCAGCGGGAAAACGTCTAGCAGTTGCCGGTAGGCGGGCAGGGCGGCGACGGCGCGCTGGCGCAGATCCTGGGAGGGAACTTCGCCTTGCGCGAGACCGGTCGTGCTGCGACGATTGCCTTCGTAGGCGGCGAAGAAGAACAGGCGGTCTTTGCGCAGAGGGCCGCTGAGGGAACCGCCGAACTGGTTGAGGCGGACGGGGGGCTTTCGATCGCCCGGCCGCTGCATGGCGCTTTTGGCGTTGAAGACGTCGTTCTGCACGGCCTCGAACAGCGAGCCGTGAAACTGGTTGGTTCCGCGCTTGGTGATGATGTTGATGTTGGCGCTGTAGGTGCGGCCGACCTCGGCGGAGACCACGCCGCGGGAGACGTTGACCTCCTCGATGGCCTCCATGCTGACCACTTTGATGACGTTGAAGTTCTGGAACATGGCGGTCGAGGGGCTTTCGGTGTTGGCCGAGGCGTCCACGCCGTCCACGGTGACGGAGTTGCCGCCGCTGGCCAGGCCGTCGAATTGAATCATGCCTTCGCGGCTGGGGCGGAAGCCGGTCGAGAGGGCCAGCAGGGAGGTGAAATCGCGGGCGCCCTGAGGCAGCTCGGTGAACTGGAGGTTCGAAACTCGGAAGTTGCTGGCCGAGGCGGCGTTCTCAATTAGAGGGGCTTCCGCCGTCACGGTCACGCTCTCCGTGGGAGCGCCCAGCTCCAGGGCGGCGACGTAGCGGATCTGCTGGCCGGCCTCGAGCGTGATGCCGCGTTGCAGGAAGGTTTTGAAGCCGGAGGCCTCGACGCGCAGCTCGTAACGCCCGACGGGCAGGAAGCTCAAGGTGAACTCGCCGCGCTCATCCGAGCGGGCCGATTGGCGGTAACCGGTCAACTCGTTGGTGGCGGCGACCTGAGCTTGGGGGACCACAGCGCCGGTGGGATCCTGGACGACGCCGTAGATGGTGGCGGTGGTGCGCTGGGCGTACACGGAAGCGCTCGGAGCCGCCAGCAGAGCGCAGAGAAAGACAGCCGGGGGCAAGCAAGGCTTGGGCATGATGAGATCTCCCTGGGCCGGCCTCGAGGCCGGCCACACTTTTCCGATACCACGAAGTCTGCAAATTGTCAAGTCTTCTTTCGCTTTTGCCGTTTAGCTTTCACAACGCCGGCCTTGTCTCAAGCCCCGCGCCCGGCCGCGGCGGCCGGGGTCGCTTCGCGCCGCGCGCGCAGCCAGCCCCACAGCGTGGCCCGCTCCCAGGAAGGCTCCGGCGCGCCGCTCGGGGGGATGAGCCGGCCGGCCGCGTAGCCGACGGTGAGCATCACCAGATGGCTGACGGCGCCGATGGTGTAGTCGTGCCAGGGGTAGTTCCAGGGGCCGAGATCGAGGATGCGCTGTTTGCCGTAGGTGAGCGTGGCCCAGGCGCTGAAGGCGATGGTGGCGGCGATGCCCGCCCAGACGCCGCGCGCGTGGGCGCGCGGGCTCAAAAAGGCGAGCAGAAACAGTCCTGCCAGGCCCCCGGCCACGATGGCCGAGATGGTGTACCACAACGAGAGGGCCGAGCCCTGGGTGCGGGCCAGAACCAAGGCCATCGCCACCGCCACGGCGCCGCAAACGCCCACGATGATGCGCCCCACCATCAAGCGCTGCCGATCGCCGGCCTGGGGGCGCAGCACGCGGTAGAAGTCCTCGACGCCCACCACGGCCAGGCAGTTCAAATCGCTGGCCAGAGTGGACATGGCGGCGGCCAGCAAGGAGGCGACGAAAATGCCTGCTATGCCGGGCGGGATGTGAGTGGCCAGGAAGTGGGGGAAGACCTGGTCGGCTTTGCTGACCGCGGCCGGGAGGGCTTCGCCCGTAAGGCGGTAGAAGGCCCAGGTGCAGCTTCCGATGAGCATGAACAGGGTCCAGACCGGGACGCAGAGGATCGCGCCGAGGGCTACGCCGCGAAGAGCCTGCCGGTCGCTCCTGGCCACCAGGTAGCGCTGCACGACGGTCTGGTCGGCCGCGTACTTTTGCAGGTACCAGAAGAAGCCGTAAACGGCCAACACGAGGATGGTGGGGCGAGCCAGGTCCAGGCTGGGGTCTCCCAGGCTCATCTTGCCGCTGCGCCAGGCCAGGCCCAGTACGGCTGCCGGACCGCCCGGCGGCAAAAACAGCAAGAATCCCAGCGAGACGAGGATGCCCAGCCAGAGGACGAAGCCCTGGAGCACATCGTTCCAGATGACGGCTTCGATGCCGCCTACCAGGGTGTAGAAAATCGTGATCAGGCCCACGGCCAGGATCAAGGCGTCCACGCCCCAGCCGGTCATGCGGTCAATGGTGAGGGCCAGCAGGTAGAAGACGAAGCCCATCTTCGAGAAATGGCCGAGGGAGAAAGCCAGTGCGGCGTAAACGCGCGCCAGCCGGCCGAAGCGCCGGCCGAAGTATTCGTAAGCGCTCATGCCGACCGCCTGCCGGTAGAAGGGGATGATGACGCCGCCCACCAGCGCGAGCACCAAGACCACCATGACGCCCGGGACCAGCAGCGACCAGTCGCCGGCGTAAGCGGAGCCCGGGTAGGCCACGAAGGTCACGCTGCTGATCAGGGTGGCGAACAGGGAGACGCCCATGGCCCAGGCGGGGATCGAGCGGCGCGCGACGAAGTAGGTTTCTGTGGAGGTCTGGCGGCGCGCGAAGCGCAAGCCGATCAGCACCACCGCGAGCATGTAGGCGCAGGTGGTCAGCAGGTCGAGCCAGCGCAGGTTCCCCATCGTTACTCCTGCCGGCCGGAAGGCTGGCGGCCCAGCGCGCGGGCCGCTTCGCGAGCGGTCTCGACGACCGCGCGGGCGATGGCTTCCTCCCGCTCGGGGGTCATGCGGATCATGGGGACCGAGACGCTGATGGCGGTGGTGACGTGCCGGCCTTCGAGCGTGACGGGAGCGCCCAGGCACATGCCGCCGGCGACGCTTTCCTCGCGGTCCGCCGCCCAGCCCCTGCGCCGGATCTGCTCGAACTCGGCCAGCAGGGTCTGGCGGTCCACGATGGTGCGCTCGGTGCGGCGGTACAGCCCGTAGACCTCCAGGATGCGGTCAATCAGATCGGGGGGCTGGAAGGCGGTGATGGCCTTGCCGAGGGAACTGCAATGGGGCGGCAGCACGCGTCCCGGCTTGTTGGTGAGGCGGACTTCCTGGAAGGTTTCCACGGTGTCGAGAACCTGGATTCGGTCACCGAACAAGTAGGCGAGGCTGGCGGTCTCATCGAAACGCCGGGCCAGTTCCTGCAAGTAAGGCCGGAGGCGGCGGCGCAACTGCTCGGCGCGCTCGTAGACGCGCCCGTAGAGGAGCTTGGGGGGCAGGCAGTAGGCGCCGTCGGGCTTCTGGATCAGATAGCCGCGGTCGGACAGCGTGAGCAAGGTGCGAAACAGCGAGGATTCCGGCAAGCCGAGCAGCCCGCTCAAATCCTTCAGGGTGAGCTCGGGGCGCTCGTCGGTGAAGGCCTCGAGCACATCGAGGGCGCGTTGGATGGCGCGCAGGTGGTACTGTTCGGCGCGGGCCGGTTGCTCGCGATCTTTGGGCCGCCGGCGGCGGCCTCGAAGCGTGGTTGGATAAGCTGGCATGGGTGAATCCTCCCGCCCGGATGGCGTTACGGGGTAACAGGACAACGCTACCGCATTTTCGAGGGCGCCTCCAAGCCCGCCGGCTGGACGGTCTGGCGCAAGGCGGCCGCCACCTGCCGGGCCCGCTCGAGCAACAAGCCGTGTTCTGCGCCGGCGCCCACCAGCCGCATGCCTCGCGGCGCCCACGGGAGGGCCTGCTCGAGGTCGCGGCAGTGAATGCCCGGGACCACTCCGTGGCGCCGGCACTGCTCGAGGAAGCGCTCGATAGCGCGCACCAGCGCGGGGTGGGAGAAATCCCCGGGCACGCCGAGCGAGATCGAGAGGTCCGAGGGCCCGATCATCGCCACGTCCACGCCCTCGACGGCCAGCAGCTCGTCGGCCCGCTCCAGGGCCGCGACGGTCTCGAATTGGACCACGCTCATGGTGTTGCGATCGAGGAAGTCCATGATCTCGGCGAAGCTGTGCCGCTGGAAGTCCACCAAGGGCGGCAAGACGCCGAAACCGCGGGAGCCGCGGGGCGGGTATTTCATCCAGCGCAGGGCACGGGCCAGCTCGGCGGGGTCCTCGACGCGCGGCAGGATGATGCCTTGGGCTCCCAGATCGAGCAAGCGCGCCACCAACGAGTACAGCAGTTCGCCGACCCGGACCAGGGGCGTGATGCCGGCGCGCACGGCGGCCTCGATCATGTCCTGGACCGTCTCCAGGTCGAAACCGCCGTGCTCCATGTCAATGAACAGATAGTCGAACCCGGCCGCCGCGAGCGCCTTGGGGATTTCCGTGGAGCGGTAGCATTGCAGGGCGCAGCCGAAGACGGTCTGGCCGTCGCGCAGGCGGGCCAGGGTGCGATTGGGTCTCATGGGAGTCTTCTAAGACTATAAACTAACCTTAGGGAAATGGCAACAGAGCTTGACAATTTTCGTGGCGGGCTGCTAGGATGGCTCCCGGAGCCGTCACCCGTGAAACCCTGCCGATTGTTGCTGGCGGCGGCCGGAGTTCTGGCCGGCCTGTGGGCCTTCGATTCCGCCGCCCAACCCAAAGAGCCGCAAAGCTTCGTCAATTCCTTGGGCATTCGGATGGTCCGAATCCCGGCCGGAGAGTTCCGCATGGGCAGCGATCTGGAGACGCCGCCCGAGAAATTGGGGCAAGATCCGGTGTTGCCGCGGGGCGATTACGACGAGAAGCCGGTGCACAGGGTGCGGATCACACGAGACTTTTACATTTCCGAGACCGAGATCACGACCCGGCAGTTCGCCCGGTTCCGCTTTGACCACCAGGATCTGGGAGGCGCCGCCCCGTACGCCACCGGTTTGAGCTGGCACGACGCGGTAGCCTTCTGCGAGTGGCTGAGCCGGGTGGAGGGCAAACCCTACCGGCTTCCGACGGAAGCCGAGTGGGAGTACGCCTGCCGGGCGGGCAGCGAAGGGCATTTTTGGTCGGGAGCGGAGCCGCCCCGGGGCGAGGACGTGAATCCGTGGGGCGTCAAGAACATGCATTCCGGCCCGGCCGAATGGGTCCTGGACTGGCACGGGCTGTATCCGGCCGGGGAATTGACGGATCCGCGGGGGCCGACGGCCGGGGTGGCCCGGGTGGTGCGCGGCGGGGGCATTACGGGGCCCTACCGGGATAACGTAGACGGCCGGCTTGCTTACTGTCGCCGCTGCGCCAATCGAGCGAGCATGGCGCCTGGATTCCGCGGGCAACACAACATCGGCTTTCGGATCGTGATGGCGGCGCCCGCCGAGGGCGCCAGTTGGGAACCCGAACCGGGGCTGCCGCTGCGCTTCGTCAAGCGGACGGGTCCGGACCCGAAGGCGGGGCCGGATCCCAAGCGGCCGTGGTTGCGGCAGCGGCCCCTGCTGCCCAGTCCGCCGGAAAACCAGTTGCACGAAGCGATCGTAGCGGCGGGACTGAACCCTGCCCTGCTCGGGCACAACCACTCGGCCGGGCTGACGGTGGCGCCCAACGGGGACGTGCTGGCGGTGTTTTTCGCCTCCTCGACGCCTTCGACCGAGTATCTGCCCAACACCAGCTTCGTCATCACGCGGCTGCGCTTCGGCGCCGAGGAGTGGGACGTCCCGGATCTGCTTTACGATTTTGCGGACGTCAACGACCAAAGCGCCCTGCTGTGGACCGAGAGCGGCAGGGTGTGGTTTTTCGGGGGCGGGGCGGGGCTGACGGGAGTCCCGTTCCGCGTGCAGCGCTCCGAGGATCACGGCGCGACCTGGACGGCGCCCGAGCTGCCGCTGTTGGCCGGACCGCTGGGCGGGTTCTGGCCGCAACCGATCACGAACGCGTTTCGCGGACCGGACGGAACCATCTACATGGCCAGCGACGCCGTGGGGGGAGAGTCGCTGTTGTGGGCCAGCCGGGACGGCGGCCGGAGCTGGTCGGACACGCTGGGGCGCACGGCGGGCCGCCACACGGCCTTTGCGCTTCTGAAGAACGGCTGCATCCTGGCCATCGGCGGCAAGAATACCGACATCGAAGGCTACATGCCGCAGACGACCTCCTGCGACGGCGGGCGGAGCTGGTCTCAGCCGACCAAGACGCCCTTCCCGGCCTTGCAGAACAACCAGCGGCCCACTCTGGTCCGGCTGGCCAGCGGCAGGCTCTTCTTCGCCAGCGACTGGCAGGCGCGGGACGGCAAGCGGCCTGCGGGCTTGCGGCGCAGCGGCGCCTTCGTGGCGCTCTCGGAGGACGAAGGCCGGACGTGGCGGATCAAAGACCTGCCGGGAACGCTTCCCCACGAGGCCTGGGCGCTCAAGCGACCGGGCTGGTCCCGCAGTTATCACGGCGAGGGCACCCTGGGTTACACGGTGGCGGCGCAAGGGCCGAACGGCCTGATCCACCTGATCAGCAGCATGAACCATCCCTCGCAGCACTGGGAGATGAACGAGGCCTGGATCCTTTCCGAGGTGGCCGAACAGACCGCTGCGCCGGCGCCCGGCGGCAGGGCGTTGAGCGGCAAGCAGAGCTACCCTGACGGGAAGCTCGAGGCAAGCTGGGGCGGACGTCTGGACGCCTCGGGGCGCTTCCTGTTGGACGGCGCGGAGGTTTGGCGTTACCCGGACGGGAGCAAGCAGTACGAAGTCACCTGGCGGGCGGGGCGGAAAATCGGCGTGGAAACCTGCTGGGACCGTCAGGGACGCAAAGTTTGGGAGTGGCAGCGTTCCGAGGACGGCTCAGCCGTCTGGACGCAGTATTGGCCGGACGGCAAGCCGCGGCGCCGCTCACAGTGGCGCAACGGATTTGCGGAGGGCGAGGCGGCGGAATGGGACGCGGCCGGCCGCCTGATCGGCAGCTACCAATTTCGCGCCGGCGAGCTGGCCGGTGCGCCAGGGGGGCGCCAGGCCGCCCGGTAGGCAGGCCGGGTCGGAGATAGCCCGCCTCGGGCCGGCAAGAGGCGCCGGAGGAATGCGACCCTGCGGCCGACGACCTCGAGGCAGCGCTCGGGGCCGGCGCGAATAGTTTCCAAGGCGAACCAGCCAGAGTAAGGGAGCGGCCGGCGAGCCGGCAGGGCGGGGGGCCGCCGCGGCTGGGGCCGAATGGGGGAATGCG